>Ga0307515_10012231_pt1 | contig 16165 bp, 10 predicted proteins | sample 17_EM_MG_FD_194513 | JGI IMG/M metagenome (GOLD analysis project Ga0307515, IMG submission 194513) | Populus trichocarpa ectomycorrhiza microbial communities from riparian zone in the Pacific Northwest, United States - 17_EM | ecosystem: Host-associated > Plants > Roots > Unclassified | place...
TCCTTTGGGTTTTAATTTTCTTGTTGAGTCTGTGCCACAAATGGAATTGGAATAGTAGATCCATTCCTCCCTTCTCTGCATCTTTCTCACTTTACCCTCTGCCTTTGATTTTCCTCCCCTCCCTTATAGATTTGGTTCCTTTGGGTTTTAATTTTCTTGTTGAGTCTGTGCCACAAATGGAATTGGAATAGTAGATCCATTCCTCCCTTCTCTGCATCTTTCTCAGTTTACCCTCTGCCTTTGATTTTCCTCCCCTCCTTATGGATTTGGTTCCTTTGGGTTTTAATTTTCTTGTTGAGTCTGTGCCACAAATGGAATTGGAATAGTAGATCCATTCCTTTTCTTTTGTTTTTCATATCCGTGGATTTCTACAAGCCCCTGCCATTTGATTAATTACAATGAAATGGATGAACTTTCCCTCGAACAATCAACGCTATGTGCAGTTGAACGTTGTTGCGGTCAAGGTTGTAGGAGAAGCAGAGAGGACCATTGGGTTTAAACCGGTTTGGAAGGGAAAAAAACTGAACCGAACCGAACCGAAATTAATCGGTTTGAACTGGTTTTCGGTTCGGTTCGGTTCAAAAAATTAAAAAAAAATAAATTCGGTTTGGTTGTTTATTTTGGTTTAAAACCGGACCGAACCGGAAATGCTCAGCCCTAATGTGGGTACTTATCAAATGACATATACACTGACCCGCATGAAGATTTTTTATATAGAGATCACTTATGTCTATGGAAAGACTCACGTGTCAATTTATAAGTGATCATTAGACTTGAGATCATCAAGTTATCTTATATAGAGAATGTTATGTTTTTATCCTCATTACTTGTTGTCTTAATCAATGGTAACAAATAGGCAAATATTGGGTATTGCATGAACTATATGAAGATATTTGAATGATCAAGAAAGGATTCATCACCCTAGGTGAATTGGAAAAAATGTTTAACATATTCTCAAATAGTGTTGATTATGAAATCCTTACACAAGATAGAACGAGATTTAAAGAGAGTTTCAAACCTTATTCAAAAAATCAATGATTATAGTGTTGAAAACAAACATGTTTGATATAGCATATACACTCAATGCTATAATGTCTAAATTAAAATTTCTTTATAAAGAGATAATAATTACATTAAGAAACTTGTCACTTAAACGTTAAGTTAAACCACTTATGATTTTTCTAATATTTAGAAGATCATAATATATTTCTTGATGGTGCCCTTGTTCTTCAAATATAAATTAATTAATTGATGAATTGATAATAAATTAAATTATTTAATTCATTTAATCATATTTTATTTAGGGCATGACTTATATTTGGCCTAACATATTTGCGAACTTAATGGGTCATACATATAAGAATTATTGGTTATAAATTAAATTAGAATAATTAATCAAGAATGATTGATTGTAAATAAGTTTTAGAAACTGAAAATTAGAATGTAATTAATATAGAGGATTACAATTCTAAACTTAGCAAAATCAAGAAAAGACTTGGTTGCATAAATTTCTAAAACTATCATAAAATAATATATGTAATATTATTCAGGAGACAAAGTGATATTTTGATATTTATAAGGTTATTAAGTTTTCTCTATAAATAGAATGTTATGCCTTATATTTTCTACACAAAAAATATTGTACACATTTCATCTATACAAATAGGCAGAGTAGAGAAAAGAAAGAGCTAGCATATAAGAAATGGTGACTCCTCTCTCCTAAAAAGAGCTTTATATGTCAGAATAAGTTATATTTTCTACACACTAGTGATTTGTGTGGATTATTATTTTCATAAACCAATTTTGTATGTCAGAATAAGTTATAAATAATCATAAAAATAAAGAAATAACTATATAAAAAGCAAAAAATAACATGCAATTAGGAATAAAATTATACAAATAATTGAAATTTTACAAGCCTAAAACTAAGTGCAGGAAGAAAAAAAATCAAGTATAATTTTAGGTGTAATTGGAGACTTAATTGAAAAGTAATTAAGGAAAAAGGTTTAGCTTGTCTTTAATTAAAATATTTGAAGAACCAATTACTAAATTGGAAAATATAGTCAAATTAAAAGGATTAATTAATTTAATTAAGGATGAAATTAAAAATAAAATCCAAGATTAAAACCCTAATTAATTGAAAATCCAAAAAGCAAGGGACTGCAATGAAAAAGGCAATAAGATTTTAGGACTCAATTGAATTCTTAGCGTTTCCAAAAACCCAGCCAATTCAATCCCAAGATTACATAAATTTAATCCCAAAAATCCAACAATCAACCCCTAGTCAATTCTCAGCAAATCCATCCCTAATTTTCTACAATCAAGATAAAAATCCAGTCTAATTTCCATCATCAAATTCCATAATTGTAACCTTTCTTTTCCATTTAAAAAAGGTCAACATCATACACAGGGGGTAGGAATTCTCACTCTAAAACCCACCCCAACAATTCCATAGTATTCTCTCCACAATTGTTATTACTAGATATTGTTAACACAAAGAATAGTTGTAGCCACTAGAGGGAACTGCCAACAACACTTCTCAGTCGAAAATCTAGCCTTGAACCACCACATACTAGCATCACAAACCATACTGAGGTGAGCCTTTTGCACAATATACATAGAATATGGGCAAATAAAGGGTCCGGTTGTATACTACTTAGAAGAAGGTATCATTGGACAATATACCATGTTGGGAACATCTTACCAAAATGGTGTTGCTGAAAGATAAAATTATGCCCTTATGGATATGGTTAGGAGTATGTTAGGAAGCAATGAACTACTCTTATTTTTGTGGAGTGAAACCTTAAAGACATCAATGAATATCTTAAAAAAAGTTTCATCAAAGGTTGTTCCTAAAACATCATTTGAATTATGGAAATGATGGAAACCCAATTTAAGATATTTACACATTTAGGGTTGTTCTGTTAAGGTTAAAGTATATCATCCACAATTAAAGAAATTGGATCCTAGAATTGTAAGCAAATATTTTATCAACTATGCAGAAAATTCTAAAGGTTATAAGTTTTATTATCCCTCAAATACTCTTAGAATTGTTAGGGTAAGAAATATTAAGTTTATAGAAAATAATGACACTAAGGGGAGTTATATTTCTTGAAAGATACAATGCGAGAAAACACGAGATCAAGACAATACTCTCGTAAATAAAGATACCTTGGTTATTCCCAAAGTATATCAAACCCCTAGTATTTTGGAGGAACAACTAATTCAAGAACTACCATCTTATAAGGAACAAGTCATCATTGAACCAAAGTTCAACACCCATAAGTTATGGGTGAAAATTAAGATGTTAGAAGATCATCAAGAGAAAGAAGAACAATCATTTCAGATGACTATCTAGTATACCTAGTTGAATTTGACTTTGATATTGGACTAGAATATGATCTCATTATGTTTTCACAAGTTATGAGTAGGGAAAACTCTAAGGTTTGCTACAATATATTGAAAGAAGAGATGGACTCTAAAGCTAAAAACCAAGTATAATAAATAATTGAGTTACCAAAATGAGTTAGAGCTATAGGCTGTAAATGGATCTATAAGACCAAATAGGACTCAAATGGTAACATTAAGAGATATAAAGCTAGATTGATAGCCAATGGTTTCACACAAATAGAAAGCATTGACTACCATGATACATATTTCCTAGTATAAAAAAAGGATTCATTTAAAATCATAATGACTCCAGTAGCTTATTTTGATCTAGAGCTATACCAAATGGATGTGAAAACAACTGTTCTTAATGGAGTTCTAGATGAAAAGGTATATATGGAGAAACCTGAAGGATTTTGTTATGATAAAGGTAAGAAATTAGTTTACAAGTTAAAGAAGTCATTTTATAGACTAAAACAGGCCTCCCAAAGTTGGTATTTAAAATTTTATAATGTTGTTACCTCTTACGGTTTTATTGAAAACATTATGGATAACTTGTATATACTTTAAGTTCAATGGGAGTAGGTGCATTTTCTTAGTTTTATACGTGGATGACATCCTATTTGCAACCAGTGATGAAATTTTGCTAAAGAATACTAAAGAATTTCTTTCAAAGAACTTTGAAATAAAGGATATAGGAGAAGCTAGTTATGTTATTGACATAAATATTTACAGAGACAGGTTTAAAATGACATTATATATGTCTCATAAAGTCTATATTGAAAGAGTCCTAAAGAAATTCAAGTTAAGTGAATTTAAAGCTAATGCAACACTCATAGTGAAGGATGATAAATTTAATCTAAGTCAATGTCTGAAAAATACTTAGAAAAGCAAGAAACGGAAAACATTACTTTATGTATCTTCGGTTGGCAATTTGATACCTAATTAGGTATGTACTAAGCATGAAATAAGATTTGCAATAAAAATGCTCGGTAGATATTAAAATAATCCAGGAATTGCTTATTACAAAGCCTCCAAGAAAGTTACAAGAGATGTCTACAAGGAACTAAGAATTACATATTATCTTATAGACATGTCGAGAATTTAAAAGTGGTTGGATATCCAAATTCAAATCTTATACAAATAAGTTAATGTAATCGAATTATTAAATAATTGATTGTATATAATATTAATAATAATAATTAAATAACTAGTATTTAATCATCCCGTTGTTTAAGATATAGCTAGTTTTCTATAATTCAATAACCAAGTAATAATATTGGAGTTTATTGTGCCACTAACTAAACAATTTTATTCCGTGAGAATCTAATTTTGTATTCAACTCAAAGAAAAGGTTTCCCAGGTATTATGCTCGGTAACAGTAAGAAAAAAATATTTTTTTATATTTTCAGATATTTTAATATACTAATATTAAAAATAAATTTTATAATATATATATATATATATATATATATTATTTTAACATATTTCTAAAAAAAACATTTTAAAAATAATATCTACTATATTTTTAAACATGAGTACAACCCGGCTATAGTAGATGAGTCAGCCCTATTTATTTTTTTATTTCAAAAGCGTTTTAAAAAAATTGAAATTTTTTTTAAAATTAATATATTTTGATGTTTTCAGATCATTTTAATACGCTAATATTAAAAATAATTTTTTTAAAAATAAAACAATATACTATTTTAATATATTTTTGAATAAAAAACACTTTAAAAAACAATTATATTTTAGATACGAATCCCAGATACAAAATTTAAAATGTAAAAAAAAAAGAAAACAATAATAAGATGAACAATCGAACTCCCAACAAAAAGCGAGAAGGTAAATAAGTGGAGATTTGAGGACGCTTGGAGTACAAGAGAAGTCATATGAGGAACAACAAACAAATTGTTGTCCCATCATCATTATTTATAAGGTTGTGCCCCCCACCCCCCACCCCCCATAATAAATAAATAAATAAATAAATTACTTTTGTTTTAGATGATAATTTCAGGTCAACGACGGAACGATTTCTCAACGGCCCATTTCTCTTCAAACCCGTATGTCTTTTGCCTGCTGAAAAACCATCAAATACTATATACTATGCTAATACTGCCTTTTGTATCAATTAATTTATTCCTCCTTCATTCTTTCTCTATGCTTGTGGTTGCTCCCATGAGTCATTAAAAGATGTCATACATTATATAATATGCTCATCTCTCGAAAATCTTATTTTATCCCAACGCTACAGAATCTGATTAAAAAAAACATTGTTAATTAAAATTAATATTGCCTATATTGTTAATTTAATATTGATGAGCAAGCCTACCCACAATATAAATTAATTGTTAGTTAATAATATTAGTATTACTAAATAACTATTCGGTGAACAATTCAGATTTTAGCGTCATATATTTTAACGTCATAATATTTACTGTCCAGCTTAATTTACGCTATCAAGTATATTTCTAAATACATTGTTCTACATTGAATTAAAATTTCAGGTTAATCGGAGTTCGGTGAGGTCTTGCCATACAAGTTAAGAGATGCAATATGATTTTTGTTATTTATTGTTTTTTTACTTGTAAACTTTCAATTTCGAGATAATTCTTTTCCTTATAATGCAATTATATTCGGCAGGTTAATGGTTGGACTATTTAATGGCAGATTTTTTTTGGATGAATTATTTTTTTATATTAATCTGAATTGTTTTAAGGTTTTATTTGATGTTTTATTTTATTATTTGAATATTTACATTCAGTTTTAAGTTTAGGGCTTGTATTTTAGTTTGGATTTGTTTTGACCCAAAATCAATATTTTATAATTGTTTTAAATATTAAACTTGTGTTAACTGATTATTAGCTTGGCTCCATGTTTTATATTTTTAATCTAAAGGTTAACTCAGAGTGAAACTATTTAGAACATGCAATTAATGGCACAACTCTTTAAATTATTAAAAGTTCCCTGAGAGTTTGGCTTGCAGCAGGAGGGTACGTGCTTTCATAGAGTGGAAATACTCAAATACGTTCCCAATTGTTCTTTATGGAGAAGAAATTCCTATGAACCTGCATATTGAAGAAACAGACCAACTCACCACCCGCAGATCCATTGGACCTTGTGCTGCACTTACTTTAACGCATTCCAGTTTTCAGAAGAGGTGGGCGTCAGCAATATCGCCACTAAATATCTGCTAGCTAGCTAGCTAGCTAGAGTTGAAGAGAAGATCGAGGGCGGCGGGGAGAGTTGGTGATGTGACATCGATATATCTCCGGCACATGCACGCAGTCAAGAAACTCCGTGTTGCGGGTGCACGGAAGTAGTTTGCGTCTCTGTCTCCCTCGAAAGGTTTGCAATAACTTGAGGTTTACTTGTACTCTGCTGGAGGTGGACATCAATCATCCATGGAAATTACCTTAAATAAAATCCCAATTCTACAGCGAGTGGGAGCTCAATCATGCCTTGACTTTACGTTAAATGGGTTGTTAGGCGGACCAAACTACGAGCCTTCAAATTCAAAGGCAAACAACAACCTATAATTAGGAATAGAGGGGGGGGTCCTACTCTTTTCTGCCAAACCTTTTTGTTTGGAAAATGATGTCTCCTCTCCTCTCCATGTGAAATTTGTTCGCCCACTGGCTACGAGATTGGTGGAATAGGTTTACGACCCAGTTACAGGGACATCTGCCTTATTGGATACGAGAGGGGCCTCTTTGCTTGTTTTGAAACTTGGGTGGCCAACATAGAGTATTTGCTAGTGGAGCGGTCCGGACTTTGGACCGCCGTATTTAATTCATACGTGCTGCATGGTAGGTAGGCATGTGTCCCAAATGCATTGAACATTCTCATTCAAACAAAATGACTTGCTAGTATAATTTCTCCTTTTCTTGTTATTGTTTTTCTTACAAATAAATATAACTTTTTGGTTCTATGTTCTTTGTTTAATAAATATCAAAAGCAGTAATAACAAATACATATATAAAAAAATAGACGATTTAAAATAAGAATAAAAAAGGTATTTCTCCTATCAAAACCCCTTTATCTCATCAATGTATTTTACCAAAAAGTTTATTTTTAGACAATAGTTTATCACAATAATAAAAGTAAATCTTAATTGTAAAAAAAATAATATTATAATAATTTTTATGTGAATATATTAAAAAATATAAGAATAACACATCGAGCTGACGAGTCAACTTGGAGACCCCTTAATATTGTCTCTTATCTAACTCGAGTTTCAAATTAAGTTGGGCGTGAGCTGACCTGGTATTGCCCGATCGATTTGGTGGTCAAAACATGATTTGGTCAAAACCCAATTTGACTTTTAAAAAACGTTTTCAAGGCGTTGTCATTTTAACCTAATATATAAATATTGAGATGACGATGTTCTGGATAGATTCGAATCAACCCATCAAACTCATGATCCGGGTCATGAATACAATTGGGATGAATAATATTTTTTTATCTGATCCGGATCAACCTGTAAAACCCCGGATAATATTATTGATACAATGAATTTATCATTTTGTTATGTAATATAATGCGTCTACAGTTTATCGAAAGCTCTTTTGTGTAGTATAATCTTAATTATGAATTTTCTCTTTAATTATGAACTTATTTCGATTATAATTTCGTTAATGGTCCTTATTTGTAAATCTTTGAATTGCGTAATGTACTCTAGTTATAATTTTTAGAATAATTCTTTAGATTGCATCCATGTAAATGTGGGATATTGAATTGTTTAGACATGTGTGAATTTAATTATTGAGAAGTTGTGATGTAATGAGAGGAAGATATCCTGGATGATAGGACGAGTAAGAGATTTGTTAATTGAGGATTGTGAAAGAAGAGTCGATAACTTGGTACCTAAAAATATAGAGGAAACTCTGCCGAATTTTTATTGATTACAGAAAAAAAAAATCCCTAACCTTAATTAAATTATTATGTCCTTGCTCTTTGTTTTAAATACATATGTTGGGGTTGTTACACAACCTGTCAAACTCATGATCCCTATAATTTTTTTAAAAATGCATTCTGGCACCAAACTTTATTTCTTTCATTTTGTAGTTTTTGTTTTTGGTGGAGAAGAGAGAGGGGGTTGCCAGATTCCGACTTAGAGAAAGAAAGCTATAATTGACGATGATTTTTTGCCATCAAAACAATTTGTTTTTATGTCAAATGGTTCCATATGATGAGAGGGGTTAATATTAAGTTTTTGTTTACCTTGAAAATGACTAGAAAAATATATTTGAGCTCGAGAATATTTTTAGTTTTAGGTTAATTTTGGGTTTTTGGGTGGTTTTTTGAGCCTTTGGAGGCCATATAATGGTTTAACAAGGCTCTTAGGATCATAGTTTTGAAACTCGACTCGGTCATCGACCCGGTCTAGTGATCGGGTCACGGGTCAGATGGGTTGACCCGGGTCAACAAAAAAAACACCTATATAAAACCCCTAACTAGTTACAAATTTACAATGCAACACTTACATAAACCAAATTTAAATTTTAAACCAACAACATAAATTTAATTCAATATCCAAAACACAAACCAAATATAAATTCTAAAATATTTAAAACAAAACATCCAACAATATAAATTCTAAAATATTTAAAACAAAACATCCAACAATATAAATTCTAAATCAACAACACATTCACTTTTGTTGAATGAACACATTAAGTTCTTCTGTTTCCATAGAAGCAAAATTTGGATCAAATGTCGATGGAATTGAGCCACTCTCGTCAACACCTAATAAATCATCAGCATGCTCCTTTGAAACTTCATCGTCACAATCATCTTCAATCTCATTAACATTTATGACATCTACATTTCAAACACAATTAACAAATAAATATTATGTGTTAAACAATATTTTATTTTAAATAATATTTTTCACTAAATAATCAATAATTAATTACCATCATCTAAAGTATCTTGTATGGTCATAATTGATAGAGCTTAGTGAAAACTCTCTGCTTCTTCAGTTGTCAAAATTGACGGGTCATCTTCCACTACCCAATTTTCAATGTCACAAATTTGTCTCAACATTAATTGGATCATAATTTCATCCTTTCCAATAATTCCTATTTATTAAAAGTGAAAGTTAACACAATATAAGTATTAATAATGCTACTAAATAAGATAAAATAATATTTAAGGAATTAGAGAAAAGAAAAATACTTTTGTTTCAATCTTAGATTGCAGTGAACGTAAACAAGGTCATTAAGCCTTTGGTCCTCCAATCTATTTCTCTTCTTGGAGTGAATATGTTCAAACATACTCCAATTTCTCTCGCATCCCGAAGAACTACAAGTTTGACTTAACACTCGTATAGCTAACTGTTGTAGATTTGGAGCACTGGTTCTATATGTCATCCACCATTCATCTATATAAAAAATAATAATAAGTAAGAGTGTAAGAATATGTCAAATAATATTTTTAAATATAAAAATTATATACCTGGAGGCATAAGGGTGCGATTATTTATTGCGGACGCTCGACCAAAGTCATGTTCAGCATTCCTAAACAACTTTATCTCACTTGTAATCTTATTTTGCAATGGTAAATTTCCATGTGCATACTTCTCAAAAACATCTAGAAGTCCAGAAATGGTGCTCATATGTTTATCCATTATATTTGCATCATATTGAAATCGAGAATTCAACCAAAATGCCGCTGCATAAAGATTTCTATATAGTTGTCCATCCCACCGATTATTGATAATGTCTATGAAAGGTTTCACTCTAGCCTTTCTCTTTTGAAATCTCCTCATCATTTCTTCTTTTGCATGATGAATAACATCATACAAATATCCCATCGAAGGTCTATCATCACCATCACCATCAACCATTCGTAGAACTCGAACTAAAGGTTCACTCATTCACACAATTATTGTACATTCTTCCCAAAACAGAGAGTTTAGCACACTCTCAACAAACTTTTTTTCTTTGCTATCTTTAGCATAATCAGATGAGACCCATTCCCTAAATGTCACCATAGCTCTCAACTCATCTTTATGAGCTAAAATGCTTTGCAATGCAATGAAATGAAATTTGTAGCAAAATGAGTAGGAGCTGGACGAAGTATTTCTTTTCCTCCAGTAAACTTTCTCATCAAATACAATGGATAACAATGATTATAAATGTATTTTGTGATACCAGAAGCATGCTCAACAATATAACAAACTGATTGCAATTTACCAATGTCCTGGAGTATGAGGTTGATGCAATGAGCAACACAAGGAGACCAAAATATTAAAGAAAATTCTTCCATCAATAACCTGCTAGCAGCAATATAATTTGCAGCATTATCATTCACCATATGCACAATGTTTTCTACCCCAATATACAAAACAACCTCTCTAAACAATTGATACAACAATCTAGCAGTCTTTGAGACATCTGATACATCCACAGTTTTCAAAAAAATTGTTCCTTTAGGACAACATACTAAGAAGTTAATTAAAGTCCTTCTCTTCTGATCTGTCCGTCCATCAGCCATTAATGTGCAACCAGTCTTCTTCCAAATCTCTCGATAACTCTCAACATAAATCTTCACTTCATCAATCGTTTTTACCAAGTAATAACCACGAATAGCATGCAAGTTTGGTCTTTTATAACTAGAACTCATGACTGTTACAACATCTATGACATGCTGATAATACACAGAGTTAACAGCATTAAGGGAGCGTTTGGCTCTGCTGTTCAACCTGCTTTTCGGCGAATTTCAAATTTTTTTTTTTTTGCTAAAATTGATTGCGGTTTGTACCTTTTGGATCGTTTTGATGTGCTGATATCAAAAATAATTTTTAAAAAATAAAAAAACATCATTGGCATGTATTTCGGCACGAAAAGCTATTTGAAAAGCAACCACTACCACACTCCCAAACACCCTCTAAATGGCACACATGTATCAATCATCCACTTCGCTAAAGCAAGATCACACCGTTCAACTGCTTCTTTCCTTTGCCAACAATTCTGAAGAGACTTTTGAGCACCAGGAGTTGTTCTAGGCATGAAATATGTCTCTAATGTTGCAAATTTCTTCTGCTTTCCATAACTTGTAGTCGATTGTTTTACAGTGTTGGTGCTTTGAATCTTTTTTTTTTTTGCAACTTCGGTGGTAACATATGTTTTTTAGTATTGACATCCTCATCATCCTCATCATCATCATCACCACCACCATCATCATCTTCTAATTGCTTAATCATCATCTTTTCATGCTCCCTTTGTTGTGCATTAAATGGATTGAAATCTACTTGCATTTCTCTAACTCTTTTTTATTTTATTTCAGCATTTCCTTCAAGATTCAAAAGCATTTGATGCAGAACATCAGGAAGACATTTGCGACATTGTTTAACTTCTCCTTTAGCTCCAGCTAAATGTTGCTTAAATCAATTAATGTCACCACCCGCAAATACTTTAGCACAATATAAACATACTAATTTAGTTTTTTTACACCCAACACTAAGTTCAGGAGCTTCTCTACAATGACCCCATGCCAAATCTGTTTTTCCTCTACTACTACTTGACATAGAAATTGAAGGTTGAGATGATTGGACCGTTGAAGAATCACTACTTGGAGTACTACCATCATGTGAAGACATTTTAAGGACCTGACATAATTTATAAGAGGGAATATAATTTCAAGCCAAATTATATACTTTTATTATATAATGAATAAATGACTTTAGAATTTTTTTTTTAGATTCTTTTCTTTTCTTGAGAAAATTTTGTTTCCTAATGGAACCTTGCAAGGATACTAGACAGAGGGAAAGTATTTGCGGAAAAAATCAAACACTGGATGGCCTAATATGATCCTGATGAGCCTGAAGGTTAAATTAAGCCTGAAAGTTAAATTATTAGTCAACTAATATGATCCTGATTCCTAATTCCTGAAGGTTAAATTAATAGTCAACTAAAATCAACTAAAATGCCAGTAAATGATCTTGATTCCTGAAGGTTGAATAAAAATCTACGTTTCACAGTAACTAAGCAAAAGCAAAATTAACTAATTTGCAGAAGCAAAAGCAAAAGCAGAACAAACGAACAGGGAAATAAAATTCAATCACTCTAGCAAAAGCAAAATTAACTAATTTGCAGAAGCAGAAGCAAAAGCAGAACGAACGAATAGTGAAACAAAATTCACAGTAAAATAGAATAGCAAGTCAAGAGCTTTCTCATCACATTTTTTCTGCAACAGTAAAATAAAAGAATGCACCGACGTCTGAGCAATATTCACAGCAAAGTTCAGGTCTTTGACCATTTGAAGTCGCATAAAATAAAAGAACAGAGAAAGTGAGATACATGCCTGTGGAGCTGCAAGCCTGCAAGTTCAAAACAAATGGGTCAACAGAGGAAAGAATCGATGCCACTGTTATAGTAAAGAGCTGCAAGCCTTCAAGTTTAAAACAAATAGCGATTAAAGATGTTTCAATTTGAAACAAAGGATATGCCACTGTTATCAAAAAGAGAGAGCGAAAGAAGAAAGAAACAAGTAACAACAGCTCATTTAACCTTATTCTCAGATTTGAAACATTGATCAAGGATTTAAGAGTCTTCTGCTCCTCTGCTCTTCTTCGCGACTGAAATGAGTTTGAAGATTTCTTGAATTAGATTTGAAATTAATTAGGTCTTCTGCACTGCGTTCGTTCTTCTGCTCTTCTCGTTTTGGCCTTTTAACTATAAAAGGCCAAAACGACGTCGTTTCGGTCATGAAAATATATATAAAAAATAAGGCCGGGTCTCAGCCGTGTTTGCCCGAGCCGGCCGGGTCCCGAGCCGACCCGCCGGGTCGACCGGGTCTCACCGGGCCAATTCCCAGCCTGTTTTTTTGCTTAAACCCGGCCACAGACCCAGGTCGACCCACTGGGCCGGGCCGGGTTTCAAAACTATGCCTAGGATGTTTCTTAGGTGTTTTAGGTTAAAAATTGGTTCGAAATGGTTGTTTGGATGACAAAATCATGAACCCTGTTTTTTCAGCCATACCAATAGCTGAATTCTGGAAGTTCTAAATAACGCATCGTCTATTTTTTTTTGACAATAAGAGTCCGCCTCATTGAATTAAGAAAAAAAAAATAAAAGTCTACGTGCGGGCTTGATATTGATTGGGCCAGACGCTTGGCCTGACTTACCAAGCCTAGCAACACTTGACCTCATTTCTTTTTTTTGTTTTTTAAATTTTTATTTTTTTAATTAATACCTTTTTTATATTTTAAAAATAATTTTTTGATTTATGTTTTAGTTATTGTTTTTTGGATTTTTTAGCCTTTTTTAAATGACAATTATCTTTTAATTATATTGGGTGTGTTTAATTTTTTTTAAGGTTAATATGATTCATCTGTATTTTATTTTAATATTTTTTATAGATTAAATATTTTTTTTTATAATACTTTTACTATGTGCAACTTTGCCCAATATGTTTTCCTTTTATTTTATTCAATAAGTTTTATATGTTTGTCGAATTCTATTTCAAATTAATTTTAATAAATAAATTCATTAAAAACAACTAAGTAAATGACCTGTGTTGCGATATTAAATATCTTGATCTATATTTTTCTCTTAGTTTTTACAATTATGTTTTTTATTTATCATTAATGATTTTTTTTCATTTATTTACACAATGATTTGTAAATTATTTAATTAGATAGGTGCATGAGTTTTTCAATTTATAATTATGCTTTTTTTTTCTCCGTAAAACAAAACGTTGAAAAATTCTACATGTTCAATTTTTTATCACGTATTAATGTTTTCAATTTGATCATTATTCTTTTGTGATTTTTTATTTTTAATTTCACCCTTTAATCCAAGTTGATAGTGCATTTTTATTTTCATTTTGGTTATTTTCTTTCTTAAATTTTTATTTTTTATTAATGCATTTTTATATGTATTTTTTAAAATTATTTTTAAACTTATGCTTTAATTAATGCCTCTTGTTTGTTATTTTATTTTTTAATTTATTCTATAAATTTTATGTGTGCATCAAATTTTATTACAATTTAATTTTAATAAAAAAATTATTGATCTGTTTTTTTTACTTTTAAATAAAGATTTTTTCCATGTGATCATTTTTTTATATATTTTTTTATTTGCTATGATTTTTTTTAATATAACTTAAATAATGCTAGCTTAGTTGATCTAGATTATAATCAAATTATTGATTTTTTTTTTAAAAATACTTGCAATGTATAAATATTTTATTAAAAAATAATATGGATATGCCGCGTCGTGCAGAGACAAGTCTAATAAATTGTAAACATGTGTTGTGTAGAAAAGGAAGAAATCTAGATACCATACCATGGGTCCAAAAGCAGAAATGTGGCAGCCAATGGATTTTCTGAAATTTGAAGCAGCTGTGCTCTGTCTGTCACCATGGATGGTCCTCTACTAGTACGAATTTCTCTAAAAAGAAATGTGAAAAACGAAAATAAATGAACAAATTGGATATGCTTTCTAATAAATTAAGCAATTCTTGTCGGTGCATGATGCCACCTCAGTCATGTCCTATCCAACGGCGATGCAAACTTCGCTGTCCCGCACTTTTTCATAGGACGAGGTGAAGTTTAGCTATATATCTTTTTTTTTTTTAATTTAAATTGTTAATTCTTTATATTTTTATATTCTTTTAATTTTATATTTTTATATTATTTTGATATATTATATCAAGAATAAATTCTAAAAAAATAATTTTTAAAATTTACTTAACCACGCAATACATCAAAAATAATAGAACCCACCAACCAAAGAATACTTGTCAATGCATAGAAGTACACCTGCTAGTTCTTAAAACCAACAAAAGGAAGCAAAGTAGATCTCTGAGTCAAAAACCAGAGGAAACCATAGAAACACGTAATAATAAAAATAATAATAATAAAAAAAAATTAACTTGGTGTAATAATAAAATTAATTTAATTACAAAGAGTGTAATTCAACTAGTCATGTTCTAAATTTATTCTCTAGAGATTATTAGTTTGAGTTTTACAAATCTCAAGGCTACTGAAGATTTATATAGTTATTAATTTCAGAATATGTGAAATTAGTTGAGATACGTGTAAATTGATTAAAAAATCATATTAATAAAAATAAAAAAATTAATTTAAAGGTTTAAAAAATCAAATTAAGAGAAAAGAGTGGTGTTTTATTTTTCATCGTGCCCTCTCTCAACAGACAAGTAGAATGATGAGAGAGAGAGAGAGAGAGAGAGAGTTATGAGAACATTGACCACAGGGAAAGAGAGAAGCGGTTTTGTGAAAGGAACAATGAAACCACAGGAAGGTAAAGCGGTAATGATATATTTCACGAATACTAAAACTAGAACAACAAGTTTTTTAATCAAATTAAACCACGAGTGCAAGGCCGTCTTCTCTGTGTATAAAAGGGTCCTTCTTCTTTCTCATTTCCCATTCTCATCTGCAAACTTCTCCTTTGCAATCTTTCTTTCTTGCGTTCTGTGTGTTCGTTGTGATTTGTGTTCATTCTTCTTGTCTATTAGCTTGTCCCCCCGTCCGACTGCTTTCTGTATCTATTCTGGCATTAAGCTTAAGGTAAAGATCCCTCAACTATCCCAAGCAATTTATTCTGTTTTTATGTGATCTTGAGGGATCTTCCTCTTGGATGCGCTTTTTATTTTTTCTTCCTCCTTCTTCCTGCTCCTTCTTACCTTGTATCTGATCCCCCGGACGAAAATGTTTTTTGTTTTTTTAATTAGCTCAACAAATCAAAAACATTCACATAATAACACAGCTCGAAAGAAATCTGATACAGTTTTAATCTGTTGTATT
>Ga0307515_10012232_pt1 | contig 16164 bp, 18 predicted proteins | sample 17_EM_MG_FD_194513 | JGI IMG/M metagenome (GOLD analysis project Ga0307515, IMG submission 194513) | Populus trichocarpa ectomycorrhiza microbial communities from riparian zone in the Pacific Northwest, United States - 17_EM | ecosystem: Host-associated > Plants > Roots > Unclassified | place...
CACCCAACACTCATCCCCGCCCCATCCACCAGCTGACAAAAGCTCACCCGCAACACCACCCCAACGCCGCTCCAGCTCCAGCCCCAGCTCCTCTATCCACCCCGCGCGACCACCAACCTCCCTCCCTCTCTCTCCCACCCGCACAACCCCACTCCTCGGCACCAGCGACGCGACACCCACCACGCCATCGCAGCGCACCACGACCGCACGCTGCAGCACGACATGCGTGTGCGCATGAGTATGACGAAGCAGGCGCAGGCGCGAGGGGAGCGGGGACGTGGGCAGCGAAGTCGCGGGGAGCGTGACGGGGCGCGCGGGCGGGAAGCCGCGGCTGGGGGAGCGAGCGCGCAGGAGCTCGGATGCGGGGAGAGGAAGCGCGGGTGCGGGATGCCTTCTGCGGCGGCGAGGGGGAGGAGGATGGGGAGGGCGGCGGAGCGGAACGTGTGGGTGGGTGCTGTTGGGGGGTGGGGGGTGCGTTGGAAAGGGGTCAGGGGGTGCGGAGAGTGTGGCCGTGGTTGTGGTTGTGTCGTGTTGGCATGCTGGTGCCGGTGGATTTGCAACGACCCCCTCGAGCTCTGCTCTGATTGATGTGTTTGAAACTTCTGTTACTGCGCTGCCAAAACTGAGCTCGCGACTCCGGCCTAGGGTACGTAGTGAAGGAGCGTTAAGACGGTAGATAGGAATTCCGGCGGCTGTATAGCGGGAGAGGCCATCTCTGCTGCGATCCGACAGAGAAGGGGCTGCAATGCCTGGGTTGGTTGTGTTGGACGAAGAGCGAGCATCGGAGATGGTAGATGTAGGATTGATGTTTGGAGGAGCAGGGAATTGCGAAGGTGACGGTGTAGGTGAGGAGACAGCAGGAGACTCGTCAGGGATTGGCGTAGTAGCGACGCGCGCTAGAGACTCCTGTTGAAGCTTGGTGTCTGGTGAGTGGGATATCCCTGTAGGCAATGTTCAGACTTGGTAACAAGCAAGTTGTCAAACCCGCTCTGACTACTACGAGCACCTTGCACATCATCACGGACCTTTAGAAGTGCCTTGCATAGGTGCACCTACCATGTACTTGTCCATGCGGGTTTGACAGCTTGCTTATTACCAAGTCTGGCAATGTTGCATTGCTTGTTGCATTTGTTACGATGACCTGAGCAAAACTAACTTCCCTGGACCCTAGAAATGAGGCTGTCGAGTGATTTGTGAGCCATTGGGGACACCACTGATAGGATCACCAATCAGCGCGTTGTAAATCGCATATCTCTTTGTTTTACCGTCCACGCCAACAAACTGCCTCCTTTGTTCTGTCGGATCGATTGATCGACTAGCCTCTCGAGCCGCGGTAATGTTCTAAGGTGTCCGAAATCTTAAAGAAGGCCTGACAGACTGTGCCTTGCGGATGCTTCCAAGTAAATCGCGCAGAGTGATCTTAAGGGTCCTGCAAGCACAGTCATTAGTTCTACTGCGAGTTTGTTGAGAGACGTGCAGAACTGCTAGAAGATGCAGAGAGCTCCTTTAGGCGAAGAGATGGGTTGATTTGGATGAGAGAGGACACGTAAGGTTTGGATCCCAGTGATCAATCCAAAATGGCGAGCTAGCCTATATAGGTAACTGTTATTCCTATTTAGGTATGGCGCATTGGAGTGGATTTGACCTCAGATCCACGCCACGCCAGTCCAAATAGACCACTGACTGAATCCTGTTCGATACAATGCAAGGCTGCCGATTGCGTCGATTCATCTTTTGTACATCTTTTAGATTCATGCAACTTCTCATCGCCGAGAGCCCGGGATATCCTTCGTCGAGTTCCATGACTGCTAGGTTCGATCTTGAGTAAAGGGCTGAATGGCCAGTATCAGTGTAAACGGGGTCAAATCGATATTTGGTGCAGAGCGGGGTGAGAGCTTAGTGGAGCAAGGCTTTTGCTCGATGATGATCGCTAAAGGAGTGCCATTCGGGCGATTGATGAATTGAACAGTTGCAATAGGCTGGATCTTGGAGTCTTTGAGGTGATGCTTCGCGCTAAGGCCATGTTTGTGGAGTATTGCTGCACCGCTATCCTTGTCCGAGCTTTTATTCGATAGCTCATTTCCATGGCCTGATATCGAATGCACAGCTTTGTAAGAGTGATGACTTTTAGAACTTCCTTTAGATAAGTCGACTTTTGGAGAACGTTATGTTATGGACGTCTTCGATCCGGCAGAACTGTCTGATGGAAGGCTTGGAGATGGGACAGGAGATGAGCAGCTCTGTTCGCGGCTCCAGACAGACGGACAGGAATTGTCAGATCGATGCGACTTCAATGTCTAATGTTTGTAGAAGACGCTATGCAAAGGGCAACAGCCGATAGTAGAATCTAGACCGCAAAGGACTGCTCGATGACTGAGACCAGAGCCCATGAAGTAATCGACTAAGCCCTGAGTCGTGTTTATCGCTATTGCCATTATGCACTCGCTCAGGGCGTGACTTCTATTCTCGGGGTGTAGCATCGCTGCATCGCTACCCGTATGGGAAAGAACAACAGGACTGCTTCGCATTGAAGCATCCACTCTCTATAACCATTGTGCAACCACCAAGCTGACGATGGCCATAATGCTACCGTGTTATGAAATTTGTTCTAGAAGGCGACTAGAAGGTAAGGGAAGTAGTGGCCTTTGGGGAAAGGGAGCACAACAGAAGCATGAGAGTACAACTGCTTGACAGTCAGTTCGGCAGGGGGCTTATTCGGCATGCTGCATACGTCTTAGACGTCAGCTAGCAGCGGACGCCTTTCAATACTAGATTCCCACGATCTCCTGGGTGATGATAAAAGGAAACTGCAGCAGTGAGACAGAGTCAACTTTATTATTGCCGTACAATGCCATATTCAGCCGTCGCTGCAGGCCAAGGCTCTCTTGAGGGTCTGAGCGTGCCTCATGGCGAGATGCGCGGCTCTAACAGCTGTATTTCATGCGTCACATAGCACGGGGCTACCTCGACTCTCTTGATTTCTACAGTGCCATGTGCCAGATCTCTAGATGCTGTCTGCGTCCATGGCTGCCACGTGGTTTCAACGGCTCCACGGGGCATTCGAAAGTCAATTGAGCATATCCCTTGGAGACTTCATTTGGGCATCCAAATGGGCGGTTGTTCGTGCGAAGACGTTTCGTGGAGGCGGCCGCGGTCCGCTCGGCAGTGAAAAACAGCAGCGCAGAGCACAGGCGGCCCCCGACCCTCGCCCTCGCCCAAACCCATCAGTAGTTCTATTCAACAAGCCGGAAAGCACAGAATTACGCAAGCGTAAAAGCACACAAACACACAAAGCGTGCAGCGAAGTCGGTGTTCGCTTCAGCCGGATAATGGCGCTAGCTAGCTAGAGGAGTCGGCGAGAAGGGGCTTGATGCGTTGTGGTGCAGTGCGATGCAGGCGACGGGGATCATTTGCACTTGTACCTTTGTAGGGCTTAGAACGACTAGGAAGAAAGAGAAATTGAGAGAACTGTGTGTAAACGCACTGCACCACACTAGCTAGCTCTCACTAGCACGCCCCTCTCACGGACACTGACTGGCATTAGGCTGGTGAGAGACACGCCCCGGCCCGCCAACGGGGAAGGAGTAACCCAGATGCGAGAGGTCGGCCGAGAACCCTGGAACTGGGACTGAAGAACCCTTGGCCGATCTCCGAAGTGTGGGCGGATATGCTGCAGCAAGGATTGGCCCGTCCACCAGGCGCAAGGAACGGCCTAGCAGGCCTGTGACGCTCATCAGCAAGCATCAAAGCACCAAAAGCACCAAAAGCACTAAAAGCACTAAAAGCACCAAAAGCACCAACAGCACCAAAAGCACCAACAGCACCAACAGCACCAACAGCACCAAAGGCACCAAAGGCACCAAAGGGTCGCTTAGCAGGTTGGCCGCGGTGACCAGCCCAGCACACCCAGATGAACGAGTGCAGAATTGCTAGGCTGCCAATCATCTTGCCAGCACGGCCTGCCCTCTTGCGCGCCGTCCCGCCCCCGAAAAAAATACAGGTTGTCTCTCTGGCTTTCCCACACTTTGTTGGGCGGTACTTGAGCGCCAATAGTCCGCCGAAAAAGCCGGCCTCTTCAATGGCTTCGCCGCCTCAGTTCGCGTCATTCCGCTTGGGAGACGCTGATCAACTCCTCTGACTGAGGCATCCGCGGCGCGTCTATGTATTCTTCTCTGCAGCGTTCCAGAAGCTCTTTGGAGGGGAGGGGGAGCTACAAGTCCTGCAGCATCCCGACACTTGAGGTGCAAAAGGCGTTGCATAACCAACTGCCCTTAATTTGACCATCGCTGTAATATTGGCATGAGACGTGATGGCTGGCGTTTTAAGAGGTTCGGCTTGGAGAACTTGACAATCTACAATGCATGCCATCTCGCCAATCGTGCTACATTGAATATCGAATCCATCGTCGATCATTTCCCCTTCAATCCATCGTTTAATGTATTTCAGCTCAACCGTTATGCCAAACCCACTGCCCTAGGCTGCCCGGGTAAGAAACTGTGAGACCCTTGACCTCCCATGTGGCCTCACGGACGAGAAACTTGGTTGTGTGCCGTCCTGCGGACCTGCTCGAATAGCCATGTGGTGTTGTAGCACACTCGGTGCCGGTCAATGGATGCCGGTCAATGGATGCCGGCCGGTCGTCCAGTGCTGTGTGCTGGCTCATCTATGATCTCGGATCCTCTGCCAATTCTTTGGTTGATCAGAAGAAAACAATAGCGCCCCGGACCGTCCCCGGTATGCAAGTATGGTCTGAGACTCCAGTCCACGACTAGTGGAATTGTCACACCATGTTCTCCCTGAGAGGCGAACAGCTTCATGCCATGGTGCTTCGCGCCAAAGCTGTCCCGATCTGCAATCGCGCCTAGATGCAGAGCATCGCTGTCCAGAGCTCTTCTGCTGCCCAGGAGGCTGTTTTGGCCTAAGTCCATCCGGGAGAACCATTCTGGGAAAGATAAGGTTCGGATAGACCTGGCGATCTGTTGCCAGCAACTGAACCAAGCGGTAGTGGCTGATCCTCTTCCTAGCGATAGAAGCTGCCCGGTTTATTGGGTACAGATGCGCCCTGATGGCAAATGATAGTATTCACCGTCGCTGTCGTCACTGCATGAAGCCGCCGTGATGTGTGCGGCCAGCGGAACTGTCATCAGACCACATTATAGATCGGCGAAAGCCGAGCAGTTGTGCCCACTCCCTACGAGGACTGGTTGTGTCAAAGGCCATCTAGCTCTTCCGGGAGGGAGATCATCGGACACTGGTTCTGCATCACATCCATAACTGTGATGGCTGGCATGATATCCCGGCCGGTGGGTGTTCCCGCAGAACATCCGACCACTTAGGATGTCCCCCACATGCGAGTAAACCTCTCCAGAGGGGCGGTAGGGCGGGAGGGTAGGCCTTTTAGTCACATGATTGGGGACAAGCGGCCGCCTCGTCTACTCGTCGTCTGTTTGAGGCTGCCTATAAAAATTGAGTGACGTTCTTGGCTGGCAGGCGTGCTAAAAAGATTATAACCGTCTGTCCCATCAGCCCACGTCCGCATCAGGGTCCTCGAAGAACGACCATATCGTACGAGAATGACAGGTGTTGGGCTGCCCATGAGTGCTCCTAAAGAGAGGCTCTTTGAAAGACTGGCCCTGTCTGAGCAGAATCCCAACCACAAGGCGATTTACAATAAAATGAGGGTATGTGCGTGCAGATAGTCGTGAAAAGCTGCTGATCCTGGTGTAATTTTTTCCAGGAAGAAGCGTCCGCTGGTAGAGACCGCCTTAGCCTTAGCCGCGATAATCTCGTTGAGCAGTGCAGATTAAACCCAGCTATCCAGCCACCATACTCGTGGGATAATCTGTCAGAGACGGCTAGACATAGAGAGATCCTAAACATATACCGGAGTGCTAGCCCAATAACAAAAGCCTACTACGACTATGGGTCCTATCGGAGTGGACCCAATGAAGAGAATTGGGTGGTCCAGTGGTGCCTGTGGCATGTCTTCCGCTATAGAGACAATCGAAACAAAGCGCGGAGCAATGGCGCTGCTACCGGCAGTTACCATGACGGATATGTTCCAGGTGGCCCTGCAAGTGAGTTGCTTTTGGTACTCGGGGCGTCTTTATGATGAGTAGCTGGCTTCGTTCTAGGAATAATAGGAATTAACAACAAAGCAGGTGGCGGGGACCAGCGGTCAAGCAGCGGCTTCTGGGACCCTGTTAGGCACTCCTGACCAAAGCTGGTAAAACCTGGCTTTGTCAGCCATAGTATCACAACAAAGAGAGGGAGAGACAGAGAGCAAAGGAAAAGAAGGACAGAGAAATTGCAGGAAGTAGGACGTAGGCATTTTACACTGGAAGCTTTTGCGGAACAACTAGCAGTAGCCTTCGCTGGACGATGAAACTGCTGGATGCTCCCAGTAAGATGCTACATCGTCGCAATTCCTTGTTGTTCTTCTCGAACTCTGGTCTCATGAATCTATGACATGGTTGTTTATTGGTTTGGGCATGGAGTCGGTGAGGGATATGTTGGTTATTCTTGTGTATCTTAATCTAAGCGGGGTGAGAAGTCTTAACTCCCGTTCTTATTTCTGGTGCGTCCAGCTGCGGCAGTGGTGCGGTGTTGAGTGACGTATGGAGATGCGTAAGCCAAAGTGCTATAGATGCCATCTCTAGCTTCCTTGAGGCGGGCGGAGCATTAGTATGGCCAGGTGGGTGGCCTAGCTGTGGATAGGGAGAGCTGGCAGGGTAAGTGAGTGGTACGCGTGAGCGGATCCCCGTTCATGACAACTCGGCGGGTTCGAGAGTCGATGTTGGCGGGGGTGAATTATTGAATTATTGAGTTATTTGCACGCATTGGCACATTTCGATGCTGGTGGGGAAGGGGATTCAGGTGGGCAGAGATCTATGAGAGTTGGTGATTGCCGTGTTGGAAGAGCGGATACGCAGGCTTAACTACCGTCTATTTACCATGGGGATTCTTTGGGCTTTATTCGTGCTGCTTTGGTCCACGCGCATGGTGTCACCCTAGCCCATAAAGCTCGCCGGGCTTGTCCATCGACGTAGATAGGAGCCGATACGAAGGCATACTTCGCAGTTTCGATGCATCCTTCCATCTGGGTCAGCCCATTTTTTTGATGGTATTGCTGATCTCGGCGTAGCGAGACGATCTGCAACAATATGCAACAATCTATCTCTGCGTCTACTGCTTCAAGAAACCCTGCCTCAGAGCCAGCCAAGTCCAAAACACTTTTGCTCTTTGTCCCCAACCTCTATCTTGTAAACTCCGCCGTCTCCAGTATAACTGAACCGCCGCCTTGCCAAGCATTGTATTCCACCTCGTTTGGTCGTGGCCTCGTAAAACCATGTCACATCCAGAAGACAACTCTTTAGCCGTAAAGCCTTCTAACAAAGTATTAAAAAAATAGCTGTAATATATTTTATTACTAATATATTTTATATAGAAGTTTTAAGCTTTTAAGATAAGTTATTATAGCCTAAGTAAAGTTATAAACCTATCTTAAGTTAGTGGGTTGTGTATGTGCGAGGCCACAACTAAATGAGGTTGGCGCTCCTTTGCGCCGCTCGCGTCATTCAGCGCAGGGAAACTTCCCAAAGAAGCACGTACATATCCCTCCGCTATTTCAACATCACGACGCGCCATGTCCATACAAGCCCTAAAGTATTGCGCACCAAAGGTAGCCTATATCATCAACGCCACCCCTCTGACCGTCCACTGCTGCAGCCAAGCGCTAGGGTCGTGAAGCTCTTGTGCATACTATGATTATTTTGCTCATTGTCTAAGAATTTGTCCACGATCGACTGCATAACTTGTCCTACCCACTAGTCCCGCCGTCCATCAGCAATACAAGATTTAGACGCTTGGAGATAATTCCATATTTTATTGCATGGTCTGGAGCTGGGCTATCTGGGCCATTTGTGTTTCATATGCACGTCTGTACTGATCCGTGGCCGCCTTGATTGCCCTGACAATCGGCACCGTCATGTTATTGACGGCTTTGGCACCGCCCTTGATACTGTTGGTGTCAAATTTCCTCCTCTTCCCCGTCCGCTGAATGTAGTCCTCTACTTGCTTCTTTGCCTTTTCTACTCTAACAACCCGCTCCTTCTCAGCGCTCCCGGCCACAGCCGCGATCCTATCGAGAGACTTGTCTAATGTCTCCACTAATTTCTGAACCTCAACCGCACGATCAGGATCACCCGAGAGGAATACAGTCCAGAAGTAGTGTAGGAATTCGACCGTGGTATTGTGGGTCATGGCAAGTGAGTCGAACACACCACTTGCAAGGCCGAATTTGGATGCTTGCATGGCGGGAGTAGAGTTTGATGTTGAGCAATCATCCGTGTACAAGTGGCGTTGTCTGATAGCTCCCATAATCTGCGTTGTGGCTGCGTTCCGACTAGCCTTGCCCCCAACACGCCGCTTCTTTTTGGGACCGTCATTATCTTCCTCGCTATCGCTGTCTTCTTGAACACCGATTGCGCTCTCGAGATTCAAACTTCCCGAGGGATTTTGCTCGTTTGAAATGGACTCCAAGTCATTCTGGAGTTTAGACAGCACTTGACCAGGCGTATGTTTAGTGTACAGCGAGGCACTACTTGAAACAGTTCCGCTTTGTCCCGAGAAAAAGCGTCCCTGGTCTTTGATTTTCAACATAACCCGATTATCATCGGCATGCCGCTGAAGATCTCGCAGTTGTAGTTCCTTGTAAGTGTCTTCATCCATCCCAGAAGGTGCATGTGGGCCGACGCCATTAGGGGTGACATCAGCCAACATCTTCTCACTCATGCTATTGAGCACTCGCAAGATGGGCACTTTTTCGTGAGAGTTTGGCTGCATAGTCCAGTCGGGTCTGTTGCCCAGGCGCTGACTGTGATTCTGTTCATTGCCTTCAAGGTCGATGAAATGGGGCACATGAGCCATGATCAATTGCCGAGTCCGGTCAGCCTCCTCATCAAATTTTAGATAGCGATCGAGTTTAGGGTCAGTAGCGTCTGTCTCGGTGATTTTCTCTCCTTTCAATTTCTTAAAGAGGCGGCAGACAAAGAATCGAGACCAGAATTCCATCTCACTTAGTTGGGGGACATTCTCGTTATAGACTCGCTTAACCAACGGGTGCTGATTGAATATGAGCTGGATCTGTTCTTTGCTTAGGTTGAGTCTTGTGGTGCCGTCAACATTTTTTGGCTTAACCTCCGAGAGGACGTTGTATGTTCCCTGGCTCTGGCTCTTCTCGACCGCGTGTGCTCGTAATAAATGCACCCTTGATGCCCAGAATTGTGTTGAAAATTGTGAGATTGTGATTGTTTCTGGCTTCTCGCGGAGGGCTTGATCAAACCTCTGCCTAAGAGCAGGGTTTGCATTGAGGAGTGATTTTTGGAGTTCCGTATTTGACATTAATCGGGCATCATCGAACATGCTATCTTCAGCTCTGGCGCCTGCAGAGACTGCTTGGGCTATTGCCATGGCAGCCGATTGGCCACCCCCATCGTCTGCAGGAGCAGGCGTGTTTCCATTCTGAGCCCTAGCTGCCTCTATTGCTTTTCGAAGCAAGCCTGTTATAGTAGATTGTTCGGTTCGAGCAGAAGTAGTTGATGTGAATGTGAAGGTGTGGTTCTCGGCGGCAGCTGTGGAGGGTCGCTGAACGACGATTTTGATGGAAACTTTAGCACTCTTTTCGGGAGTTTGCTGGAGATCTACGGCAGAAACGGATTAGCTAATTTACATATAAGAATGTTTATGAAGCCCATTCGGGCTGGCCTGTAGAGGTGAGCAGGGTCGTACTTGTGATCTCAGAAACCGCTATTGTCAGCGGCGGAGTTGATGGTGCAGCTGGTTTCCAAGACACGGTTTTCCCGTCCTTAGCCACCGAGAGTTTGCCATCTTGCTTCTTGTAAGAAGTAGAGGCTTCTGACATCCTCAACCAGGAGATATGTAACTTGGAGGGATGGTGGGCCTGGCCTGGGGCTGAGGCGCGTTGAGCGAAATACGTAGACGCGCCGTTATTGGTTGGGGAATCAAGAGGCTCGGCGCTAGGCGGAGCGGAGTCTTGTGAACCTATCGCTTGATCACCAACCTCTAAGTAATGAGAGCTTGGAAATAGGTTGAGATAAGATATTTGGTCCAAATGGATGGAATGGGTTCGTTGATCGCGAAATCTTGTCTTTAAAAGTCGATAAAAGTGAGGCTTCCGCGTAAATACAATCACACGCTATGCTGGTGACAATCTTGTTTTGTCAGCTCCGCCCGCTGTAGCTGCCAGACTCTAAGTCAATCATCCGCCACTTCTTAGGAAAAAGAGCTACAGTATGGTAGTCATAAATCTAAAATATAAAACTACAGCGCACGTAAAGTACAAATGCAAAGAAGGACCTCCACTAGCCCAACAGCTCTAAGTTTTGACACAGAAAGGCATTTTTTCTTCACTAAGGCACACCCAAGTCCATTCCAGTCATTTACTCTCCCTTCAGCTTGTCCTGCTTGACGGTAAACGCCATCTCAAGCAGATCCTTCTCTTCTTTCTGGTGAGCGCTCTTTAAACCCGTTGCCACACTCGCGCTTGGATTACGGCCTGCATACATCACATGGCGGCGGTTATGGTGCTCAGTCTCGTTCAGCAGTGTCTCAATGCGTGGCTGGGTGAAACTCCATGCGCCAGCATTTAGGGGCTCTTCTTGGCACCAGATAATGTTCTGTGCGTTCGGGTACGAGTCGAGGTTCTCTCTCAGTTGCTGCCAGGGGAATGGGTGGAGTTGCTCGACACGTGTAATTGCCACGTCTTTCAGCTCCTTGGTGGCACGGTGTTTGTGAAGAGCGGCATAAACTTGGCCAGTGCAGAGGATGACTCTGGAGATATTCTCCGGAGACTCGATCTCGCCGGTCTCATGGCCAGGATCAGGTATCAACCATTGGAAGTGGGATTCACCCGTGAATTCTTTAATGTCGGAACGTGCCATTGGATGCCTTAACAGACTCTTAGAGAAGAAGAGGATAAGAGCTGTGAGGCGTGTTAGAATAAGCCTAAATGGCAGCCGAACAATAGAGACAACTTACGTTTCCTAAATTGCCTGTTCATTTGACGTCTGAGGATGTGGAACAGATTGGACGGTTTGGTTAGATTGGCGATTTGCATGTTGCAGTCCTGGTGCTGGCGATCAAGTTTTTCGGGCGATGGGAATATTCTTGGGTCCTCGTTACACAACTGCAGGTATCGTTCCATCCTTCCTGAGGAGTGTTCTGGGCCTTGGCCGTCGTACCCATGCGGCAGGCTCATAACCAGTCCAGTACGTTGCAGCCACTTGACCTCACCAGATGCGACAAATTGATCAATGATACATTGTGCGTTGTTGGCAAAGTCACCGAACTGTGCTTCCCACATTACCAAAGCGTTTGGTGATGATAGTGAGTAGCCATATTCAAACCCGAGACTATAGTGTGTTAGCTATGGGATGTGTTTCAACCTAGCTCTGATACTCACACTCCAAACTCGCTAAGAGATGAGTTTGCAATAACGAAAGTCGCTTGATCAGGGCTTAGGTGTTGTAGAGGCGTGTAGGTTTTTTCATTTTCTTGATCATGCAGGACGGCATGACGCTGGGAGAAAGTACCACGTTCTACATCTTGACCAGAAACCCTGACGTGGTGGCCGTCCATAGCCAGCGTGCCGAAAGCCAAAGCTTCCGCCGTTGACATGTCGATATTCTTACCTTCTGTGACGGTTTTTGTTCGGCCGGCAAGGATACGTTTGAGGTTTCGGTGAACATTGAAGTCTTCCGGTGGGTTGCCAATTTTTTCGGCAATGTGCTTCAAGGTGTCTGCTTCAACTGCGGTTGGAAGATGCGGCAGGACCTCAGTTGCAAGTTCCTTCGGTGATTTAAATCCGTTCCATGCGGAAGTCAGCCATTCTTTGGCTGTTGGTTGGTAGTCTCTGCTGCGAGTGAAACTTTCCTCAAGCATGCCCCATACCCAAGACTTATGCTCTTCGATGTCTTCCTTAGTAAAAGTCTTTTCTTTCAAGAGCTGGTCAATATACTTATCTAGAGCTGGTGGATGTTCGGCAATTTTCTTATACATGAGCGGCTGAGTGAAAAATGGCTGATCAGTCTCGTTATGGCCTTGTTTCCGGTAGCACACCATGTCGATGACTACATCTTTCTTGAATTCCGCTCGATAATCAGCTGCAAGTTGGCAGACGAAGTTGAATGCCTCTACGTCATCACCGTTGACATGGAAAACTGGAGCATCGATGGCCTTTGCAATGTCTGAGCAATAAGGTGTCGAACGTGCAAAGCGAGGGTCAGTAGTAAAACCGATCTGGTTATTAACAACAATGTGGATGGTGCCTCCAGTATGATATGACGGTAGCGAATAGAAACCCATAGTCTCGTAGACAACGCCCTGGCCAGCAAACGCAGCATCACCGTGAAGAAGAACACCCATTGCAGTCCTTGCTTCCTTTTCGTCATTGTTGTAATGGAGAATAGCTCTAGTTTTGCCCAACACAACCGGGTCCTCGGCTTCTAAATGCGAAGGATTGGCGACGAGAGAAAGCTGGACACGCTTCCCGGAGGGCGTGGGACGCTCGAAGTTCATACCCAAATGATACTTCACATCACCGGACCCCTCATCCGAGGGATCGGCGGTCCCCGCGAATTCGCTAAAAATAGACTCGTTTGGCTTTCGAACGACGTTACTGAGCACGTTGAGACGGCCACGATGGGGCATGCCGATAACTATATCTTTAACACCATAGTCCACGCTTCGGTCAATGAGAGCCTTCATGCCAGGAATCAAGCTCTCGCCGCCTTCTAGACCGAAACGCTTGTCATTGGGATATTTCGTAGCCAGGAAAGCTTCAAAGCTAGTCCCCCATATTAAACGATCAAGGATCCGACGCTTCTCGTCTACCGAGTATCTGTAGGGCTGAGGGATCTCAATGCGCTCACGAAGCCAATCGCACTGCTCTCTGTCTGGAATGTGAATATATTCGATACCGTACGAGCCGCAGTATAAACGTTCGCATGCAGCAATGATTTCCCTCAATGTCATTTTCTCGCGTGTTTCGCTCTTGAAGCGTGGCAGAATACCGGGTCCTAGGGTGAATTCCTGATCAAGATCTTTCTCCGTGAACTGGTAGTGGGAAAGCTCCAATTCCCGTGGTTTGCTGTATCCAAACTGTTCTGCTTCCGTACGAATTCCCAATGGATCGATCTTCGCCTTGTGATGTCCTCGAGCTTGGTATGCGCGCACAAGCAACTGGACTTTCAAGTGGTTCATCACATCAGATCCTTTGCCAGGGACCATTCCCAATCCCGGAGTCAAACTAGGGCCCATCCCGCCATGTGGTGCAGGGATGATTGTAGGAGGAGGTTGGAAGGCCTGGGAGACTGGCATATCGCCTTGTTCCATGTTGCGGAAGTAAATCTGCCACGAGACGTGGACACTCGCGGGGTCGCGTTTCCATTGCATGTACATCTCGTCAACATAGTTTGCGGTATTACCCTGGAGGAAGGAGTCGTTGGGGTCCTGTAAAAGACGTTAGCCTTTCGTTAATCGTTCGAAAAGCCTTGCCACTGCGCAAAAGGAGGCTATACCACTCCCTTGTCCGTTTCTTCAGCGGCAAGAGCATAGCTTCTCCGCTGCTGGAACCGAGGCGCAAGAGCAAGAGCTCTGCATTTTGAGGCAAGCAATGCATTTGACGATGCGTTCGAAAGAGTAAAGAAGCTCGACCGGGCGCCACAGCTACCGGCGGCAAGACGGCTGCTACATTTTCGAAGAGTGATGCGCAGCATGTTGAAGCTAGCAACACAGGAAGAAGACCATTAAAAGGGTAGGAAAGGGAAAAGAAATAACATTCAGCACGCAATGGCTGAGGTATGCTGGGAGGGAAAGACGGGAGGAGAGTCACTCGCTGAGCTGCAAAGCTCAGCATCATCAGCGCCCTCATGATCCTGACTGATGGCCCCGAAGACGGCTTAGCGGGTCGAGACTTGGCAAGCGTTACATTTCTGAAGTTAGCCAGCCCCGCCATTGGCCGCCCATAATTAATGCGAACCCCAGAAATGCCGCAACGGCGATTTCATTGATAACAACCTCACCGACTGTTCCGAGACGCATCGAACAAGCTGCATGTCTCTGAAAGCCTAACCAGCTGCCCAATCTCTTTCTTCTCTCAGAGGCACTTCAAGGCTTGATTTCGGCTAGCGGACCTCATGACCCGTTCTCGTGATGGCTGGTGCTTCTGCTTACGTACTCCTATCCCTTGCCACGGGACATGAGACTTTAATGGATCGAAATAAGCTCCGCCATATGGACGTAAGAGGTATAACCAGTGCCGCAATTGGATCTTGCAGCATGAGGCTTTGCCGGCGACGGCGCTAGTAACACACTGGGTCTGTAATGTCTGAATACTATCTTGACAAGGGTAGTCATCATCAGTTATAATCAGTCGAACCCCATTTGAACTACAAGTTCTGTCCCTACAAATATGAGTTATCTATTCTCACATTGCATGGAGCACTTGCACACATTACTCCGCCAAATCTAAAACGACTGCGCGAACCATGGATTTCAAAATAAAACCCACGATACGCTCAGCTCTGCACTTCACTAGAACTTGGATGATGATATAATCCCAGGCAATGCAAAGCCGCCGCAAACTCCATTCTGGCACCTGGGTCAAATCCCACCGGGAATGGCCTGGGGATTGTTTCTTATACCATCTCGGCCGCGGACAACTCCGAATCCAAACGGACCCGAGGTTGAACGGGTGAACCAGGCGAACTCAAAAGCTGGCAGGTTCTCCCAAACAGAAGACTATGGCCAGGGGTCGGAGTCAACCACAGACACTTCTACAGCAGTCAGAGTTCATCTATGGAGGTAAAGAATACGCAATATCCCTTCCGCTGGTGGTGTCCTACGAGAGGTGGACCGTGCGCGAACACCAGAATCAAAAGTACGCGTATGATCACGGAGCCTTGGTCCTATTGATTCTATTGGCTAGCTCTTATTGATAACAGTAAGACGAAATACACTAGCGGAAGGGACATACAGCGAGAGACATGCAAAACGTTAACACGGGAAAGCAACGCAATCACATCTAGCACCCGCTTGTCTTAACAGAGTTGGTCGCGCAAACCTTGCCATCTGGAGCGCTCGCTGTCTTTGTTGGCTCGTCACCATCGTCGTTGCCCTCGTAAAGCCAGCATATGGCACTACCAAGGATGCAAGAATTGGAGATTGTGGTAGTGTCTGTAGAAATCGGAGCACAGCATTGGCATCATTTCGAAAACATGCCGAGTCATTCTTCTAGGGAGCGTCGTAACATACCACCCTCGTTTCCATTAACACCCACCGCAACAGACGCTCTATCGACACGGATATTGCTGAACGTGGGCTTCCGCGCATACTGAGTGTCGCAATCGCCGCAGCTTCTGTACAACTTGCCTACGTCTTGGGCCCATCAATTTTCCTGTCAGCATTCTCGTTCCTCGTGCTCCGTGAACCTTCACTGTTCTCAATATAACTTACAAAAAAGTTCTGAACAGCAACAGTTCCACCACCATTACGCTGAAGCACCTTATCATCCGCATTCCTGGCTCCACCGCCGTTGACATACGACGTGCCAGACGTCTGCTTGAAGGTAGCGGTATCTTCAGACATCGGTCTACTAGACGTTGTTGAGCGTGCAAGTCAGACAATGCACACTTACAATTCATCAGCGTGTTTACTCGATATTTTAATGAAGTTAGAGACTTCGACTCACCTTCTCCATTACTAGGACCAATGATGACGTTAGATAGCATAACGCCGTCTTGAAGCAGGAAGACGACGTCTGAGTTGTCACTTTCAGCTTGCTCATTGCATGTACTTGCAGTAGGAATCACGCACCGTCAGTCAAATTATCGGTTATAGTCTTGAGGAAACACTTTTTATTTAATAGTATATATATATACTTAAAAATATTATAAAAACTTTTATTTATATGATATTATTATATGGTAAATATATATAGTTTTATAACGACTTTATAATATTAATTATTATTAATTATATTTAATTTCAAAGAATACGCGTATTAGAGATTAAGAAAAAAGCCGCTATAGTAGCAAAACACGCCCACTAATTGTCTAATAAAGAAAGGGCACTGCTAATCGCACA
>Ga0307515_10012233_pt1 | contig 16162 bp, 4 predicted proteins | sample 17_EM_MG_FD_194513 | JGI IMG/M metagenome (GOLD analysis project Ga0307515, IMG submission 194513) | Populus trichocarpa ectomycorrhiza microbial communities from riparian zone in the Pacific Northwest, United States - 17_EM | ecosystem: Host-associated > Plants > Roots > Unclassified | place...
TTGTTTGATATTTAAAACGATTGTTTTTTAAAATAATTTTTATTTGAAAATGTAATAAAATATTTTTTTATTATTTTTTAAAATTTATTTTTACATCAGCACAGCATAAAACGATATGAAAATATAAAAAATTTAAATCATTAAAAAAAATAAATAAAATTTATATTTTTTAAAAATATTTTTAAAATACAAAACTAAATAATATTTTTTTTACAAGATTTTAATTATGTTAGATTTGCTCATGGTAACCTGCAAATTTAACATGAGTCGATTACTAAATTTTTCAAGCCAACCCATCAAATAAGCAGGGTTTAATAATTATGTTTATATGATAAAAAGGTGATTTGGACATTAAAATTATTATAAATGTGAGTGGTTGCAAATTAACTAAGATTAACACTAACAAAACTACAAAATAAATATTGAAGAGTTTTTTCTATAAACAAATGAGCTGAATTTTTTAGTTATATTAAAAGAATAGCTGACATATAGTATTAGATTATTTTGATTTACCATGGGACACCTACTGACCAACAATTATTTCACCGTAAATTAGAACATAAATATTTATTAGTCACCAAAGAGTACAATATTATGATTGTAATTACTTTTTATAATATTAGGACTAATTAATTATGAATTCATGCTAAAATTTATTTAATAAAATATCAATCATGTTTTTTTAAAAACAAATACAGGAATGGAAAGATATTTAGATGAGACATGATTAATGTAGTCAAACCAGACCAAGTCAACCGCAAACTCCTTTCCAAATATACGAGGATCAAGTCATTGTAATGAAGGGAATTTTTTTTTTTCATGAAATATTGGCAAGTTAATATTTCATTTCCAATTTTAGAAACGGAATTTCCAGAAAAAAGTAAGGAAAAATCAACATTTCCATTTATGTCCCCTCTTACCAATCCAACCAGCTGGAGTCAAAGTCAAATACTGCTTATAAGAAACAGACAGCTGTTCGGTGCCACGTCTCACCTCTAAAATCAACCACCAGCAACAAGTCTTCTCCTTGTTAGAAAAGAGGAACACCTGCATCTCACACAGAGAGACCAAAACAATGGTAATGAAATCTCTTCTCTTTTGTTTGTTTTTCTGTTGTGCTTTATGAAGATAAATGTTTGTGGGGTTTTTCTGTTCTGGTTTTTTCATTGAACAATTATCGGTTTTTTTTTTAGTTTTGTTTTATTTTATTGTTGTTTGCTCTAAATTGTACAAGTCTTAAATTTGCATCCATGATCTTGTTGCGTGTTCTTGGTTTGATCATCTCTTGCATGTTTTTGATGGATCAGTTGTTCTGTTTCAGTTTAATTGATACATTGGGTCTAAAAGAATGTGAAAGGAGGCTCCTTTTGTTGAATCTTGAATAAAGGGTTTGGTTTTAGTGGATCTTTTTGCTAAAACTGATCAAGTTTTTATTTTTACATGTTCTCTCTTTAATAAAACTTTCTGCTTGTTAAATAGGAAAATGAAAGTTTCAAATTGGAGAAAAGAAATAAAATAAAAGGCATGTAAAGGAAAAATTAGAAATGGATATTGCTCATATCAGTTGTGTCACAGAATGGATATTTTGATTTTAGTTTCACCATTTCACTGAAGAAGCTTGTGATAGCACTATAGCAGCAAAAAAATTCATCTCTTGTTGTGATTTTGGAGTAGTTTTGCAGTTTTGTTTGTCGTGGTTTGAAGGTTGATATGATGTCAAGCTTTGTTAGTCTAGCATTTATGTTCTTTTCCTGGTTAGATAGGATATATAGAAACTTGTTTTGATTATCATTTGGATTTGACAGACAACTTCGAAGCGCCTTTCCGAGAGGAAAGTGGCAAAGTTTCACAAGAATATCACTAAGAGAGGATCTGTTCCTGAAACTTCAACAAAGAAAGGATATGACTACCCAGTTGGGCCAATACTGCTTGGATTCTTTGTCTTTGTGGTAATTGGATCATGTATGTTCTTTCTACCATGTTGAACTCTTTAAATTCTGTCTATCTTATTGTTTCTTGCATTATTTTTGTTAATTTGCTACTTGAATCTTCCATCCGTGAAAGTCATGGGTTTGCGTAATCCATTTATCATTATCTATTGTGAAATTTTTAGCAGTCAATTTTTGGAGGTGCTTTTTGTTGTGGATTTATTGTGAGCAATTGCTGGCTTGGTATAAAAAGAACTTTGATGTATAGCTAGTGATATGTGTCATCTTCAGAAAGTTTATTGGTCACTGCTGAAGTATATGTGTCATCTTCAGCAAGTTTATTGGTCACTGCTGAAGTGAGAGGTGGAGAGATATTGTGGGTGATTTTAGTCTTTCCTCCCCTTTTCCCTCTAAACTTTTACACTATTGATATATTTATATGAATGTCTCACTTTGATTTGTGCCATTTAGTTTCTGGAGTTTGTTTTCAGCAGCATCAAATGAAAGTTATCTTTGTAAACTTTGTTTAAACCTCCATCTAGTTGATGATCAATTTTGAGATTACACTCCCAAATGGACCCAAAGGCAACTCCTTGTTTAAAGTACTGAAATGTTAAGGTGAACAAATTGTTTGAAAGAAATGTTTATCTTGGATTGTTGTTAAAAATAATACCACCTCGGTGTCTCGCCGTTTCAGAACTGTGTTTTATAGTGCAGTAATTATAACTTGTGTTTGATGTTATGCATTCACCGCTGAATTTCTTGTTACTCCTTTGCGTGGCAGCTCTTTTTCAGATAATCAGGACAGCATCTAGTGGTGGGATGGCCTAAGGTACTGGAGTTATGTTTATGATGGAAATCTGCAGCATTGTAATGAGCTAGGGCTTTACCATCAAAATGTAAAGTTAGAACACGTGTGAAAGTTCTAATGCAAAATGATGAATAAATTGTGTTCTCTACCACCAGTTTTGTACAGTGTTCCGTTTTCCAAGTTTTCGAAAGCTTCTTCTGCATAATAGTGTACTGGCTTTCTAGAAACCCCCAAGAACATCCTGATGCATTGACAATTCTCATCCTTAGGGTGTGTTTATTTTTACAGCAGCACTGTTTTTTTTAAAAAAAAAATAATAATTTTTTAATATTTTTTTATTGTTTTGATGTATTAATATCAAAAATAAATTTTAAAAATAAAAAAACTTATTTTAATATATTTTCAAGTGATAAATATTTTAAAAAATATCTGCTATTCTATGATTTACATCATCAAAACTTTAGTTGACAATGGTTTATGAATTTAAATATTTTCAATGACAGAAAAATAGTTTTTATTTTTGTTTTTCAATAAAAAATTGAAAAATGGGTTCGTTGAGAATGAAGATAATTTTTTCCATCAAAAAATAAAAAATACTTCAATATATTAAAGAATAAAATTATAATTTACAATATTCATCTTAATATTTTATTTTAATATTTCGAATATATGATAATCTAATTATAGAATATTAATTTTATTTTATTCAAATTAAGAAATATCATAAAAGGTTATATTATTAACTAAAAGAAATTATATTAAATTTATAATAAAAATAATTTTATGATACTAATTAAAATATAAAAAAATACGAATCTTTTACATTGTTAAAAAAATACTTGTATATAAAAGAAATTATATTGTTCATGATTTTTTATATTTGAAAAACCTATAAAGGAAAATTATAGAAACTATAAAATATGCTTTTCAAACTTCATATTAATTTAGAAACCTGAAAACACAGCTTTCAATTTTGAGAAATAATACATTTAACAAAATAATTCGAGTTTTCTTTTTTCTTACTCTAGTTTTACTATATTTCCGAACAATCCCTTATCTTTTCCTAAATTTCTCCATTAAAGCGCCAAACACCAAAATCTTGGTAATAATGAAGAAAATAGCTTGCACCATCAAAATACTCTCTTGGAAGCTCATATTTGAAACAAATAGCACTTGATTAATACTGTAGCACAACCGTGCAGCATTTCTTATAACATGTTTTGTACTCACACATGGCTTTCCATCCTTTATTCAAGTGCTTAGACGGTACCATTTACATCTAGGAGACATTACAGCTATGTCCACAATACAACTATAGTCCATAATCAGCATAAAAAGTACAAAAGAGCATCGATTGATGACAGACATGCCTCGTGAGAGCAGAATCACCACCAAGATGCTAGAAATGTCTTTGCTGCTGCATTTGCTTTCTGTATGCTCCTTTGCTTTCATCTGACCTGCGAGTTGCTCGGGTCATTGTGCTTCCTGTGTTGGAATTCTGGTAACAGTCTGAACTTTTGGATAACTTCCTGACACGAGAGCTGAAGCTAAGTTCATTGCTCATTTGTGTATTGCTCCCGGATAAGCTCCCATCAAGCGAAGACTCGTAGCCCATTGCCTCGAATTCCTACAAAAAATGTCCATTCTGTCAGTATTATCCTTGAAAGGTTGCAAAGAGTGCATGTCATAGGACAAGCATTTTGGGTTGGATATTGTCAAAACTCAATGGAGCGTTATCTGCTGACCTTGGACTTTTTCTTGGCACAATAGGGCGTTAAACATGGATTAAAATCCTTAAGAAACGTGTCATCTGGACTACCCGGGGTTGCACCGTCGCAAGAGCTAAACTCCTGAATTGTTATAGACAGATTGTCACGGAAGAAGAGGTAAAGGAAAGAAAATTTGACTCGACAAGCTTATAAAGTTAGTAAAGTAGAACTTAGAAGATCATGGCACTTTAGTACACAACATTTCATTGCTTAAGCCACAAGGAAACTTCAACAATTATTACCTGATGGACTATAAAAACAATCACATTTTGCTAGGAGTTGAACAGTGACCTTTCTTAATACAGAGCACACAGGAGAATTCTGACAAAAACAGTAACTTATTTGTTGTTCAACTGTCAACTATAGCGCAAAATGTGGGTAGGAAAATGGCATGCTTACTAAGGAATTTGCAGTTTCTTCATGATCATACGTTGGTGTCCCTGGTGAGCTGCCATGATATTGGATATGTGCCCTTGCATATTTATCTGCCTTCACCTTCTCAAGAAGAAAAATATAATAAACAACTGTACACCCCAAATACTATCATAAAGCCATCCTTGTTTGAATTTTGAAGATTTTATCAACACGAATGTGGTAGATAACTGGGGAATTCAACCCCACACGCCTATACCAACTTAAACAAACTTCAAACAAAAATGCAGTCTGCTCAATAAACAAGCTGCCTGAAATACCAACAAATTGCAAAGAAACACAATAATGCTAATAACGTCCAACATGTAAAATGATCTATAATTCATTATATATGACATCAAAAGATATGCTTGAGAACCAACGCTCAACTAGTCAACTTGGTAACTCACCAACCCCGAGGAATGGCCCTGACTAGTCAAGTGAAAAAACCTTCTTTTTTTATATATGTAAAAAAAAATCAATGCTCAAGTTGATGGGTCTACCCCTGACTTGACCTGGGGTTTCAAGCCTTGGGTCGGGATCCTGAATCGGGTATTATAACTATGCTTGAGACCGTTCAATAACAAACCTTATAATTTGAACAACATTGATTTTAATAATCTGAAGATAATCTGATTTTACACTAAAACTACATATACTAATTAAGATGGAAAATTACATACAGCTAGCATAATAATCACTGGAGAACCTTAATGCTCCTTCATGCAACCAAATCTTTCATTGGTATCTTCAAGGACTCTCCCATAGACTAGAAAGCAAGGAACTTATACATGCACAATCTTTAGATTTCATTCCAGCCACATTTAAATCCACTCAAAAATCCAAAAAATTGATAACTTTTCAGGTTAATACCTCAGCAAGATCCTCTGCAAGGCATTGCAATTGTCCTGTAAGGGAAGTGACCTGCCTCTGAAGAGTTGGAATGAGTTGTTTGGCTTGCTTCAATTCTGATCCTCGCTGCTTCAATAACTCTTGAAGCTGAGAATTCATTGCGTCAGGAAAAAGTATTGAACTTTTTAATGACCTAACCTCTTCTCTTTGCTTCAAGCACAAATCTTTCAACTTCTCAACCTACACAAACAAAAAAAACCCAGCAATAAGCTCAAAAACCAAAACCCAAAGAGGAAAAACAATCAACAAAATCACTACTTACTTCTCTGTTCTTGTCTTCAAGCATCAACTTAAGCTTATCAATCTCCAATTCTTGTTCTTTATTAGCACTCAAAAGCTCTCTCTCACTCTTCAAAACCATAGCTAAAGTCCTTGTATTACTATTCACTTTTGCCTCTGTCAACGCCTTCGCTTCCTTTTTCTCCTTCTTATTTTCTGTTCCAAATAACTTCTTCTGCAACCCCATAAAACCAGTTCCTTTCCTCGCAGTCTTTTTCAAGTCCTCAGCTATTAGATCCGATGGAATCACCAACCCCACAGCCTTACTCGATGACCCTTTACTCGACGCAGAAGATACTGATTTCTTCTCCATGAATTTCTTCACCATTTTGCTTAAATTGTGATCATTTCCATTGTTTTTTACCTTGATTTTTGACAAATCTGCTGGTTTGGACTTGACAATTGCGCGTGAAGTTGAGTGTTTGTAGCTTAGCTCAGCGGATGAAGATGGGTCTGAGAAATATGAGGTGGTTGAGGACCTTGAATCGTAGGAATTGTAGCGAGAAGCCATTAAAGATTGAATCTTTAGGAAAGAGAGAGAAGAAGGAGAAGAACAGAGAAGATAAAAAAAAAGTTGGGGTTTTTGTTGTGTTCGAGGTTTTGAAAGATTAAGGACAGATGGCAAAGTGGGAGTGAATGATTGAGAGGCGCTGTTTGAATTCAAATTTTTGCTTTAGCTTGGAAAGCGCGGCATGTTTTACCAATTGTTTCAGCATATTCAACTCTAATGATATTCAATAATTGAATTGTTGGTATTTGATAATTGCACTTCAATTCCTATTAAACGTTAATCTAGTAATTTCTTGAATTAATTAGACTCTTGAGTTAGAGTTTTAAATTAAATCCAAAAAAATTAATACATGTGTGTAATTTAATTAATTTAGTGAATTGACAAGTTAACTTGTTAAAACTCATTTGTTTTAAGAAAAAAATAGTATCATTTTATTTATTTTAAAAAAATCTTAAAATAATATTGTTTTCAATTGATTTGAGCTAATCTATTTAATTTATGATATGAATTTTAAATCAATTGAATTTACTAATTTAGTTTGCTTGTAATGTAATATATATTTGGTGATATGGTGTAATGTTTCTGTAAAAATTATTTTAAATATTTATAATTTCTTTTAGAGTTGTGAATAATTTTGACTACTTTATATTTTAGAATTTCAACTCCAATATGCTTTGAGAAACGTTTTCAAACATTACTTTAAGGCATAGTATATATATATATATATATATATATATATGCTTTTTAAACAAGTTTCGAGTAGTCGATTGGTTTGGTTTCTATTTCAATATTCTTGAATTCGAATTTAATAAGAAATTAAATTTCTTTGATAAATTACTCATTATGATATTAATGATCGTAGTTAAGATTTGATATAAAAAAATGCAGTTTTTATTTATTAAATTGTCCTTTGAATACTTCAATCCAAACGTTAAAAATAGAGAGGAACGACAACTGTTTTTTCGTTTGATTCTCATGTTTGACTTTATCAGTGCCCATGTTTGACTTTATCAGTGCCCATGTTAGAGAAAAATGGGATTATTGCCGTATGCTAGCAAAGAAGGATGAAAAATGTGAGGTATCTAAGTTTTGAATATGTACAGAGGATTAATGTACTTTTCTCAGAGAAAAAGAAGCACCTTCTGCTGAAAATAATTCTGTAGAAAGATAAAAAAAAAATAGATAGATATTATGAAAAAATAAGATTTAAAGAAAACAAATTAATATTAAATTAAGTAGTATCAACACTTAGTTAAGAAACTAATTAACTAGTTTTTAAAAGTGAGAAATATTATTTAATTTGTTTTACAAAACTAAGGATATATATTAATTTATGATTTACTCTATATAAGTAAAAAGAAGAAGAAGAGAGAGGACGATTTTTGAAATTTACAAGGGCTTTTATGTGTTTGAACTGAGTTCACTTATTATATTGAGATCATGTAGTAGAGGCTTATCCTAATCTGCCTTAAGCGGTTCAAATATTCAACGAAGAAAATGTACATTAATCTCATGAATGGAACCACCAATGAACTTAGTTCAACTATATATCATGATGTCCATATCCTATTTTTAAGCTTCTCCAAACTTTAATTCTCTGGTGTGATCCCATCTTGGAGTTTGCAGTTTAAATGATAAGAGTAAATTTGCAAGAGGAAGAAGCTCAGTATTTGTTGCACCAAATGATTCACCAGGACATATATCATGAGTCGACTTTTTTATATATATTTTTATAAATAAAAATCATCTTAAAAACAAAATACATCTGAAGACATGCCAAACCCAAAGAACTTGAGTTTACCAGTTAGCTAAGTTCAAGGTAGTATGGGTCTGGCAAATATGTCACACTCAAATAACTTGAATTTGACAATCAGCAAAGTCAAAATGGCATGAGTCTAGCAAACCTACCATACCCAAAGCACTTGAGCTTAACAGTCAGCCATACCCAAGGTGGCATGGGTCTCACCAACATGTCAGACCCAAAGAACTTGAACTTAGCGGTTAGCCAAGTCCAAAATAACATGGATCTGATAAGCATACAGGACCCAAACAACTTGGGCTTAGTAATTAGTCAAGCCCAAGGTAGCGTGGATTTACCATACACACCAAACCTAAAAAAACTTGGACTTGACAATCAGTCAAGTTCAAAATAGCATGAGTCTAGCAACCATGCTAGACACAAAACAGTTGGGCTTGATAGTCAGCCACACCCAAGGTCTGACAACCACGCTAGACACAAAGCACTTAGACTTGACAGTTATTCATGCTCAAGGCAATATGGGTCTGACAAACATGTCAAACCCGAAACATTTGGATTCAACCATTACTAAATTCTCAGGCTATCATTCATATTAATGCAATTATTTTCCTATACTAATAGGTGAATGCAAGGTCTCTTAATAAACCTACCATATTTAATATCTCATTAATTATATGTAAGAGATATGTATCTCCTATTAATGTCACTGAAAGCAAAGGGCTTTTCAGTCCTTCCCTTCTCTAAAAACGACAATGTTCATGGGGTATAAATACTTCCTGAACAGTCTAGGTAAGGGTTCAGAACTTTTATCTCTTAAGATAAATTAATAGATTTCATAGTATTAACTAACTTAAAACTCAAGAAAAATATATTTGTTTCTTGAATTTAAGACTTTTTTAATTCATTTATTGTCTTTCTCATAAATTTATTGACTTTATCATCGGAGGGTCTTTAAGTTCCTCCGATTGGGACTGTTTTTGCAGGCACTCAAGCTTTTATCATAAGCCTGGAATTCCTTAGTCTAGAGAGAAGAAATATAACTATCAGAACAAATTGATTAACCACTATCTCAAACACTAAATAACCTATTATTCATGTATCTTGGATTTTAAGACATCATCAACATCCTCTTTCCAACTCTAAATGGCATATATGTGAAGTTAGTACCTATAAAATCAAGTGTAGTATTACTATTTAAAATTTCAGGGATGAAGTTTTCAGCATTTTGCCAGTATTCAGGATCTCTCATTTTAGCTCAGGCATTGACCATCACTTTGGTTTTGATAGGTGTTACATATCTATCAATCTAACATATTTCTCTACTTTCTATTAGAAGTAACAAGGGAATAGGAGGATGTAGCCTCATAGTTTATTTGATCACTGACTTTAAATAATTTAGTTCCTGAATGTCTACCTCGGTAATTGTTTTATTCTATTTGAGGGCTTGCCTTATCTCAGCCTGTGCTTTCTTTAAGACTCTAGGGTTTCTCATCATTTCTGTCATTGCCTAATCTATTATTGTTGATGAACTGATAGTTTCAGCAAAAAAACATATCCTTGATAAAAATGAAAAAAAAAAGATAAGAATTTAGATTTGAACTAATGTTGGACTTTATTTGTATTGATGTTAAATATAAGATAGGTTTTGATTATTATTTAAGATAGAAAAAATAAAAATAGTGGAGACAGAGGAAACATGTCTCTTTGTCTATCATGTTTTGAAACAATAAAAATTCACTAAAAAACCTTCATAGTGACATAAATTTGTGTCCCTTCAACCGGACATTTTTTTGCCCTTCTGTATTTGTCACTTCTATCCTAGAACAATAACCAAACGTGACCTAAGTAACAACCAACAATTACCCTACACAAAGCTTAGTTACAATGGAAAGTTTGTAGAAAAAAGTAAATAGCATAAGCATTTACCCGAAAAACAACTTTGATATAGTTATTTTCAATAGGGCACTTCAGGGTTCCACTCCCTTGAAATCTTAGAAGAACATCAACCAGATCCTCCTCCACTGCTTCAATGTTTCCTTTCAACTTTTCCTTGTGCTCATTAATGATAGAACCCAGGATCGTGTTTATCTGATCAAGTACTTTCTTTAGTTTAAGTTTTATCCCAATGGCTAGAAGAAACTCTAGTGAAGGATATAAGTCTACTATATTGAAACCTCATGCCAAATGAGATCCCTCCCCGGTTAGTGATATCATTGCATCTTAGTCTTTGCATTAGTGCCCCAATGTTGTTTTACAAGTTATTACACTTGTTAGAAAGAAAATTTTTTCATTAAAATCCATCGCTCTTCTTGTAAATGCCTGAATGGACTTGATGAGTTTCAAAACCTCATCATGTCAAATAGCGGAGAATTATCTTAAGGCTTAAGAGTTCCATTGTACAAATTTTTCTCATTTGCCTCCAGTAACCACCTTATGGAGAGAAGACAATATCTTTTATCCTAAATTTTAAAATTTTAGAGGCAAGTCTTTATGGCCTCTAGGCAAAGATAATATCACGAGTCTTCAACACCTCTCCAACCATCTTTGGCGATGATTACAGCCACAGAACTTTCACCTTGTTGAAGATGCATCAAAGGCCCATGTTTAGTTCAAGGTTGTCAATTTCGTTCCGTTTCGTCCGGAATGGCCGAAACATTTCATACCAATTCAAAAAACAGAAAAAAGCAGAACAATTTTCATCTTATTTTAAATTTTGGTCCATTCCAGATTTTCCGGATAAATTTTGACCAGAATGTTCCGGTTTCATTTCACATGTTCCATTTCGGGCTTGAAAAGCCATTGAATCAAACCCAGACTTCAACTTATTTTAACCAAAACAAATCCTAAAAATACTATATAAATATTAATAACTCCATTTTCAACTATAAAACAATCTTTAATCAATCTAAAAATAAAAAATCAAACAAAACAATAATAACAATAAATTTATGGACCCTAATCTATTTTTTTGGCATGGTCAAAGGGCAAATTCTTCTTCATTGAACTCCCCTCTCCTAACAAACCTTCATTGACACCAATATCTATTACATTCCTTCCATTTCTTTGGTTGAATAAAACATGAGTTGCACATTTTTTTTATAAAATGTTAAGAGATCAAAAAATCATTCTCTATTAATATCACAATAAAAATATATTTTACAATACGATTATAATATAAAAAGCACTGGACTATTTCTTATTATCCTTAAGAAAAGCATGACCTACTCGTGATATTGAATGAGTAAACTAAAGGGAATTTAAAGGGGTGACAAACAAAACTTATAGTTTAATTAAGGGTTAAAAAATACTAATTGGGTGGTGTTTGTGTGTTAACCTAAATGTGACACTCAGATTCCAACTCCCTCTACTTTCGTTCAAGAATTAATTGTCGTAGCGTTTTAACATGAATGACTTGTGTGGCTTGCCTTTATCTTTTAGAAGTGAAAAGTTCGAGTTTGATTTATGTTTCTTTTGTGTTAAAATATTTTACTTTCATAATATTTTGGTATTTTGTTTAAGTTGAATTACTTTAAGTTAAAGTTCTATTTAATCTTGACTATTTAGGAATATTTTAAATTTTAAAATTATATTTGTTTAACATTGTGTTTGTATTGTATAATTTATAATTAATTTATCTTGAATTTGAATTATATTTGTTGAATTATATATATATATATGAACAGTACAATCCTGAAACGGCACGCCGAAATGCTTTGAAACCAAAACATTTCATTTCAATTGATAAAACGAAACACCTACCAAAACAGAATTGACAACCTTGGTTTAGTTAGATCTCTGAAGGCATGGTGTGGTAGTGTTGAACCTGTTAAGTTGTGCAGGTTTCCTATGAGAGGCAACTTCATATGCCTTAGAAGAAGCTTTACTTTAAATCCCACTTTTAGATTTTATGCAATCCACCTAAACAAAAAAAAAAGAAAAAAAAAGAAAAAGAGAAACAAGAAGGAATGAGGAAGGCACATAAAAAATTATGGCCTCCATAGTTATAGAGAGGGATTAAGTTATGTTAGGAAATATTAAACTTGTCCAAGTACAATATTTTTATACAAAAATTATGAGGATCCAACTTTAGCAAGTTTCAAAACATGAATTATTTTTTGTTGAACTAAGCTTAAAATCTAATGTATCAAAACGATCTAAAAAACATAAAAAATAATTTAAAGTAAAAAAAATCATTTTTTTTTAAAAGCGTTGCCCAAGCACGAAAATAAATAACATCGTTATCTTTAATATGGAAAGACAAAAGATATACTTTGTAAGTTTTAACAGTTTATCTTGTTGTTATGTATGTTTAGTTGTAGGTGCTGAATCTCCATCTTCCATGTTTTATTTTTCTAGCCTACTTCTAGAAATATGAAGGAAATTTGGATACAAACAATATCTATTGAAGAGGAAAAAAATGTCAAGGCCCTCATAGTCAATCGATGAGATTTCAATCAAATTAAAGAGATAATTACAAACTATGGACCTCATTTTTTAATGTTATCTTGTTTGTGATTCTTGTAAGGTTCAATTATTAATTTAAAAGAAAGAGAATTTTTTCTTTGACATTGGAAAATTTGATTACATGGAGGAAGTAATGCCTTAGTTTGTAGGTCTGATTGTCTTGTGTTATTTGAAATAAGTTGAGGTCTTGATGTTTGTGTATTTTCTATGTTATTTCTTTCTTCACCTTTTGTTTTTTTGAGAAATATGGATGTCTATTATCGAACCTTACTCATTTGATATTTTTTTTCCTTTTTTCCTTGAAGTTATGTTATTCAATTATTGTTTTTCCGATCTCTATGTTCTTTTGTATTTGTGATTGAAGGGTTCTCTTTATTTTTTGTTTTTTTTATTTTTATGATCCTACTAGGAAAGCAATTTGCCTTCCTTTGACATACGATTTATCGATTCAGCTTTTGGTTGTTCTTTAATTGTGCTTATTCCTTTCCTGCAAGACTGGTCTTGGACAAAGGTTTTTTCTACATGTCTATGATTTATTGATTCACTCTAAGGCATTCAGTTCCTTGCTTGCTAGTCCTTCCATTTTTTCCCTCTATTTGTTTTTTTTTTCTTTTTACTTTGTTTTGTTTTCACTTATTTTTGTGCTCTACAGAAATACAATTGTTAATCGTGTTGTTAGTTTTAGATGTGCCTTGCAATCTGTATGCTAATGTTATCTCATATATGCCCTATATAGAAACATAGTGTTAATGATGCATATATCCGTTTCATTACAAGATGAAAACTTTGGTCGCGTTTGTCTTTGCGGTTGGATCGTGCTTTTGCATTTTTTTGAAATTTTTTTAGGTTTAAATTATTTTTTTGTGTTTTTTTTATCGTTTTGATATGTTGATATTAAAAAGAAAAAAAATTATTTTGATGTCTTTCCTAGTGAAAAATACTTTGAAAAACAATTTTTAACACATCTCAAGCACGTTCTTTCATTTCATCACAAAGTTGCTACATATTCCTCTCATGTATGACCCACTCTATGATTCATCAAAACCTCAACTTCCTTGCCAGCTTTTTTCCATTTCCTTATAATATTCCAATTCACCATCATAAAGGAAATCCAGTTCGTCACTATAACCAACATTGGTGGAAGCTTCAAAGTGGCTAGTAGTAGTGCTTTTGGACCCATTGAACACGTAATTGGATGGTCTTTAGTGCTACAATGCTACCAATAAGCAAAGCAAATGACATGAACTTGTTTTCCATTAACCGTGTTTATAATGGATTTGTGGTAATTCAAAAAAAGATTTACTCAATAATTGTTTCAATGCGAACCCAGGTGCATAGTCACATAACCACTTATCCTCAATGATCTATCCTTAATGGTTCAATGTCATCCAACCCGACTCGAGCTGGTACCTGATGAACTAAATTTCCACTTGTGTTATCCCCAACTACATATACTTGGCTAAAATCAACGTAGCTTGTGATCCATTGATCAAATAATTCACACCGGGCAATGGCCTGAAGCCAAATAAATACAACATAAGCATCCTCGTTTGGAGCCAAGAGCTTATGCTTAGGGGCATGACGAAGATAATCTGAAACATAAATGGCTTAAATCGAGCGTACAATCCTTGTATAGTAGTGTTAGTACATGTATGTATTAGGATGTCTAATACAATAACCACCACCATGAAAAAAAAAGGTCTACAAGAAGCTTGTCTTTGTTTTGGACATTGTGTGGTCCTCTTGAATGTATATTCAGATAGTAAAGCCATGTAAATACAAAAAAATAATAACTAAATACTAAACTGAAAACATTAAGAGATGGATGTTAATCAAGACATTTGATTTTGTAATACAGACCATGTATCTAGTTGTATTTAATGATTTTTTTTATTATAATCAAATTTTCATTTGATCAATTCATAATAGAAATAGATACATATAAAAACGATCAAAGAAAAACAAATATTATTCAAGGTTGCGCATATTAGAAAAAATGTTATCAATTTATGTGAAAAACCAAGTAATGACTAAACACTATTTAACCGAAGACAAAGTTAAAAAGTTGAGAGATGGATATGAATGTAGATATTTAATATCAAAATATGGGTTATAGTCTTGATTGTATCTAATGGCTTTATTTCTTAGAATCAATGTTTTATTTAAAAACGATCATAAAAAAAGACACCCAAGAAAACAATTGCATATTAAAGAAAAACATTCATGTGCTGCCACATAGAAAGAATGTCTTCTAATATATATAAAAATTTTTGAAATCTTATTTGTAAACTAAGTAAAAATTAAATCATATTATATTAAAAACATCATAAGAAATTGTTAAAAAATTATCAAAATTGAAAACATGGCCAATAAAAAAATTCAATAAAAAACCGACATCAAAGGATGAAAATTGAAGAAGAAGAATAAAATGAAAAAACAATGAAAAAGAGAATCATGACACACATGCCTGGCTTCGGTGGCTTAACACTCTTTAGCTTAGAAAAAGCCTAGGCGTGTCAACCTTTAAGCTCAGGCCCTTATGCCTGGGCTGTGTTTTAATTTTTTTTCTTCAAGAGACAGTGGACCTGTCATCCGCCTCTTATTTGTTTTTTTTTAAAAAAACAGGTGACATGTCACTTGTCGGACCAATTTTAGGTGACCAAAGACTAAAAATTCAAACCATGAGTTTTGTTTTGCCCAAAAATAAACCCAAAATACCTAGAAAAACACCCTACACACATTGACAAATCCATTCATGACCTCAAACAGCCCAAAAATAGTCTCAAAATCCAAAATCATCTTGAAATAACAAACTTTTCGAGCTCAAATCTATCCTCATAGACGATGGGAAAGACATATAACACCTAAGTGGAACTTTTCTCATTAAATGAAACAGATTGACATCAAAATTGATCATTTTATGATTGAAGACTGTGTCAATTGAAGCTCTCTCTATAACCAAAATTTGACCACTTAAATGAAGTTTTGTACAACAGTTAAAATTTTAAAATATCGAGGGTTGAAAATATATTAATTTAAAATTAAAAGGATCAAAGTAAACTTTTCACTTGAATTTTAAAAATGCCACCTATTATATTATGCTTTTTTAGTTTAGTCCTATTTCTTTGACTTTTCTCTTTCTTCACAATTTAACTTAGAACGTATTTGAAATTGTAAGTAGAGATTGTTTTTTTTTTTTTAAATTCACTTGAAATACATCAAATTATTATTTTATTTATTTATTTATAACATCAGCATATCAAAACAATTCAAAAACACCAAAAAAAATTAATTTTTTTAAAATATATTTATACCAAA
>Ga0307515_10012234_pt1 | contig 16162 bp, 1 predicted proteins | sample 17_EM_MG_FD_194513 | JGI IMG/M metagenome (GOLD analysis project Ga0307515, IMG submission 194513) | Populus trichocarpa ectomycorrhiza microbial communities from riparian zone in the Pacific Northwest, United States - 17_EM | ecosystem: Host-associated > Plants > Roots > Unclassified | place...
TTTTCTTAATTATTTAATTAATTTTGTATAAGCTTGTTATAAAGGTGACGGTATTAGGCTAAACTAAGTTCTAGTAGAATTCTACGGCACTAATAGAGCAGATATTAACTAGTAGGAGGTCCGCTGGTTTCCTTATAGCCGTTTTCCGGACTATATTTTGCGGTTTAGGGTTTATAATCTTTCTTAGCTCCTATTTTATTTTCTATAGATTATCCCTCTAATCTATTAGTTTAGTATAACGTCTAACGTCCCTTACTATTCTTTATAGCTATATAGGGCCTAAGCTCTTTATAGGGGGCTTTTTTAGGTCACTACTAACTTTCTAGGTCTTTAATGCGGGTAGCGTAACATAGGTAGTCTGGAGGCGACGTAGTATACAGATCCGTTGCAAATTAAGCTATATATCTTTCTTAAAGGCCTAGTCCCTACGCATAGTATTAGCCTAGTAAATAGTATTAATCTAGGGCCGTATAAGGTTTTCTATTATAATGCTGATTTCTTTTATAAAGAAAGGGGTTAGGGGTAGAGTTTTGGGCTAAATAAGCCGTTTACTTTATATATTAAGCTATAAGCCTAAATAGGCTAGCTATTTTTGCCTTAAGATTATATTATAGCTACCTAGGTCCGTAATAAGGAAGGGGATATTATACTACCTTTATCTGTTAATATAGAGGTAAATCCGTAAGATAGTTATAATGGGTGGCCCTATCCGCCCGTTATACCCGCGGATAGGAATTAGTTTAGGTAGTTCTTTAATAGGTATATTTAGAAAGTTAGCCAGCTTTACAGTATACTAGGTGTCTATTAAGGTAAAGGCATTTATTTTAGAGTTAGCTAAAGTAGAGGTTAAAACTTAGTATCTATTATAGATTAAAGTATAAGGGATAGTGCAGCTTCTTCTACTAACTAGCCGACCTAGATTAATATCTAATATATTAATCCCTTTTAACCCTAAAGAGGAGTCTTCCTCTAGGGTTCCTCTTTTTCCAACTTTACGCTATCTTCTTGGATTAATAGAACCTCGTCCGCTTTTATATTTATTAGACAATCCTTTATATAGTAGCCTTTTTAACCGTAAGAGAAGTAAGCTCCTTAATTACTAAGGGCCTATATATAGGGGTTGCTATATATAGGCCGAGTATTTGCTAGGCCTATAGTAGGGCTAGCCGTATAGCTAGCCGCTAAATTAGCGGCGGGCTGTATAGGTAGTGCTATAAGGGTTGCTAATCGTACTAGGGTATTACGGGCCGTTCTTATATTGCTTATAGTCTAATTTAAAGGGTTTCTGGCTTTATACCATTTAGCGCGTACCTTAATTTAGTAGAGGCCTTAGTTAATAGCTAAGCACTAGTCTATAAGTTCCTTTAGCGTTTATATAGTAGTAAAAACTAGCAGTACGGCTCACTATAAGTCTAGGGTAAGCTTATTAAATAAGTCTAGCATTAGATCTTTCTAGGGAATTTAAGCCTAGCCGGCTAGGTGTAAAAAGCGGGTTTAAAAGGCTAAGAAGGTCTCCATTGTTTTTATATTTAGGCTTTTATAATTAAGTTAGGTATTTTATACTTTAAAGGGGTCCTTATAGATAGAAGATAGGTATATAATTATCTCTTCTTTAGAGAGGAAGGGATCTGCCGAGTCCTATATATATTAAGGACGTAGATACGTCTATACGTCCCTACCAGTACAGCTGAAGACGTAGGCTATTTTAGCCTAAGTAGTAGGGAAGTGGTCCGCATTAACTTTAAGCTTATCCTGTAATTAAAGCTTCTAATTATTAAATATAGGGTTAGTTCCGTCTATAAGTAACAGGGGGTCTATAACCTTCGCAGACCGCAATAATACTAGTGCTGTATATTAGGCTAGGGCCTTAAGGACTATAGCAAGTCTTTAGATGTCTAATAACTTTTTACTAGGTATAAGGGGTTCTCTAGCTTTAAGCAGCTCTTAAAGTTGTTTAATTTCGGTATTAGCTGCTATAAGCTTTACCTAGGAGTTTAAGTTAGTTGCTGTTTTACTATTAGAGGTATTTAAGGGTCCTACAGCTGCTTTGCCGGCCGCTATAGTTCTTAGCATAGTAATACGGTTATTAGGGTAACTTTTAGTAGAATTCTATAAGGGTCCTAGTCTGTACGTGTTCTATAGGTCTTATTATTCTTTTTTGTTCTTTAAGTTCTAGTAATAGTTTTTGGGTCTGTTTCTGTGTGCTATTCTTATTTATATTCCGTAGATATTTTTTAAGTTCCTTTTTAGGAAGAAGAGTAGACGAGCTTTAGATAATATTAGTGACTCAGTTAATTAAGGCACGAGCACGGTAAGAGGGTCGCGTAAGCCTATATAATTGGATTGTTTATAAACGAGGATCTAAAGCTAGAGAAAGGAAAGGAGACGGAGGGTAGCGCCGCTCGACGTTATATACGATCCTCTGGTTACGTGACGGCAACTGTCTAGAACTGTCTATAACTGTCCGCCATAATCTACCGGTTTCTACCAGTGCCGTAACACCCCTCTAGGTAGTACGCCTGTACTATATTAACGGAAGTGTCCTAATTGCCTATCTTACCCTATCTACCGCTTGTACTATACTTCCTTTTAAATATATAAATACCGTAAGATTAATATAATTCTGCCCTTACTCCTATTTAAATACCCTATATATATATACTTCTATAGTCTTTCTGCTTACAGTATAATTTCTACCCTAAAGGAATAGTAGGATAAATTTATAGATCTAGATCTAGGGACAAGAAAGTAGCCGTAAAGCCTAAGGATATGCCGAAGAAGCTAAGGGCAAAGACAGCCTAGAAAGGGAAGAAAAGTAGTTATAAAAGATATCCTATAAAAGTGCTAGGCCTATAGTAGGGGTTTAGAGGAAGCTACTGTTAATGCTTATAAAGGAGGAAGTCTTAAGATAGGTCTCTAAATTAGACGTTTAGTGGATACTAAAAGCCTTAATTAACTATAGATATAGAGCTCTAATTAATTAACTGCATAGATATAAAGCTTTAGTTAAATAACTATACAGCTAGAGTCTTAATTGGTTATCTATAGCTGCAGAGCCTATAGATATAGAGCTTTAATGGAACATCGACGGATTCGAAGCCTTAATTAAGCATATAATAATATAGAGTCTTAATTAGACAGCGATACGAAAGCTTAACTAAACGCCTATAATACGAAGCCTTAATCGCACGTATAGTAAGAGATGCCTTAAGTTAAGCTAGAGCCTTAGTTAAATCTTAATTAATTAGACGCTGCCTCTATAGTTAAGTTATATTAGCTAGAGCTTTTAACCGGGCCGACTTAATACCCTATTTAAGCGTTAGTTAGTTATACGTTGTTATAGTTAAATCGAATTAGTTACCCATCGCCGTTAAATATCTTTAATTAGCAGTTAGAGGTTCTGTAAATAGTCGATAGATAGGCACTAGACCTAACTAGAAAATTAGTATACGGCTAATAGAACATTAGAAATACAGCTAATTAATATCTTAAAGCCTCTACGAGGGCCTCTTCCCTTAACCACCCCCCCCTTATTAATCGATTGCCGCCCATCTTAACGCCTATAGATTAGTTAACTAGAATAAACTTTCCTATAAATATAGATATAGGGCTTTACACAGAGTCTTATATGGAGTTATACGCAAAGTCTGCGGATATAGAGCATATAGGTATAGAGCCTTAATTGGAGAATAGTACGGCAGCTTAACTGGACACCTATATATACGAATCCTTAATCGATTATACGTCTATACGGAAGTTTTAATTAATTATCTACGGATACAAAGCCTTAATTATATATGTAGTAAAAGATACCTTAAGTTAAGCTAGGGCCTTATCGAATCTTAATTAGTTAAACGCCGTCTCTATATTTAAATTAGGACAATTAGAGCCCTTTAACTAAGCTGACTTTCTACCTTAAGCAAATGACCGGGCGATTAGTTGCAGCACGTCGTCGCTAACCAATTAGATAGTCTTCGGCTAGTAATTAAAGTGTATATATAGACACGTATATAGACACGTATATAGATATAGACGTATAATATGCAATGTAGAGCTACTAATATACAGCTAGATATAGGGCCTAATGTAAAGCTATAGGTAGAGTTTTAACTAAGAAGCTGTATATAATATAGACCGATGCAAAGCTAGATGCAGAATTTTAATATTAAATAACTAACTAAACAATTAAACTAAGCTAGAGCCTCTGCTATCTTAATCGACTGCCCTACTACCGCCGCTACTACCGCTACTACTACTGTTGCCGCTATTCCGTCCGGCTAATTTGTCCCTACTGTCTTAACTAACTGCTTTATCTCTACTGTCCTAGATCTATACCGCTGCTAGATCTATTTTACTACTTAATCCACTAAACCTATAATGCCGTTCTATGCTACTATTTCGACCGATCTGTTTTATTATTGTACTATTGCTAACTAACTATTCTACTACTGCTATTTAACCGTTCCGTTCTGTTGCTACTACTACTACTACTACTACTACTACTACTACTACTACTACTACTACTACTACTACTACTATTACTGCTGCTGCTACTATTCCGACTGTTCTAACTACTATTCTAGCCGTTCTATTCTATTATTCCAATTATTTAGCTACTGCCATCTTAACTAACTACTACCGACCGTTTCGCTTTTATTAAGGGGTTAACTATTACTATTAGAGGTTTTACTGCTTACTATACGGACTGAGTTCCTTTACTAACTGTTTTATTACTAACCGTTCTACTAGTAACCATTCTGTTTTATTTTACTACGCTAAATATCTATTAGCGACTTAGTTAATCGAGGTACGAGCACGGTAAGAGGGACGCGCAAGCCTATACGATTGGATTGTTTATAAACGAGAATTTAAAGCTAGAGAAAGGAAAGGAGAAGAAGAGCAGCGCCGGTCGAAGTAGGGTTCTTTTATAGGGTTCTCTAGTCACGTGACCGCGAAGTTCTACCAAGTTCTGCTAACTAAGTTCTGCCAGTTCTGCCAGTGCTGTAATATTACCCCCCCCTCCGCAAAAGCCTGCCCTTAGGCTTTATAGTCCGTATTATGCTTATAGGGCGTTCTTATTTTTATATTCTTCCGGTAGCTTATTGTCTTCGCTATACTAGTACTCTATCTACTTGTCTAGGTACTTTAGGGGTCTTAGTTTATTAGGGTAGTAGTTATAGAATTCTTAAAGCTTATAGGGACTGCTAATAAAGTTCTATATAGGGTACTAGGTAGGATCTGGGTTATAGCCTTTCTAACTAACGCGGTACTTTAGCGTTTTCCTTACTAGTTTATAAGCTAGTACTTCTTTAATTTCCCATTCGTTATTGCCATTAACTTAAATTGGTAGGGGAGGTTTGTTCTTTTGTCTAGGTAATAGGTCGTTTGTAGCTTTTTATAGCTTATCCGGTAAGAAAACGGGGTAAACCTTAATTAAATCCAGGAGCTTTACTTTATATAAGTTACCTATCTTCTTAAGGACCTTATATGGTCCCGCTATCTAATAGTCTAGCTTATGGCTAGGCCGTTCCGTCTTTTAGTTCTTTATTATAACCTAGACCATATCGCCTACAGTAAAGTTAGGTTCGCGCCTATGCTTATTTGCCTGCTATTCTATTAATTTCTAGGCCTTTTCTAGATTTGTATAAGCTACTGTTTAGGCTTCCTCTAAGCACTTAGCGTACTGCTGGGCTTCCTTATAAAACAGTTTCTCGCGTACGGTCCGTGGTCCTTCTAGTTTATCCTAGTTAAAACTTATTTGGGGTAAATACCCTATTTCTAGTTAGATAGGTGCAAATCCCGTAGAGTTATAGGGTAGGGTCGCCTGGGTGTAGTTTATTAGGGGTAGCAGTTTGCCCTAGTTATCCTAAAAGTAGTTAATAAAAGGCCGGAGTCTCTAATCTAAATATTAATTTATAATCTCCGTCTAGCCGTCTATTTAGGGGTAGTATACTATAGAGAGCTTTAGCCTAATACTTAGGATCTAGGTAAACTCGTTTTAAAAGGCTGATATAAATTACGGGCTATAATTAGATACGATAGTATCTGGTAGTCTATAAATGCGGTAGATATAGTGGATATATAGTTAGGCCGCCTCCTTAGCGTTAATATTTTTATAATAGGGAATTAAGAATAGGCACTTGCTAAAGCGGTTAACTAAAATTATAACTATATTATATCCGTCGCGGTCTACAGGTAGCTTATAGAAGTCTATAAAGATATGCTGCTTGAGGCGGTTGGGTATTAGGAGAGGTTTTAATAGTCCTAGGGTTTTATCTCGTGGAATTATAGACCTACGGTAGTCGTTGCAGTTCCGTATATAACGGTTAATATCTATAACTATTTCGGGCCAGTAGTAACGGTTACCAATAATCTTATAGGTCTTATTTTTTCTAGGGTAGGCTGTAGAGACCTGGGTATATGCTTTGGTAATAAGCCGGGTTTATAAGTTCCGTTCCTTTACTACTACTAGCCGTTCCTGGTGCTTAAGCAGTCCATTTTTAAGGGACTATAGGCTAGTAATATCCTTTACCTTTTTGCGGTACTCCTGTAGAGAAGGGTCCGTATAGTTTACTTACAGTAGTTTATTAATAAGGTTGAATTCCGTAGGGTCGATAGGATATATCTTAGCGCTTAAAGATTTAGTACCTAGTTCTTCCCGTATCTAAGGGTTAAGGTGCTCTAGTTATAGTAGTGTTTAGGTCTATAATAAGATCTTCACAGCTATCTAGTTATTTAAGTCCTATTTACGTCTTATAAGAGCGTCCGCACAGTTAGTAGCGCCTAGCCTATATATAATTAGGAAGTTAAACTAGGATAGAATATCTGCCTAGCGCGCTTACTAGGCCATAAGGGCCTTATAATCTAAAACTACCTAGATAGGCTTAAGGGTCCCTTCTAGCTGTGCTCGCCAGTGCTAAAAGCTAGAGATAATAGCTAACATTTCTTTATTATAGATTGGGTAGTTTAGCTTAGCGTCTATTATAGTCTTTAAGTAGTAAGCAATGGGGTGCTATTCTTTATCCGTTTGCTTCTAGGAATAAACGCCAGTAATAACACTATCTAAGGCATCCGTTTCTAGCATTAAGGGCTATTCTAGGTTAAAGTGGGCGAGTAAGGGAGCGGAGACTAGTCGTTTCTTAAGTTTATTAAAAGCCTACTTATATACGGTATTAAAGTAGAAGGGCTAGTCCTTTATAGTAAGGCGGCTAAGGGGCTAAGTAATCCTGCTATAGTTCTTAATAAAGCGTTAGTAGAAGTTATAGAAGCCTAAAAATAACTATATCCCTTTTACAGTCCATAGTGGTTCCTACTAATTAATTACGGCCGTCTTTTCTAGGTCTGCCTTAATTCCGTCTATACTAATAATAAACTCTAAGTACTTTATACGCTTTATACTAAATTCTAACTTCTTAATATTGGCCTAGAGGCTAGTCTTATAAAGCTGTTATAGGACCTTATAAACGTGCTCCTCGTATTCTAACTTGTTTTTAGAGTAAATTATAATATTATCTAAGTAGGCCGTGTAGAAGTTATTGAGGTAGTTAAAGAGTACATCGTTTATATATCGTTGGTACGTAACCAGTCCGTTAGTCAGTCTAAAAGGAAGTACTTTATACTTATACGATTTATATTAAGTCTAAAATATAGTAAGATCTATAGATCTGGGGTTTATTTTAATTCGGTAGAAAGCCTAACGGATATTAAGCTTTGTAAATACCTTAGCTCTATTTATTTAGGCCAGTGTCTTATTAAATAGGGGTAGTGGATAATAGTCTTTACGGGTTATATTATTAAGCTTATAGTAGTTAATACAGAAACAGAGTCCTCTATTTAGCTTTTTTATAAAGAGAATAGGGGAGGCAAAAGGGGCCTAGCTAGGCTTAATAAACCCCTTCACTAGGTTATTAATAAGGTACTACTTAATAGCCTATAATTTGGCAATAGATTATTTACGGAGGGGGTATAGCTAAGGGCGTTTTCTTTATCTAACTTAATCTTGATCTTGTAGTCGTATAGTTAGTACGGTAGAAGTATATTAGATACTACTTTAGAGAATACATCCTTGAACTTCTAATATTAATAGGGTAATTTTTATTCTACTAGCTCCTTATCCATAAGCTCACTTTCCTATCTACTAAGCTCGCTTTTCTTTTCCTTAAGTATTTAGTTAATTTTATATAAGCTAGTTATAAAAGTAATAGTATTAGGCTGGACTAAGTTCTAGTAGAATCCTACGGCACTAATATAGCAGATATTAACTAGTAGGAGGTCCGTAGGTTTTCTTACAGCTATTTACTAGACCGTATTTTGCGGTTTAGGGTTTATAATCTTTCTTAGCTCCTATTCTATCTTCTGTAAGTTATCCCTTTAATCTATTAGTTTAGTATAATGTCTAACGTTTCTTACTATTCTTTATAGCTGCCTAGGGCCTAAGCTTTCTATAGGGGGCTTTTTTTAGGTCAGTACTAACTTTCTAAGTCTTTAATGCGGGTAGCGTAATATAGGTAGTCTGGGGGCGGCGTAGTATACGGATCCGTTGCGGATTAAGCTATATATCTTTCTTAAAGGCCTAGTCCCTACGCATAGCATCGGCCTAGTAAATAGTGTTAATCTAGGGCCGTATAAGGTTTTCTATTATAATGCTGATTTCTTTTATAAAGGAAGGAGTTGGGGGTAGGGTTTTAGGCCAGATAAGCCGTCTACTCTGTACGTTAAGCTATAAGCCTAAATAGGCTAGCCATTTTCTTTTTAAGATTATATTATAGCTTCCTAGGTCCGTAATAAGGAAGGGGATATTATACTACCTTTATCTGTTAACGCGAAGGTAAATCTGCAAGATAGTCTTAATAGGTAGACCTATCCGTCTATTATACCCGCGAATAGAAATAGGTTTAGGCAGTTCTTTAAGGGGTATATTTAAAAAGTTAGCCGGCTTTACGGTATACTAGGTGTCTATTAAGGCAAAGGTATTTACTCTAAAGTTAGCTAAAGCAGAGGTTAAAACTTAATATCTATTGCGGAATAAAGTATAAGGGATAGTGTAGCTTCTTCTACTAACTAGCCGACCTAGATTAATATATAATATATTAATCCCTTTTAACCCTAGAGAGGAGTCTTCCTTTAAAGTTCCTCTTTTTCTAACTCTATACTATCCTCCTAAATTAATAGGACCTCGTTTATCTTTGCCTTTATTAGGTAGTTTCTTATAGGGTGGCCTAATTAACTATATAAAAAGTAAGCTCCTTAATTACTAAGGGCCTATATATAGGGGTCGCTATATATAGGCTGGGTATACACCGGACCTATAGTAGGGGTAGCTGCGGGGCTAGCTACTGGGTTAACTGTTAGGGTTGCTGATTATGCTAGGGCACTATAGGCCGTTCTTGTAGTACTTATAGTCTGGTTTATAAGGTTTCTAGTTTTTAGTTAATCGGCGCGTGCCTTAATTTAATAGAGGCCTTAGTTAATAGCTAGGCAATAGTCCGTAAGTTTCTTTAACGTCTATACCGTAGTATAAGCTAGTAATACGGCCTGCTATAGGTCTAGGGTAAGCTTATTAAAGAGGTCTAGTAGTAGGTCTTCCTGGGGGATCTAGGCCTGCCCAGCTCGGTGTAGAAAGCGGGTTTAAAAGGCTAAGAAGGTCTCCGTTATTTTTATATTTAGGCTTTTATAGCTAAGGCGGGCGTTCTATACTTTAAAAGGGTCTTTATAAATAGAAGATAAGTGTTTAATTATTTCTTCTTTAAAGATAAAGGGGTTTACTAAGTCTTTAGTGTATTACGGGCATAAATATATCTAGGCGTCTCCGCTAGTACGGCTAAAGATATAGGCCATCTTGGCTCAGGGGTCAGGAAAGTGGTTAGTATTAACTTTAAGCTTGTCCCGTAATTAAAGCTTCTAGTTATTAAATATTGGGTCTATTCTATCCATAAGTAGCGGGGGATCCGTAACCTTTGCTAACCGCTTTAGTGCTATATAGGTTTTAGTAGATCTACTAAAGCGTTAGGATAGGGCCTAAAGGACTATAGCAAGTCTTTAGTTGTCTAATAATGACTTATTATTAGATATAGGGGTATCTCTGGCTTTAAGCAGCTCTTGTAGTTATTTAATTTTAGTATTAGCTACCGTAAGCTCCGCCTAGGGGGTTAAAACGTTAATTATTTCTTTATCTAAAGTATTTAAGGGTCCTACAGCTGCTTTGCCTACTGCTGTGTTTTATAGCATAGTGGTAGGGGTATTAGGTAATTCTGGGTAATTTCTTTAGGGGTTCTAGTCTGTGTATATCTTATAGGTCCTTTCCTTAGGGTTTTATTCTATTCCTTATGGTCCTAGTAATATCCTTAGGGTCCTATTCTATGTCCTGTCCTATTTATAGTCTTATAGATATATTTAAGTTCCTTCTTAGAAAAAAAGGGTAGTTTAAGCTTTAGATAATATTAGTAACTTAGTTAATTAAGGTATAAGTACGGTAAGAGGGACACGCAAGCCTATATAATTGGATTGTCTATAAACGAGAATCTAAAGCTAGAGAAAGGAAAGGAGAAGAAGAGCAGCGCCGGTCGAAGTAGGGTTCTTTTATAGGGTTCTCTAGTCACGTGACTGCGAAGTTCTGCCAAGTTCTGCTAACTAAGTTCTGCCAGTGCCGTAATAATATCTGCTTTTATTACTATTTCTATTACTGTTACTATTACTGCTATTACTGCTACTGTTATTATTTTTGGTTTCCTACTATTTTAGTTACTACTAGTACAAATATTAGACCTTTGCTATAGATAACGGAAGGGCACTATAGAATAGTTCTATAAGAGGACTAAGGATAAGGTTATATATATTCTTTTAGAGATATTCTTTCCTTTTTCTATTCTGCTTTTACTATACTTTTATTTAGCTATTCTTCTATAGTATAGAATGTTAGGGGACAACGTTCTTAGTAGTAAAGGTATATAGTGGGGTAAAATGTCCTAGCCTACTATCTTGGCATCTTCCTGTATTTCTAGAGCTTTTAGCTTCCCTCCTTTTTAGATATTATAAACCTACTAGAATATATTCTTTTCTTTTCTTCTTACTAACTGCTTTTTACTAATTAATTCTAACTAATTACGACTAACTAACTAACCGACTAATAGCACCATGACTTCCTATCTAAGAATGGTTATACCTTCCCATAATACTTTTTTAAAAAGTAAACTAGCTGTATACTATTATTACTAATAGGGGCAGCGCCTTTATAAGCTAGTACTAGTCGGACCTATACTTCTATTTAAAAATAGACTACCGTTATAGTATAGCTTTTTATTTATAAATAGATAGGTAAACGGAACGCCAGAATTAGAAACTAGAGTTTTACCTATAAATACATCTAAACTACTTGTTAAATAATTAGTGTAAGCTATTTCCGTATGCGGAATACGCTTATAATTTAAAGTAATATTCGTTGTATTAGTATACACTAATCCAGATTGCCTATGGCGTTTAACTATTTAGGTTTAATAGTATATCTAATAATTACTAGCTAAGGCAGTATAATTAATTATAGAATCTTATTAGGAAGTTAAAAAATGTCTACTAAAGGGCATAGAGGTATATTAAGGAATAGAAGGAGTAATAGAAGTATGTAAAGCAAAGCCTATAAGATGCCTAAAAGTAGTAGAGACTTTAGTATAACCGTAAATACTAGAATAAGCACTTTAGAGTAGGCGATAAGATTCTATTACGTTTAATAAATATTAAGACCTATTAACTATTAAAGAAGCTAAATATAAGATACCTAGGTCCCTTTTAAATTAAAGAATAAATTAATAAACTAGCCTACTGTCTCTAGCTACCCCTATCTATAGCCTATATATATTTAGTGTTTTATATAAACCTACTAGAGCTATAGTATAGACTACTACTAGAAAAGAACCTTTGTCTAGGCCTAATTAAACACCCTAAAGTAATAGGCGAGTAGTATAAGCTTAAAGCTATATTGCGCTATAAGTCTATTAAGAATAAGCTTTAATATAGAGTTAAATAGCTAGGCTAGCCCGCTAAGGACTTTATATAGGAACTAGAGGATTACTTTAATTATTATAAAGATATTTTAAAAGAATATTAGGACTAAGGTCTATAATTTACAAATTATAGAAAGCGCTCTAATATTATAATATTATTATAGCCTATAAAGAAAGCTTTTAATAGGCCGTAAGAAGCCCTAAAGAGTAAATGGGTTAAATTAAATATAGAACGGATAATCTTTAAAAACTATAAGGATTAGGGCTACGGCCTAAGGTAGAATAGGTCCTTAGCCTTTTTACATATATAGTATAGAGTTAATAGGGCATTTTACTAGAATTGTATTCCTATAGGCGTCTAAGCCCTTCCTAAAAACCTTATAAAACCTTCCTAAGTACTAATTAAGATACTTAATTACTACCCTATACAAGAATAAATCCTAAAAGCCTAAACCACAAATACCTAATTTTAAAGCTACTATGCCTTACCCTTAGGAGTAGGGTTAGTATTTATTAGCCTATTAAGGGATAGCTAAGAGGAATAAGATCCCTTTATAGAAGTATAGGTAGGTATTAAAACGGGGGTAGGATAATAAGGTATAGTAGGAGTAGAGACCCTTAAACGCTTAATACTAATATTAGGTCTAAACTAACACTAATAAAGCTTTTAGGGTATAAGCTTATAGTTAACAAAGATACGCTTAAGCTTAGAGTAAATAAAGATATTAGCTAGCTACTATAGTCTAGAACCACCAAGACCTTACAATAGTAACTATTAGCTATCTATTCGTTAGGTACCCAAATAGTAACCTACCTAATAATATATTATATTATACTCTTTAGAAACTTAACGCGTATACATTAACTCCTTCCTATAGTATATAGCAATCTTCTTTTTATTACCTCTATCCCTTACTTTATTCTTAATATACTAGCCTTACTTTTATATTAGGCGCTACTAGCTAGCTTACTAAAAGTTATAGGCGGTATAAATAGCTATAGCATAGTCTTAAATTTAACCGAGATATTTAGGATTAGCGCTAAAATAAGAGAGAGCCTAGGTAATATAGTAGTTAAGAATATTAAAGGAACGTCGCTACTTAGGCCTAGGCTATTAAAGCTTAAAGTTAGTAATAGAAATCTATTAAGGATAGGAAAGCTTACTTTAACGCAATTTCTACTTTTAGTACATATATATTAATTATAAGGACTAAAGGTATTAGACCTTATATAGTAGGTCTTATTATAAGCCTTTAGAATCCTCTTATTAGACTTCTATATTAGGAAAAGTATATAGCCTCCTATTAGTCCTATTAGGGTCCTAGCGGGGACCCAATAGTATTAACTATCCGATTAGGCCCCTAACAGGGTCCTGTTAGGAACTCAAGTGTAAGTATTATATAGCGGTCCCGCTTATCCCTAATAGGTTCCTAATAGGTTTCTAGCAGGTTCCTAGTAGGTTCCTATTAGGACTGTTAGAAAGCTTAGAAGGGCCTTAAAAGCTCTAGGAGCTCTAGGATCTTAGCATGTGCATAATTTCCTAATATAGTCTTTTAAGAATATATAGGTAAAGTTATTTAGGTAAGACTAGTACCAGTTACAGGTTAGTAAAGGTTAAGGTTTTATATATAATAGTAGGGCTAGAATATACTAAGGAATTAGCTTAAAAGAGCAGTTAGTAGGAGAATAAAAAGGTATATTAAAATAATAATAGAAAATAAGTAAAGGTTAATAATGGGAAATAAGGCATTAAGAAAAAGGATTAAGCTTAATTAATAAGGTATCTTTATACTTTACCTTCTAATACCTTTCTGGCGTATAGCCGTAACCTTACCAAGATAACCCCGTTATAATAGCGTAATTTAAAAAAAGAAAACACGTGTATAAGCTATTTAGCTATTACCTTTTTATAAAAACTAATTATACGGCTAGGGGAAGGTAATTAAGACATTAATTAAAGACGTATATAGGTTAAATTATACCTAAAAAAATACTATAGTATTAAAGAATAACGTTATAGACGTTTTTAATAATTGTATAATAGCTATAGGTACTATTATAAAGTATTCCTCCTATTTACTAGGTAGTAGAGCTACGCTAACTATACGGTATAGGACTACTAGATTTAAAAGTATATATACTAAATCTTAAGAAATATATCCCTTTAATCAACTAATTAATTACTTAACTATATATAATAGCCTAAGGGCGAGTATAGAAATAATATGTTAGTAACGCAGGGGTTTATAAAAAAGGATTATAGGTTATAGATTATAGATTATATCTTAATAGTGAAAGATAATAGTAAGCTAAGGCCCTATTATAAGGGGTATTTTATCCCTTGCTTAGGTGTATCGCCTAAGGGCCGCTTAGAGGTCACTAAGGCCTAGCCTTCGGCTAGGCTTAACACTTCCTTATAAGCACCTCGGGCTTACAGCCCTTCCCTTTTTATTGGTTTGTCTCCATATAAGACTATTATTATACTCTTTACTATATCGTCCTCTTCCATCGACTCTTCTATAACTAATACTTGGCTTATTTACTCTCTACTATATACCTAAGCAATATGCCTTATACTTATATATTAAATCCTATACTAAAAGGTTCTATAGAACTATACTAGGAATACTAAATTACCTATAATACTTATAATTAATTATAGACTAGTATAAAGGCTTAGAGGTAAAGTTATATAAAATATTCTTAGATAGTTACTAGTATACTTTTAGTAGGCTTTTAATAAGTCTTTTAATAATCCTTGCGTCTTTTCTCTAATTATATTTTTTTCCTTATTAAGGTTTTTTAGGAGTTTAAAGTAAGGGTTAGATAGATAGATAATATATAGTAGTATATTAATATCCTTCTAAATCCCTTCTAGGACGAGCCTTTATAATCTCCCTGTATTATAAGGTAATAGTAATTAGGGGCTAACCGTAAGAAGGGGGAGGGCAATATAAGGGATATTATTGCGGTTACCCTAAGTTGCCCTTAAAACAAGCCCTAGATACCCCTTAAATAGTCGCCGGTTATATACTAAAGGCATATACCTATAGTATATAGGGTACGTTCGGTTGCAAATCAGCTCTATATTATATTTGTTTAATCTATACGCCTTTTAATATTATCCATTTTATAATTAGTGGCGGCTACTACCGCGGCCCATTTAAATCTGTAATTGGGTTAATCGTTTAGTAGCCTCTATATAAGGCTTCAGATTTGGCCTCGCACAATCCGTAATTGTCGTTAGTAAGCGATTTAAGTGAGCCCCTCTCTGCCACTAGGCATCTATCGCGACTCCCTACTTTAGTGTAGTAATAGAGCATCCTCCTTAACCAACGCCCCCTCTATAATTAACGCTTGCCACACCTTCGCTTACCTCCCATAGGAGCTGTAGTAGAGCTACAGCAATACTTGCAACGCCCGCGACGCCCGCGACGCCCGTAGGGCATAGGAACGCGCGTATAAGATAAACAGACAAGATGGAGGAGGCGATGTTAGAAGGCCTCGTTAAGGCCGTTAGGAAAGGATTTTGTATAAATAGCTACTAAATCTAGTATAAAGCGCTAGTAAGGAAGACGGCGAGTTATAAAGGCACTAAACAAGACGGTAAAGAAGATAATAAGAGAAATAAGGGCTATAAGAGAATTAATTACCTAGAAGTCTCCTTAAGAGAAGGCCTCCGTAGAGTTTATCTACAAGTTTAGTAACCTAGATCCTATAGAGCAGCTAGCTATTTTATAAGCTTTTAAGACGGAGTCTACTACTAGATTATTTCTTATAACAGCTAGTAAGAAGGAAGACGTATAGGAGAGCAAGCTTTAGGTTAGATTTTAAGTAAAATTTTAGGTAAAATCTAAGTTGCTTTTTAAAGCCGTTATATATAGGCAATTAGTAGGCAATATAAGAGGGAAACTATATAGATATCTATTATAAATACACTCAAATCTACTATATATTTTTAAGCAATCGGCCTACTAATTACTTAGCAACAACTCTCCTATATAAACTTCACAATCTTATTATAAGGAGACTTTATAGACAGGGGGCTATAAGGCACGATTATAGGAATAGGATAGATTAGTAAGAGAGATAAATCCTTAAGGAGGTAAGGCCTTTAGGATTATGGAGACTATATACTACGGGTACGTGCCTTTAGTATATAACCG
>Ga0307515_10012235_pt1 | contig 16161 bp, 1 predicted proteins | sample 17_EM_MG_FD_194513 | JGI IMG/M metagenome (GOLD analysis project Ga0307515, IMG submission 194513) | Populus trichocarpa ectomycorrhiza microbial communities from riparian zone in the Pacific Northwest, United States - 17_EM | ecosystem: Host-associated > Plants > Roots > Unclassified | place...
CTTTTCTATTTTCTATTTTATTTTTCTTAAAAATAATTTTTTTAACATATATAATATGTGCATGCTCACTTGTTCTATTTAAAAACAAAAGTTATGTTTATGTTAAAAACATGGATAAAAATTATGTCATTATATGTCTCTATGTTGACGGTATGTTTATTTTAGATAATAATGATTTTATGATCAAATCTACTAGGAATAAAAATTTATAGAACATTTGATGGATTAGTATTGTCCTAATTTCATTATGTTGAGAAAGTTCTCGATAATTTTTCTAAAAGTAACAATAGCAATGTGAAAACACTAATGGATATAAGTGTTTGTCTGTCCAAAAATAAAAGGGGGGAATAAACCATTAAAATATTCTTATATAATTAAGAACTTGATGTATGTTATGAACTACACAAAACCTTATTACTTACTTGGTTAGCAAACTGAGTAAATTTACAAGTAATCAACTTATAGATCATTAGAAAGCAATACAAAGAGAATTCAAATATCTAAGGTGCACCTTAGACTATAAGCTACACTATATTGGTTACCTGGCGGTACTTGAAGGGTATAGTGATGTCAATTGGATACTTAACACTAAGAACTTGAAATCCATTAGTATATATGTCTTCACACTTTGTGGAGCAGTTGTGTCATGGAAATTCTCTAAACAAACGTGTATTGTAAGATACATAATAGAATCAAAGTTTATTACTTTTAATAAAGTTGGAGAGGAAGTCGAATGACTTTAAAAAAATTTGAAGGATATTCCATATTGGCAAAAACCAGTTCTAGCTATTTGTGTCCATTACAACAGTCAATCAACAATTTAAAAGGCACAAAGTAGTATGAATAATGATAAGTCTAGACATACTCATCATAGATATAATAACGTTAAACACTTGCTCTCAAAATAAATTATTTTCACTGACTATATAAAGTCAAAAAAATATTATGGATTCGTTTACCAAGAATTTGTTAAGAGAGCTTGTGTATAATTCATCGAGTGGAATGAACTTAAAGCCTTAAAAAATGAAATAGTATAATGATGGCAACTATACTTAGTTAACTTGTGCTCTTAATAAATTCTATATCTTAGAACACCAAGTGAAGTATACCAAGATACGCTTAATGAAAGATCACATATATGAGTGAGAAATATAGTCGTTTCTTTGAAAATTTTGATAAAAGCTGAATTCTATAAAACATTTGTGAATCTAAAAGTTGTTCAGGGCCAAAATAAACATAACAGTGAGAACCAAATGAAATCTCTAGTAGAGAAATACATGAGTATTATTGTATTGGTTTACAAAAAAAACCGAATAATTCAGGACATCTCGTTCACTATTTACCGGAATAAATCCAATAGTATCTCACCAAGGAAGCTTCAAAACCAACAGCTACCTATCCTAGTTTAATGATCTACCAAATCAATATCTCTTAACAAATCTTCAAGTCATTTTAAAATTGGTGAGACAATTTCCATTCATCTTGGAGATTGTTGAAAATTTGTCTAAAAAACATGGTTAATGGGTATATATAAGACCAAATTAAAAATAAGATCCACTCACTTTTAAGGTTAATATTTTGTTAGAATTTAATCTTCATTATATGTTATTTAATATTAAACATTAACTTAATTTAAACAAATTATGGGTAAATGAGAAATTGATCTTAAGGAACCCTTAATTGATATATTTTAGTGAAACTCCAAACCCTCTAAAGAACTCAATTCAACATTGGAAAGAAAAAAAAACTTTTATGGTGCTTATAAAGTGGGCAGTTGAAAACTTAAAATTAGGCCAAAAAGGCACCCAAGGCAAAGTGGGGCTTTGGCTTAAACACACACATACATATGTGTTCTAGCTCGTGCTCGGGCTTTAGGTCGGGCCTAGGTTCGGGTTTTTCTTTCAGCCCATTGTTTTGTCAAGTTCAACTAACGAATGTTGACAATCTCTTCAAGAAGCATTTTATGCAATTCTTGATTTATGGTGGCTAATCAAATGTTGAATAATGAGAATTGGTTATGAATTAATTTTTTAACATTTTATCTTTCAAAATTCACTATGAATAGGGGGTTGAAGGAAGAGTTTAAAATAATATTTTTTATATTTTTATACACTCTTCCTTACCTCGTATTTTAGTATTTTGTTTTCTTTTTATGCTTTGGTTTTCCATTTAAATCTAGAGCTTAGCTTCATCTTGTTGAGAGATACTTGAATTACATAATCTTTGATTCAAAGAACTTGTTTAGAAGTGCATCTATACCAAGGTGGTGTTGTTGGAATCTTGAGATGTATATTGTAAACATCTTAATTGCACAAGTAAGGAGTAATAAAACCTTAAGAATAAAAGACTCATCATTGTCAATAATAAAATATTCATTATTTTAAAGTGCTTCAACAAGTAATTAAGTATATTTTGTTTGTTTTAATTCAAGTATAGTTATTTTTATTATTAGTATGTATGCTAGGAATTTGATTTTATATCAATTGCAAGTTTGAATATATGCATTGTATGCATGATAGTATTCTTTTATTATATTTATATTGAAAGCATGTTTCTCTTGAGTTTTATTTTTGCATGTTTATAGATTTAAAATTATATGTTCTCTAGCTTTCTTGAACAATTTTTTATATTTTGTATGTTTTTGTTATGATAAACTAAACATTTTTGCTCACCAATCTAATATATTTAGAAGATTGAAAAACAAAAGGTACCTTTTAAAAAAAGAAATATTTTCTTCGGAATTGTCATTGAATCCTTATTTTTGTTAATCATTATGTTATTGAATAAATAAATAATAATAATAATAATAATTAAGTTCTATTTATCTCTTATTATTTTTTCGACAAGTATTGTGATTGATTGAAAATGAGATGATTTTAAGAATTTTTTATAATTGAAAATGGAACAGGTAGTTTGATATTTTGAAGGGAATCTCTTCATAATCTCTTCATAAGTTATGACAGAAGTAATTAAAAAGTTGTAATTTGAGAGAGCGGTTAGCAATTGAGAATTTATTAATTAAAAACAAACTTGAAAATTCATCTAACAACAATGAAATCAATTTAACACCCAATGGCTAAAACTATATAAAAAAAATTAATTTAAGAACAACTTAAAGATAACCTGGACCATGAGATCTATAGAAAAAAGGGAGAAAAAATTCAATGATAAGGGACCAAAGCGTAAAACACAAAGCAAACTTATGTCTAATATAGAATTTGGGCAAAATATTCATTTCCATCCTTTTACTTTCTTTTTTTAACCTTTATGGTCCTAATATTTTTTGAAAATTCAATTTTGGTCTAAAAGTTTATTTTTATTTTTTTACTACATGAGTTTAAGAGAGGAGATATAAAGTTGTCGAATTCTGATCGAGGAAAGAGAAAATCATTGGTTGACACTAATTCCGATCATAAAAAAGGTTGACCTTGAAGTCAACGGGTTCCATTCAACGAGATGGCTTGATAATGATTGTTTTGAATCTCAATAATGACTTAAAAATAGATCAGGTTTGAGAAAGAAAGATTTTATTTGAATTGATTATGTGTTTCCATACTGTTTTTTAGGATTTATAGGTTGATAAATTTATGTTTGTCGGGGTTTTATCAGGTGTTTTTAGGTGAAAATGACGTTGAAAATTGGTTTATAGAATAAAAATAATCTGCCTAGATTTTCAAGCCACCACAATAACAACAGCCAGAATCTAGGTAGACAGAGGATGAATCATACAAATGTCTTTTTTAAAAAAAAATAGTGCTAAAAAAAGCTCATGCACGCGAGCCTCGCTCTTTTTTCAAGGCCCATGCATGTCATGCCACTAAAAAAAGCTCATGTGCATGTGTTTTGCCTCTTTTTTTGGTATTTTATTTTTTCTTCCAATTTTATCATTTAAATCTTTTCTTTTAACTTTTTTATATTTTTGTTATTATATATATAAGTAAAAAGAAATGAAGTTATTAAACCTAGTGGAACCCATTCTCCGGACCACAGGTTTGATGAGTTAAGCCACAAAACTCACGTCGATTTAATATGTTGTTGTCTTGGTATTTTTTTAGAAAAAAGTTCATATTAAAATTTATTTTATTTTGAATTGGTCTTTTTGACATGTTTCACATTGGTTTATACATGATTAATTTGTTATGATTTGTTTTCTATATGGTTATCACAGTCTAATGATATAGGTAATGAAACTGGCTAGTTAACTTTAATTGACCCTGGTTGATTCAATATATCGCCATGTCAAATTTCTTTTTGAAAAAAATCATCTTGTTTTTTTTATCCTTCAATTTTTTCTTTCAATTTCATCATTTAGCTTAATTAAAAAAAATAAAAATTATTTTATCACATATTTATGTAAAAAATATATTTGAAAAAAAGATTTATAAACCCAATGGAGTCTATGATCCGGGTCATATGATTGACAGGTTAATCCACGAAATATAGGTCAATCTAATATGTTCTCATTTGAATATTTTCTTATACAAATTCCACATTAATTTTTTTTTAAGCACTTGGTTTGTTTTCAATTGATCTTCGTAACATGGTTCAAATTAGTTTTTGTAAGATTAGTTGGTTTTGATTTGAATTTTACAAAGTGTTTGGTCATCATGGGTTTTTTTTTTTTTTTTTTAAGAATTCAAACCATATCATTACCAATCCTAAGCTGTCTTTTGATCCATATGTTTGGGCTTTTTCTGTCATCTTGATTTATTTATTTTTAAGTTCCAAAAAACATTTGGTCCGACTCGCACCACCTCTATATTTACAAAAAAATAATGTTATCTTGGGATTTTTTTATTCGAGCCATGTTTTTTACCAATCTTTATATGTTTTTTAGACTCGACAATTGAGCCATGTTACACTAGGTCACCCCCCTCACAATTTGATTTTAGACCAGAGTTAGGCATGAGTTTAGGTTGGGTAATTTCAAGAATTACTAGCACAGTAAAGTTTGATATCACTTGCGAAGAGTGCTCTATGACAATGCAGATGTGTTTTATTATTCATATGCTCTTAGATAAACACGCATTAAAATTATTAGTTTTTTTTAAATAATTAAACTTGGTTTAAAGATAATAATTATGATTTTCCTTGTTATTTAGAACATGCTTAAATGCCTTAATAGTTTTTTCTATCGTTTAAACAAATTTGTGCGGCACATTACGTATCCCATGTCTTCTATCTGGTGTAAGCTAAACTTACAGTAAACTATTCTTTTTTTTAATAATAAAAAAAATGGCAGCTATTTTGAAATGATTTGTTTGATTGTACGGACACTGTATTGGGATGCGCGTGGCTAGGGGTAACGGAGATCTTTGAACTGACGTTACCGTTATATTGCCGTCTCGTTTGATGTCTGCTTCGAAGCAAGCAACAACTTGGTTGGCTTGAGTTAACCCGGCAGAATATTGGGGTATATATTTTTTATTTAATTATATTTTGACCTTAAAAATAGTCATATTTTACGGGCTCACCATTCTGAGGTGAATGACTGTCGTCTCTGTAAAAAAAAAGTATATGAGAGACCGCACAGCGACATGTTACCTTCAAATTTTAGTGAAGAAATTAGCTGACGTGTCATGATGGGGACCACATGGTCGGGCCTGTGTGGGGTCTGTTCAGAAGGTGGGTCCTTGTGTCAATTTACAACTGATCCCAAGAAAACTAGTTGTGATGATCCAAAATAATACCTATTTTGTTGCTTGTAATAATAATAATAATAATAATTTGGTCCATCCAAGTAATTAAAAACTATACCGAGGAACTTAAAAATATATCAAATTAAATAAAGGTGGAAGAAAAAAAATATTTTTTTTATAAAAAAAGGCACGACAAACAACACATTACTGCTATAAAAAATAAACTTAATAAACAAATTAAAAGATTATCCATTATTATGAAAATGCTCTCAAGATATTTTGTAGTTTTGATTAACAGCTAACTAATTTTACATTTAAAATGATTAAATATAAAACACATTTATTTATAGTTTTCTCCGCGATAATTTAAAATTTAAAAATAAATAATTTTACAAGCTAAACTAGCCGATATTCGTAAATGTGTTTGATATGGTTGGCTCGAGTGATAAAGAGCACTCACACAACTTGTAGTAGAATTGACTATGGTATGAAATTGAATAATTAAATTTCCCTTTCTTGAGCCGCTTTCACCTCTTTCTTGGAAGAACACTGAAAGAGAAAGGGGGCAATTGTTTAAACCTTGCTTTAGTTTAATTAATGATTTTTTTTGTTTTCCAGCTTTGAACCTTTAACACAAGAAGCAACTATTATTGTCCCCCTGCGATTCTCAAAAAAAAAAAAAAAAACCCTATTACCCCCTAAGCATGATCTATCTAAGATGCCTTCCATGCCCACCTATATATATGTGTATTTGTTTTAAATTAATTTTTAGTGTTTTCAGATTATTTTGATATACTGATAACAATAATAAATTTTAAAAAATAAAAAAATATTATTTTAATTTATTTTTAAATAAAAAATATTTTAAAAAACATCTATTATCACAATACCAAACAAAATTTAAAAATATTTAATTATAATTTCTTCTTCTTCTTCTTCTTCTTCTTCTTCTTTGAAGAGAAAACTTCAACTTCAAGTTCCCGGAGGAAAGAAACATAGATGCCACGGAAGGACTTGACTTGTTTATTGCTTAACCATAGTTGGATAAAGAGCTCTACAGCTCGATGTTTTTTAGTTTGTTTATTTTTATGTTTTAAAAATATTTTAAAAAAAAATTAATTTTTTAATATGTTTTTGTTTTAAATTATTTTCTTATGTTTTCAAATCATTTTAATATGTTTATATCAAAAATAATTTTTTTAAAATAAAAAAAATTATTTTAATGTATTTTCGAGCGAAAAAAACTTTAAAAAATAATCATTTTCATATTTTTAAACACCCCTTTAGACAAACCTCTCTCACTCCTCTAAAAAAAATTGAAATTTTTTTCTTTTCTTAAATTTTTTTGATGTGTTTATATCAAAAATATTTTTTTTAAAAATCATATTAATATAATTCTAAAAAAATTTTAAAAAAATAATCATTACTAAATTTGTTTAGAGGGAAAAACCTCTCTCACTCTTTTGTTTCTCTCTCTTGGTGGGGTAGAGGTGGGCATCTAAATACGGCGGAAGAGATAAAATAAGAAGGAAGGGATGAGAACGAGAGTGATAATTGAGGGTATTTCTTGTTCCTTTACCCCCCACTAAATTGTTTTATTTACTTCAATTATCTGTATTTTTATTTAAAAAAAAGTCTTGAAGCGAGAGTGATAATCTGCAAGAATATAAATAAAAGCCATGCCTCTCATTAACCCGCCACGGAATTCGAACCCAGGAAACTTCACAGCTGCAGCAAGGTTTGTGGAGTCCACGTCATCACCATTTATTTTAGTAATTACCTTTATTAATGTGGATAAGCATTCTTTGCTTAGGTATTAAGCCCTTTTTCTAGCCTCTTCGATTAGAGAACGTGAACAGGAATAAGGACAAACCAATCACGGTTTTAGTATGTGTGTGTTTGCCTGTCTCTGTACTTGATTATGCAGTAAAGGAACTTTTTCTCACAGCATCACTCTTTGCTTGCCACCTGTCTCTTTTTTTATATATATTTTGATAATATAGCATTTGCTTTTATGTGATGGGATATTTTTTTAATTGGTGACTCTTTCTCCCCTGAAGAGTTAACAATATTCCTCATTGATAAATATAATTTGACAATGTGATATAATGTTTATTTTTATATTTTAAAAATATTTTAAAAAAAATTTAAAATTTTTTTATTTTTTTATTTGTTTCAAATTAATATTTTTTTTATATTTTTAAATTATTTTGATGCGCTGATATCAAAAATAATTTCTAAAAAATAAAAAAATATATTATTTTGATAATTTTCTAAGTGAAAAATACTTTGAAAAACAATCACAACCACACTTATAAACAAGCGTTTAAACCACAAGATTGATGTTCGTCATCAACAATTAGAAAAATGGTTTCTTGGATTAGATAAGTTAATCGCATGAGCATTTAATTTTGAAAAATAGTGCCAAAAATTGATTATAAATTAGACCAACGTGGTAAATTGTGCTTGAATAATTATTAATATTTGACCTTGAACGAATTAGAACTAAAATAATAAAAATGTTAGAAGTAAAATATATTGCAAGATAAGAAAAAATGACCATTGTGCTTATTGATCAACAATGACCGACACCTTGAGCATTCTTTCCCCTTGCAAGGTTCCCACTTTGCTAGTGTATTTTCAAGCGTGATGCAAAAATCAAGTTTGGTATGGTTTTTTTAAGGATTAATAAAAAAAAAATAACTTCAACATGTGGAAAAGTGAAAAATATATTTGATTAGGAAATATTCTTTATTTGAATAAAGAATTTGAATTAAAACTTCACTCTGACCAAAATTAGAGTCATGGTAATTTATAGTATTTTATTTTCAAAACAATATTTTAGTTTTTATTTTTATCAATCATATCTTTAATTTAACTATTTTCATCGCATGTTATTTTTTTGAAAATAACACCACGACTCAAACAAAATTTTAATGTCTTTAATTAATAGGAAGGAAGCCATAATTAACAAAAGCCAATCTCCTAACATTATTCACCCAATTCCATCTGTACTGTTTTACTACAACAGTATACTTTATGAGATTGACATCAAAATCATCTTGTTCATATATATATATATATATATATATATATATATATATAAAGTTAGTTCATTGAATAAATATGATCCAAGAAATTTTGTCTAAAAAGACTAGGTTTTAAGCGAAACCGTTTTCGACTCCTTCAGTATTTCTTGAAAATCTACTTAGTGAAAGTATCGTTCACACAATACTATTTTGTGTACAATACAGTTCATAAGAGAAATAATAATAATTGAATCAAACCCAATTAACAAAATAAAACTTAACATAGTAACTCATTAAAAAAAATGATTATTGATTTCATCTTGTATGATTTAAATATTTTTATTTAAAAAGTTGCTTTATTTACAAGTTTTTTATTTTATTGCTCACTTATTATAGAGTTGAGATACTTGTTTATAAATATTAGTGGCTATTATTTTTTTATAGATTATATAATGTCTTATACTCTTTTCACTCAAGATTTTCTTGTGCCAACCAATGTCATTTTGGTAGGTATTACTTTGGTAGTGAGTATTCCACCATTATTTTTTGTGGTGCATGATGATAAACTTGAAAAGTTTAATGGATTGAATTTTAAGAGGTGGTAACAAAAGATGCTATTCTATTTGACCACCTCGTATTTTTTTGTTTTAATTTAAACATATATTTATTTTTTATCACAATCAACTTTGAATTAATATCAATTAAAGATTTACTTGCATAGTTGATACACACACTAGAATTGTATTATATTTTTATAATAATAAAATAAAATAAATATCTGCAATCACTACTGAACTAATATATTTACGACGACGGATTCAGGGTAGCAGCGATCCTACCGAAGTCATGCTGCCATTTATTAACTCCACAGTTTCGAGAAGGGACATGGAGTGGAATTCCGCCACCAAGCCCTGAAACAGGGATGCTTCTACTCTCTTCATCGGGAGACTAGCAGTGAAGGCAGCCATTATTGTACTCTTTATTCTACATCACTCCAATGAATCAACAATGTTTTTGTGCTATGATTGGTGATCTCTTTATATTTGTATTCCCCACGTGGAGACCAATTTGGTTGGCGATCCTCTGGCTGCCGTAGACCCCACAAGCTGGGAGTCCTGACCAATCCCCTTCCTCTGTCTTCCTGTCCCCACAGATTATTAATTAACAAGAGATGTGCAATTAAGGAGGGGCTTGCTTAGGTGGATATCTTCTTAAGAACATTAAATAAGGTGACATTCTGGGTTGGAATCCATGTGAAGACAATCATGGGTTCTTAGGAAATGTTCAGGTAGTGGAGGCTTACCCCTTCCTAAAACTGCTCTCGTGTAAGCATATTATTAGTCCAAAGAGATGTGAGAGCAGGATGAGTGGGATTTTGGTCCCCCAGAACAGGACTACAAGATTGACTCAGCATTCTTCACCTTGTGATCTCATAGTATATGTTTGAAAACATGTTTTTTTAAATTGTAATTTTTTTCATGTTATTAATTTTTTTTAATGCACTGGTATTAAAAATAAAATTTAAAAAATAAAAAATATTATTTTAATATATTTTTAAATTAAAACAGCTGCCATAATCCGAAATAGAAAAACCAGAATCCTGGCCGCCTCCGGACGTGGACTTGCCCACTTTCAGTCCAAAATCCTCGAGATCCACTGGATCCTCATTTTTTTCAACATTTTCCTCCCTACCTCTGCACAAGAAGGAAAGGACACAAAATCCTCTGTTCGAAATTACCATTAGCCACCACGCCACGCATTTATCCGGCCCTAACCTCCTTCATCTTTTGTCACTATATGACGGTCATCATCTCAAATTCTTGTATTTTTTTTTTGTATTGTAAAGGTATTTTTAAAAAAATTTAATTTTTTTTTACTTCAAATTAATATTTTTTTGGTGTTCTTATATTATTTTAATGCGCTGATTTCAAAAATAATTTTTCAAAAATAAAAAAATATTATTTTGATACATTTTTAAATAAAAAACATTTTAAAAAGTAACCGCAATCACATTTTCAAATAGAACTCAAGTTCTCAAACCAGCTTTGGGCTATCTCCTTGTTTTTTTTTTTTTGGTGATGGTGAAAATGGATCAATCCTTTTATTACTTGTTTTAAAAGGGTAGTCCAAATTTGCTGTCATAGATTCCTTATTCAATTTCATTATATTTACATGCCTCTTGCACAAGAAAAATGGAAAATCAATTTCATTGCATATTTATAATATTTATGTATTATAAATATTTGAAATCAAGCAATCCAGTACATAGCAATTCGTACATGCATTTAAAGATTGGTCAAACTAATCAAGTCAGCACTAACCAAGCCAATATCCATGTTAATTAGCACTCTCGAATCGGCTAGTTGAAGGAGGAAGCCCAATTAGCAATGAATTTAGTGCTTAAAGGAGGTCAATGGGGTTTTATGCATCGAACAATAACACCTCTACATCGCCAGTTATTGGAGATAAGCTTCGTGCCACAATTGATAATTAGAGAAGACTTAATCTTCTTTTGCTGCCGCTCAAGTCTCATAAGTAAACACAGTAATGTCCGATAGCTTTAAGTGCATGTTTGGTACTGTGATAATTTTTTTAATTATGATTTTAGAAACGTAGATTTTAAAAATTATGTATTTTGTTAAAACCGATCTAAAATGGTTGACTCCAAGAATTAACAATAAATTCAGGTGATTTTCCCTTCGGTCGAGATGAAGACTGCAGTGAAGGTGGCCATTTTATGACATCACCGGCTGCAGGGAAAACGGAGTTTTGCTGGAACTTATTCAACAAGCCTTCGATATATATTAATGCACGCCTTCGCATGTTAGATTACCTACCAACAATCTCAGAGTAAATTTGATAAGTCGTTAAAATGTATAAATTAAGATAAATATTGGTCAAATTATGATGGATGGCACTACAGCACGCAATTGTTTACTAGCTAAACCCCCAGCCACCTACATTGCCCCTGTAATTATATATGATGTTGTCACCTAAACTAGTGGGTTATAGGCATCCTTTTTGTCAACTGAGGGCAGGCACAGAGGTCTAGCAAGTTGCTCCCTGCCCAAGCATTTAACTTGGTATTTTAAGAAGAAATCACTGTGGAAGAATGGAGATCAACTGAACGCAGGCAGTCTGCTTAAATTTCTGTTCACCTGAAGTGGAAAGGAAGGGGTTCGAGGAAAGTAAGAAATGAGGAAAAAAATATATGAAAGCAAGTTGTACACTTCAAAAAAACTGCCGAGAGACAGGAGAATGCTAGCTGTGAACGCATGCTACAATGATTAATATATAAAACTTGAGAGCTTGAAGATTCTTTGAGAGGAATATTACCACAACTAACAAAAGAATGATACTTTGGAAGTTTAAAAAGCTCATGATGCTGATTAGGGCTAATCAACAACATTGGCTTTTTAAGGGTGATAGAGGGATTCTAAGAGTTGTTCGGTCAATGATGGCCTAATCTATTAGCATAGCATTAACTAAATGAAGAAATCAAGATACCTAAGTTCTCATTGTCAACATCAAGCTACCCATGTGCTTCCTCTAATACACTAGCTAAACAGTAACTTAGCACCACGCAAGTGGGAACAATCCTAACTTTAATGCATGCTTCAAAGCATATTTATGGCACCCGGTCTCCGGTCTTGCCCGACGGGTTAATCTAGAATCCAGATGACTTGGAGTTTTGTTTGAGCTTCAAATCATAAAAAATCAGGTTTGCAATTGACCTAGTCAAATCTGGACAGCTTGTCGGGTCGATTTAAAACTCGAGTGACTCGACATAAGCTGAGTGAGACCTAATTTTTTATATATATAATTTTTTTAAAAATTCAAAAAATATAAAACTAATCTATGAATACTTAGCCTCACATTTATTTTTTGATAGCTTACATCCACACGAATTATTCCTTAATTGTTTGATGTGAGATAACTATACTATACTTTGCAACCCTTTATATTTTTTTTTATAGCCTACATCTACATGTATTGATTTTTAGTTTTTATTTTTTTGATTTAGGATAATATAAGACTATGTCCGCATGGATTGTTTCTTAATTTTTTGATGTGGAATAACTATAACACACTTTACATTTTTTCTTTTATAGTTTATATCTATATGAATTGTTTTTTATTTTTATTTTTCAGGTTGATCCGAGTCAACTCATATGACCTGATCCCTTGACCGGATGAACCTCGGGCTATAGATTATGCTATAAAGATTACGATGTTTTAATTCAGAGAGGTTCTATTTGTCCCCAGCCAGAGGTTTTCCTTTACATTGATTCTTTGACAAATCTTTGTGAAAGGAAAGATGCAAAGAATTCAACAAAGATTGTCATGCGAATGTTTGCTCTGCTATAATGCCAGGTATCTCTCTCTCTCTCTCTCTCTCTCTCTCCCCCTCCTGTTAGTTCTCCAATTGCTTCCTTGCACTTTTGGTTAGAGTGACAACTCCAATTTGATGACACACAAGGAAGTCGAGAGTGCACGATGCTGGCTATACCACAGCCCTACATAGAGTGTCGTCAAACTAACGCCCATCCACACATAGGTTTTTTCTGTTTACTTTTTCAGTTTACGCACAATCAAGCTTGATTCGTCCCCTTTTTTATTTTTTTCCTTGGTCAGTTATATTCTGGGCGGTTTGTTTTTGTGTTTTAAAAAAATTATTATTTTTTTATTTTTTTTACTTTAAATTAATATTTTTTTTATTTTCAAATCATTTTGATGTGTTGATGTTAAAAATAATTTTTTTAAAATAAAAAATATTATTTTGATGCATTTCCGAGTAAAAAGCACTTTGAAATACAACCACAACCACGCTCTCAAACACCCTCTTAAGTACTCTAACTTTTTATTTTATTTTAGCATTCTATATTATATTCACATGATTTATATAAAGTTTGATATTTTTTTTATTATATTTCAGTCCTAAAATTTAAGATGAAAATAAAAACACTTAAAAATAAAAAAAGAGAGAGAAAGTGATTGGTTGATAATATTTTGACCACAAAAAAAAACTAATCTTGGTTTCATTTGATTGCTCTTGATGAGAGGAGTTCAATTGAGATGTTTTTTTTACCGTTCATCTTGCTGGGAAAAATAAAACAGGGTTACATAAGAATTTTTTTTATTTAATTTTTTTTGTATTTTTTGATCGATTTAAAAGTATTTTAGAGTTATAAACTGGCTTATTGAACTTTTTAATGTATTTATCAGGGTTTTTTTAGTCCAAAAAATCCCAACCTGACTTTTTATTTTTATTTGATTGTTGGAATCTTGACTAGTAGATAACGTATCGTTAGCTCCTCAACATAAAAAAAGAAGAAGAAAGCCAAATGTGTAGGCCTGGCCATGCAATTCCATGCATATCAAATTTTTTTTTGGGATAATCATGTGGGCCTAATTTCTTTGGCCCAAACGCTTGATATCTTTCAATGTATTTTTTTTAATTTTTTTCGTAGGTTTTGATTGAAATATACTATTAATAAATTACTTAAAATTATAATTAAATTAGTAGTTAATTTTTTCATAGTTCTTCAATAATATTATGCTTTTTTTATACGAGAATGTTAACAATTTGCTTTTGATCAATTATTACATACCTAATATGAAAGAAAAAAATAATTGCTCATAGATATTTAATGAAAATGAAAATTATATTTTTTTGATATATTTTTTACTTGATTTTATCATATTAATTATTTTTTTAATCTTCAATAACATACAAAAAATTTATATATTAATTTAGTAATTTTTTAATTAAAACTTAGTTTTGAGATCATGATGGGTTTTTATATAAAATATAGTGCTTATAATTAAAAATTTTCTTACTGTAAAATAAAAAAATACATCAATAAAGGATGAAGTTTAGATTGAAGAAATATTTTTTTTTACTTGTATCAAATAATTGAAATTTGTAAAAAAACCTGTATTTTAATTGTTGTTGCATTTTATTCAAAAAATATACTACTAATAAACAATTATGCCATTTTTTAAGAAGGTTAGAACTTTTTATTATTATTGTATTTTATAGATAATTACGCACTAGTTTGATATGAATTTTTTTTAAATAGTTTGCTCTTTAATATTAAATGAGAATGAAATACTTATTTTCTTAGTTTTTTTTTATTACAGATATTTTATATAATTTCTCAAATTTATTGTTCTCGGTTTTTTTCATGTGATAACGGAAAGATGACTGATTCACGAGTTTTTTAAATTGATACATGCTTTCACAATTATAATAAGTTTTTGCTTAAAAAGTAATGTTTCTTATAAGAAAACACATTTTGTAAAAATAAAATAAAAAACTGCATGAATAAGAAAATTAGGTTTTTTTTATTAAAAAATATATGCTTTTTTCTTTCTAGTTCAAACGATTATACTTTTTTTTTTATATTGCTATTGCTATTTATTCAATAAAACATGTTTTATTTCTAATAAAAAATCATTGGCCACAAATCTAGTAGATTTTTTTTTAAAAAAGCTATTAAATCTAGTTCCGTCTATAACCTAGTTTATAAGTTAGGCGGGTTAACCCGATTTAACCCGAGTCAATTTAAAATATTATTATTTTAATATTTTTTTAAAAAATATTAAATTAATATTGCTTTTAATTTTTTATTTTGAAAATCAACCTAGATTTTAACAGATGAATCAAGTTATGAATACACCAAGCAGGTAGATGAGTTGATACAGTGTTAACTCCGACTTAATTTACTTTAAAACCTATTCCAGGACAAAACCCAAATGGACGATTCACAATGTTGATTTGCTGAAATAAGCTGGGTTTATTAATACTTTCAAAAAGTTACATGATGATGCGCGTGGGCAACTAACTACTCTTAACTAATGAAGAACTTGAAATTCTATAATATTAAAAGCATATATATATATATATATTATTTTTATGGGGGTCGTTGAGAATAAACCAATGACAGGTGAATACATGAATCAAAATAAAATAAGCTAATATTTTGATTTGTAAATGCAATGGCACACTAACCAAGTATAGTGGGTGCAAGCAGTGAGAGACATGAGACATGCAGGTGGTAGATAAGTGGATGGGCAAAGTCCACGTAAATGAAGCTTCGAGTTCGTAACTATTCGGAAGTATAGCTGTTTTAAAATGTTTTTTATTTAGAAATATATTAAAATATTATTTTTTTATTTTAAAAAAATTATTTTTAATATTAGTGTATCAAAATGATTTAAAAATATCAAAAATATTAATTTAAAGTAAAGAAAAAATTAAAAAAATTTCAAATTTTTTTAAAATATTTTTAAAACACAAAAACAAATAAAATCTAGCGAGTTAGAGAACTGCTTAAGAGAAAAATTTATAGGAAAATGAGAATGACCCTTGAACTCTAGAATTGTGTAATACTATCCAAATTTGGACGGTAGGATTTGAGCAAGCCAAAAAAGGAAAATGAGCTTTTTTTAAGACTAAATTGCTTCAACTTGCTAGCAAAGCAAAGGCT
>Ga0307515_10012236_pt1 | contig 16161 bp, 2 predicted proteins | sample 17_EM_MG_FD_194513 | JGI IMG/M metagenome (GOLD analysis project Ga0307515, IMG submission 194513) | Populus trichocarpa ectomycorrhiza microbial communities from riparian zone in the Pacific Northwest, United States - 17_EM | ecosystem: Host-associated > Plants > Roots > Unclassified | place...
AGATATAGTAATTTAGCCTTATTTTGGCCCCTAAATAAGGCCAAATTACTATATCTTAAAAAATACTAACCTATTTACAATGAAACTTTAATAGAAGCTGTAGAGTGTATATAAAAGTCTAAGTCCAAATTATTAGAATTTATTATTAAGTGATTGTTAAGATATTAAAGTGCGATTTTTCTAATTTTTAGTGGGTTTTACGTTTCTCGCTTGGTGGTGCTGCTCGCTCGGTGGTAAAACACGTTAATAGTTCTTACTTTATTAGCTTAATTAATAATATATAATAGAAGATATAGTCTAAATAATTTAAACTTCTTATTAAATAGAAAGGATATAAGATATAAACCTAAAAACCTTATAAGCAAATTAAGACTAATACGCCTTCTCTAGTAAAAGAATTCTATAAGGACTATCCTTCGCGGCCTACTCTAGCTAAATAGATATAATATAAAAGTAAATAATTACTACCTAATATAAATATATAAAACATAATAGCAGGAAGCTTAAAATTAAAAAGAACTTAAAATACGTTATAACGTTTATAATACGATTACGTAATACGCAAGATATTAAGGAACTTTAACCGCTAGTTAAAGTTATCTAATTAGTTAGATTTACCTTACCAAGACCCACTATAAAGATGTTAGTTCTGCTTACCGCCTTAACTAAACTAATAGCGATTTTCTATTCTAGGGATAAAAAATCCTAATTAGCCTATTTAATAATAAAATTAATAAAACCCTATACCGCTACCTAACGCAAAAATATAACACGCGATAAGTTATAAGTCTTAACTAAAATTAAATTATCTAGACCTTTGGCTAAAAGGGGGGGTACTATAATAGGACTAGCCCAGTTATAGTAGGAATATCTTAGTAAAATACTTAATAGATAAATCCTAATACTTTAACCAAATTCTGCTAAATTAATTAAATTTTACCAAAGTCTGTTAAAGACCGCGTATATATACGCACGCATTAACTACCAAGCCCCTAACTATTTAATTATATAATTCTCTTATTATTTCTTTCTCATCTTTATATAACGTCTTGTTCTTAGCGAGAGCTATATACCCTTAGATTTAGATAAAATTTATATTATTCCTTTAAATCTTCCCTAAAGCCTCTTTATACCCTTATATAGTGTGCTTCTAGGAGCTAGTAGAGAGAAGGGTGTAGCTAGTATGCGTTTTATAGATATACTTATACTAAGAGTGTATATAGCTCTACTATAGTATACTTAATAGTTTTAGGGGTTTAATTACCTCCCCCTTATATATAGGTGATCTGCGCTAGCACTGGAAGGTCTTTATAGGTACTCGCTACTAATAACGGTAGATCCTTTACTATATTTATAACTAGTGTCTTTACGTCTAGAGGGTTTGTATAGGTACTTACTACTAGTAATAATAGGTCCTCTATTATATTTATAACTGGCATAGAGAAGGAGTTTTCTAACTATAGCGAATAGACTATTTTGTTGGCCTTAATGTCTGCTAGGAGAGCGTTAAGGGTAACTATTTAGAGGTGTCTAGGGTTTAAAGTACCCTAGATAAACTGTCTAGAATAGAAGCTAATTAATAGATCTACTTTTGCAAGCCAATCCTATCTAAGAACTATATTATAACTATTAAATAAGCCACCCTAAAAGGTCTGTAGGCTAATAGTGCGAGAGGTACCCTAGGAGTTACTAGTGGTAACTATTAGATTATAAGCATTCTAGATTGCTATCTAGTTGCTATTAAGGAAACGTGTAATAGGTTTATATAAATATAGCGCGTAGCGTATAGGTAGGTTAAACCTATAGGCGGTGTCTTAATTAATAAGGTTAATTTGGCACCTATTATTATATAAAGTATATAGGTAGACTTCGCCCTAGGGCGTATTTATTATAATATATACTATAATACGTTTCTTCTCTTCCTTTATATTAGGCCCTAGTTGCAGTTAAGAAAGATACGCTATTAGAGCTTTGGGTTTTCTAAAGCCCAAGCTAACTTCTCTTTATTAGCCTGCTTTTAGTATTCCTTATAGTGGCCACCTGCGGTCCTTTAACTTACTTATATAGCACCGGCGTTTAGGGGGTCCCCTAAGCTATTTAGCTTTTAAGTAGTCTCCCTAGGAGTTTACTTAGAAAAGCGTCGCCCTTTTTAGGTTCTATTCCCTAAGCCTAACTCTATAAAGCCTGTGCTGCGACCGCGCTTTATACGCGATAATTTACCGCTGCTACTTACGCGATCTTCTGCGAGCTTTGTGGTATTAAGTAATTACTCTATACGGCGGATTTTGTTAAAGAGGTCTTTAGCAGTTCTTACCTGTTAGGCGAAGTTCTGGCGGAAGAGCTTTACTTATAGGTAGGCTAGGAGATATAAGAACTAAAAGTCTACCTATTATTTAGGATTAATAAAAGGGGTATATAAGAAGAGGTCCTCTAAGCTACGTATATAGGCTAGGAGGACATTAAACCTCTAGTTCTCTTTTATAATAGCTATATAGAATATTATAGCGTTATTAAAGCGTCTTACTATAGGGTTCCTAATCTGGTCTTAGATTATAGTCTTAAATTTGTCCTATAGTAAAGGACCCTTATCCTTAGTACCTAACCGGTAATAAACTAGTTAGGTAATTGTCTTCTTTTTTATAAGACCTTTAATAGCCTAGCGTGTACGTCGCTTATAGTTATAGTTAGCGTTATTAACCTTAAATTAGTTCTTAACTGTGGCAATCTACCAGTTAAAATTCTATTAAGTAGTACCGCTAATATTAGATAGTAACTTCTTAACTAGGGCGTTAAGATTTAATCGGCGTATATATTCGTTACGTAACTTATACTTTTTACTAAAGAGGCAACAGGAGGGCTTTATTGAATTAATAATGCTCCGTAAGTTGGCTACTTCCTTAGCTAGCTTATCTAGCTCCTTTATATTAGCGGTATTAGGTAGGACGCTAGTAACCTTACTAAGCTTTTATTAAGCCTAGGTATATAAGTTAAACTAGTTTCTAGCGTTCGTAGATATCTAATTGTTTTAAGATTTAGAAAATGGCTTAGATACTACTAGTATGCTTTTAGCGGTTTTGTTTACACTAGATCCTAAGGCGTTCTGCAGTTGTATTACTAGCGTATTACTATTAGGTATAGGCGTCGGTTTTCTTTTTAAAGGTATTATAGAAAAATTAAACCGGCTATTCTCCTAAGGGGATTGGTAAGGATTTAAATATAAGGTTAGGATGTAGATAGGGAGTCTAATAATAAAATAATAGGTATATTGTATAGATAGAGACAAATCCTTATAGGAAAAGGAGGAGTCTATATATAAGGTAAAAAGGGTTTTCCCTAGGTATATATAGCGCACGTGCCTTATAGGCGAGTCACCTCTAGGTTGCCTTAGGGTCGCCTATACCTTACAGCTATATAACTATTTACTTAGGTTTTACCTAATAATAATAAAAATTTATAAATTTTAAAAATCCTTAAATATCTTATATACTACTAAGACTTTCCTAGTTTATAATTATAGCAATTTTCTTAAGGTCTATTTTAATTCTATTACGGGATATAATTAGGCCTAATTATATAACTTTAAACACGTAGAATTTATATTTCTTAATATTATATTATAAGCCTATATCTTATAAGCGTTTAAGAACTATTTAGAAGTATTTTTAATAATTAAAAAGCGAAGATAAGTAGATTAAAATATTATTAATATATACGGTAATAAATATATTAAGGAATTTACGGAGCGTATTATTAATATATTACTAAAATGTACTAGGACCATTCTTTATACTAAACGGCATTACTAGATATTTAAAGAGTTCCTATTATATATAGAAGGCTATTATAAAGTAATAAGCTCCGCACTACTTAGCTATATAAACCTATAAAAGGTAAATAAGTGACTAGCTTAATGCTAGGCATAGCTGTGCGGAATAATATATATAGGCGAGGTAGCTCGGTTACCTAACAGCTATATACTTCTTATCTCCTTTACAGACGCGAATTCAATTAAAGGCAGTGACTATATTAAGCTCTATAAAATATTATACTTTCGCTAGGCAGTTAAGCGTCTTTTAAATTAGGGGAATTAGATACCGGTTTTAAATCATAATTACGTTTAAAGCTTAGTAATTAACATAGAATATTAAGCACTTTTTTAGCTTCTTAATAAATAGTATAGGTAAGATAAATAGTAATTAATTAGGGCAGATAAATCCTTTTTCTAGATATTCCTTAAGGTATTATTATATCACAAATAGCTCTTTTTATAACATTCCATACAGTAGACCGAATTTTAGTAATATACTAGGTTTAAGTTTTATCTTAAAATCGTGTTTATCCTAATATAGGGGTAGTTAGTCTATAAATCGTTTTTTAAACTTATTAATTAGATTATAGTACTCTTTAGGTATAAGAGGTTAAGGGTTAATATATTACTTCGGTTCTAGCGCTTTCTTAATATCTTCTATTATTATAGTAAAGATTTTATACTTTTATTTTCTTACTAATAAAACAAAAGGTGTGGCTTATATTATATAAATTTTAAAAGGTTTTAGTATAACGTCTTTATTTTCTTTACTACGGTTAGCAGTTATAGCCTTATTATTTTAGTTTAGAGTCTATAGTAGGGGTAATTTATATTATATTAAATTTAAATAGTTATAAATATATTTGTAAGGTATATAGTATTTTAAGTAATAACTTTAGTAGTAAGTTATATAAAACTTTAGTATTTCTTAACCCAGCTAATTAAGGGGCTGTGTTGCTTTAGCTATCTATATTTAAGTATAACTTTATATTAATTTAAGGGCGTTATAAATAGGGAAACGTATTTAAGGTATTTGCCTATCCGTATGTTTATAAGAGTGTAGTGCGTTAGTTTGCTATATATTAAGAGTTTACTATTAAAGCCTTATAGGCCTTATAGCTTATTAAGTTTCTTTAAATTTAGGCGTTAAGTTTTCGTATAGTTTATATTAATAAAGCCTATACTAGTAGCTCCGCTATTTATTAGGATTTATACTTCCTTCTATTTTCTAAGTATTTAAATTTTACTAAGTATATTAAGGGAGTTATATTATATATTAGCGCTAGAAAAGCTTAAATACTTATACTCTTCCACTTTCTATCTTTGTCGGGAATGAGGCAAGCGGTCGTCACGTGACGCCGCGGCACTAGCGTGGCGAGGAGTCTTAAGCTCCTCGCCCTTCCTTATTCTAATTAATAAGCTTTATTAACTAACATTACTATAACCTACTTAAGTAGTTATTATTGGTGAGTTACCCTATATAACTAATACTAATTAGTGGTTAAATATATAGTCAACTATAGAGCAGCTAGGTTTTTAAATAGAAGAGATAGTTTTATATAGGGGTGCCATATGCGCTTATATAGAATGGATCCCGGCAATACTATACTACCTTAAACTTACGGAAAACTAGTAATAGAAGTATTACTAAGTACTAGGAAATACCAAGTTGTATCTATTATATAGAATAACCGCGTTTATAAAGATTTGGTTAAGTACTTTAGGTTAAAAGTATTACTAAACCTAAGGTCCTAAGTTAATAACTAAAACGCGTTAAACAACCACATTTACGAAGATTTGGTTAAGTACTTTAGGTTAGAAGTATTACTAAACCTAAGGTCCTAAGTTAACGTCCGAAACGCGTTAAACAACTACCTTAATACCCTCCATATACCTTCGCAGATCTTAGGATTACAATTAATACCTAAATCCACCTACGCATGTCCGCCATTATGGCGTTAACCTACCTAAAGAAGTACGAGGACGACATTAACCTAGAGATATAAAATACTGATATAACTAACCTTAAAGATATAAACTAGTAAGACTTAAACGGATTCTTATTATACTATATAGTATATTACAAAGATAGTAAATATAATAACACTATATTATAGTACTATATAAGGGAGAACTTTATTAATTAAATAAAGGGAACATAGACTCCTATAAAGAAGGATATTATATAAGACTTTCGTAACTTCTTACTGGAGTATAAAGTGTTTATACCTATAGACGGGGGTATTATTAGAGATAATATTTAGGAGCAGGTTATTAACGTAAAAGAAGAGCATAAATAGACTCTATAAGAGATTAAGCACCAACTACATACTATAAGGAAGCTTAACTTATAATGGAACCTAAGTAATATACTTCTAAAGGCGAACCTACCTCCGCCTTCAACTCCTTTATATCTAATTTAACCTATAACTTTAACATTAGATACTATACCCTAATAAGAGCAGGCATAGGATCCTATTACTTTGCAATTTAATAACCTTTAGACTCTACTAACTAGACCTACGTCCCTACTGCAGCCTATAATATAACCCCTACCTCCTCTATCTTAATCTTAAATTAGAGGCAGTTTAAAATTGCTTATAGAGCTTATAAAGCTCTATTTAAATTAGGAGAAGAAGTTTAGCAGGGAATTATATAATATTCTTAATTTAAAACTACGTATCTTCTATAATTATTACTAAAAGGTAGGAATAGAGTCTAATTAATACCACAACACTTATTCCGTTATGCTTAAGGGCCAAGCTAGTATCTTTTATTATAATTATTTAACAGAAAAAGGATATAATTTTAACCGCATAATATATAAGTTAAGATACTACTTTAAAACAGAAGAGAATAAGTAGTAGTATATATTAGAATAGAGAGAGACTACCTTTTTAAGGATTATCGCTATAAACCCAGGTGTCCCTTAACTTAATTATCTTTAAAAGCTCTTTAATTAACTTTAGATAATTTAGCGTAGTTTATCTAAATTATATTAAGAGGATTTTAGCTTACGTAATTAAGTTATTAGCGTATGCTAAGGCGTTAAAGAATATAACCTTACTTTCTTTAATCCTGTAAATACTTACAAAGGAATATATACTTAATTAAGATCTTTTATTAGCACCGCTCTACGCCCTTAAGAAGTACAGCAATTTAACACCTAACTTTAACCTACTTTAATCAACCCGCCTAACTAATGTGACTATAACTAGACTAATTAAATATATAGTAGCCGTAGTAGGCAATATAGTAAAGGGTATAATTAATAACTATAAGGTAAAGGTAGAGGTCTTTATGGAGGTTTATTTTAAAGCAATTGCTAGAAAAAGTACTACGTTTATAAGAAACTAAATTACTAGTTAACTAGGCATTCTTTTAATAAATAAAAGGAGGTATATAATAAGTTTCGCCAAAGTATAAGAAACGTTAGAAATTATAAGGTTACTATAGCTTACTTTTAAAGCTTCTTAGTTTAATATAAAGGCGTAAAAGATCTTAGGGGTAAGGTTAATAAGGCCGAATAGCTCTTTATAGATATAGAAATTAAGGACTACTCTCCTAACTAATACTTTACTAAGTATAGTAAGGTATATAGCACATAAACTATTACTGTTCTTAATAACTAATTTACGCTCCATTCTATTATAAAGTTAGATATCTTTAATAAGCTAAGGGAGAGTTTTGCATTCTTCTTTAATAATAAATACTCGGCGAACGTCTTCTATAGTATTATGCCAGATAATAGAGCCGCAGGAGTATCTATAGTAGGAGAACCTTAAGTTCGAGCCCTTTAGCAGCTTAATAGCTCTATTTAGATTAACTATTTAACGGCAGGCTAATATACAATTTATTTTAGCAAGGGTACTATAATCTTTTTTAGCATAATTAGGGTCTAAACCCCCTTAGGGCACATTACTTTCTATATTATTTCCATAAATACCCTATTTCTATTTTATATTAGAGATATAAATAGATTAGGCATTAAGCTTAATAACCTTAAGAATATACTCGTTTAGGGAGACAATCAGGTGCCTATTATGCGTAAGTAGGGTTACCCCTAGTTACTCCTTTATTAACTAAAAAAGAGTATTACTTAGAGCCATTTAACTAAGTCAGAGTTATATTAACTACACCATTGTTTTAGCCACTTATCCGTTTACTAATTACTTAGGGTTCTTTAGTAAGTAGGCTATAAAGTTAAGGTTAAGGCAATTAAGCACCTTATAAAGTACTACTATTACTACTAAATAAACTAGAAGTCCCCTGGCCGATTTAAGTTCACTCTTAAAAATAACTATAACTTTAACTTCTATATTATTGTTAACGTTATATATCTTAGCGGTAAACCAGTACTCTAAATTATTAACTTCTTAACCTCGTTTTAAGCCGCACGTTTCTTAAAAGATATATTAGCTAAGAATATATAGGATACCCTTTAATTATACTAAATTAATATCTACCTAGGACCCCCTAACTAAATTGTCTATAATATAGGAAAGAACTTCTTATCTATAGAGTTTCGATAATAGATAAAAGTAATAGCAATTAAGGTTAAGGAAGTCCCTATTAAGGCATATAATATTATTAGAAAAGTAGAGTAATATTATATACTATTATGCCGCGTATATAAGATTATCTCTTTAGAACTAGAGGACGCTAGTAAAGAACTTACCTTATAAATAGCTATTAAAGCCGTTAATAATTCTGCTAGCCCGGATAGACTTATACCTATATTACTAGTCTTTAGCGCCTACCCTTAAATAACTAATAATTCTTTACTATCTCCCTTTATTATATAATAAGCTAAGGCTATTCGCAAGGCAATAAAGGAGGTATAATATCTCTACGTTATACGCCAGGTTAACAATATACTAAGAATAAGAAATGGCCTAAATACCTTAACTATGCTTAATCTACCACTCTAGTCTAAGGTACGCGTATAGCGTAAAAAGGGAGAATAGTTAGGCCTATATTAACTTATTATAATTAATAGTTAAACTTATACTATTTAGATACCTTACTATAAAGATAACAGTTCTAAGTCTTTATAGGATACTATAAAAGATACCTTAAAGGAGAGCTATAATTAATATACTCCAAAAGGCGACCACAATTCTAATATAATTATAGTAGATACGCTATAACTACGACGCGGTAGAGGTCGCCTAAAGGAATTACAAAATTACTAATATCTTATTAATTTTAAAGAGCAATTTATTGCCGCTATTAAGAATAGAGTTAAGCTATTAATAGCCTTTATAACAGCTAAGGAGAAGGCTAACTTTAAACTCGCAAAATAGCTTTAAAAGGAAAATCGTATTATAACTCTAGGAGCTCCTTTTTAAGCATCTAATAAGCAAGAGATCGATAGTCTTATTGCAAGAGGAGTCTTTAAATTTAAGAAGTATAACCCTACTAAGTTTAATAAAGTCCGTATCTTTAAGTTAAGAATAGTTAATAAGATTAAGGGCAAAGCTATTAACGCCCTATTTAAGAAATTAAGGCTTATTATCGAAGGCTATAACAACAATAATAAGGAGGTAATTCTTATATAATCTCCTATAATTTAACAAGCTAGTTAGTAAGTTATTATTATACTAGCTCCCTCCCTAATAAAGAATAAAATAGCGGTCTATTTATAAGATATTACTTAGGCCTACACCTAATTAAAGACGCAACTTTAGCGCTTAATACTAGCATACCTTTTAAAGTAAATTTGCCACTAATATCCCAAAGATATAATTATAGTTATACTTAAGCTATTATATAGAATTGCAGAGGTAGAAACTTATTAGTGGGCTACCTATAGCAAGCACTATAAAGAGAAACTTTTAATAACTACTTCTATATTTAATTTATGCTTCTTTATTATAACCACAGGAACCCTATTTAGAATTATTGATATATAAACTAATAATATAATTATCTTAGGAGACGACCAATTTTTAGCTCTTAAAGAAGATAAGCTAGTAAAGGCAAATCTTATAGTAAAGCTAAAGGAAAAGCTTAATTTAATAATACTATTACTTTTTAATAGATGCATCCTCTCCCTAAATAAGAATTCTATTACTTTACACCAGAAGGGTTAAGGTAAAAAGATTAACGTTATTAATATTAACTCTCTAAAATAAGGATATGTGGAGTAACGCGCTTATAAAGCTTACGTTACTTCTATCTATTAACCTAAGGCTTTATTTAATCTCTCTATTGCCGCCTAATACTAGAAACTAACTAAGGATAATATTCTTACCCTAAATAAGCGTCTTTCCTAGTAAATAAACTACCTTAATTAGGGACTACTCTATATACCTATTAATCTTCCTACCGCTAAGCTCTTTATATTTATTAATAGATCGTTTATAAATAATAAAGATTTTAGCTCCTAGCTAGGATATAAGATTATTATTATAAATAAATCTACTAGAGAGAATAACTTTATAATTTATAGCAATCTTATCTATTAGAGCTTAACTAAGAGTAAGTATATTACTTAGAGCGTTCTAGCGTTAAAGATATATAAAATAGTTAGTAGAGTTAATATAGCAATTACAATTAGAACTACCCTAAAGATAATTATAGATCGACTTAAACTTCCTATTATTCCTATAATCGTATATACTAACTTATATTCCCTTTATAAGTATTTAGTTAAGCTTAGTACCATAAAGGAAAAGCGCCTTATAATTAACATTATGGCACTTTATTAATCCTATAAACGGCAAAAACTCTTTAAGATTTAATAGATTAATGGTTAAGATAACCTAGTAGATATAATAATAAAAGTAAACCTAAATAAGGCTTTAGAAACGTTTATTAATATAAATAGTCTATATATATAAGCTAAAGGTTAGGTTAAAAGGGAGTAAGAGTATAATATTCTACAGACTCTAATTTTAACTAGCTAATTAGGATTTTCTATACCCAGCATAGAAAATGACTATTAGCTCGCTTATAACTAGCGCCTTAGCGGCCCTAATATAATATCTACCTATAACTCTAAGCAAGAAAGCACTACGTGCTAAGAGGCAAATTTTAGGATAGCAAGACTTATATTATAATAGTAATAGTAAGTAAGAACGATTAATATTTATTACGCTAGTTAAGCAGTATTTATATATAGATGGTAACCACAAAAGAGAAGTTGCTAGTGTTGGGAATAAGGCAAGCGGTCGTTATATGACGCCGCGGCACTAGCGTGGCAAGGAGTCTTAAGCTCCTCGCCCTTCTTTATTCTAATTAATAAGCTTTATTAATCAACATCACTATAACCTACTCGAGTAGTCGTTATTAGTGAGTCACTCTGTATAACCAACAATCTTAAAGCATAACTTAGCCTTAAGACAATTTATTTTCTAAGTTAACTAAAGGTAAGATACTTTGTAGTAACTAAGTATAATTTAAGAATTAGGAGGAACTACGGCGGACCTTTTTAAAAGGGTAAGTTTAATAATTCCTTTAAATATATCCCTTTTTACTACATCTAAAGCATTCTCTATTTATAGTTTAAGTTCTTTATTTATTAGTTCCTAAGGGTATATAAGATTAGGTAGTATTAAGGTTTATAGGGTTATATATAGAGCTTTTAGGTCTTAGAGACGGATCGCGCTTTAGGGTATATACTAGTTTTATAGAGTTTTAAATATAAGGTATAGTTAGCTTTAGAGAATAAGTCTATTTATTATATTAAAGGTCCTTATTAATTCGTTAATATATTATAGTAAATTTGGATAGGTCTTTTAGTAATTCTCTACCTACTAACTAGGCTTTAATCTTATCTAAAATAGCTTATTTAAGGGCAGTTACTTTAGCGACTTTATTCTAATCTAGCTTGCTAATAAGGCGTAAAATTTCTAAAAAGAAGCTAGTAAAGTCTTGGTTCCGTTATCGTAGGTTTTTAAGTTTAGTAATAGCTATATATTCGCGGCTGGCGTTATTATATATTCGTTCTAGTAAAGAGATAAAGATTTTAAAATTAACGAAGGTGCTATTATAAAAGAATAGATCTATAGTTTGTGTAGCGTCCTTACTTAAATATAGCTAACCTTGCTAGCTTTAGTAGAGTATTAGTTAAAGTTTATTAAAAGTTTAAGACGGAGCTTAGTTATAAAGAGTCGTAGGTTGTTTTAATTTCTATTAAATATTAAAGGATTAGGGAGCTTTTTAGATTTTATAATAGGTACTAGGTTTGTTATATATATAGGTTAAGTTACTATTACTAGTTTAGTATTCGCATTTAACGGACTAGGTTTAGATACGGTTATTTTAATCTTATTTAGGGGTATTGCTATTAGGGTCTTTAATATAAGTGCCTTAGTATTACGGAGTTCTTTATGGAGTACTTCTATTAATTACTAATACTAAGCTTCTAATACAGCCCGCTACTAAGCTAATATATCTATAAAAGACTATTATATTATAGTTAACTATTCCCTAACTAGGGATATAATACTTATAGTTATTAAAAGAGATTTAGTTTTATTTGCTATTTTAAGAATAGTTATTTTAACGCAATATAATATAAGGGCACAAAGAGGCTTTAGGGAAGATTTAAGGGAATAATTTAAATTTTATCTAAATTTAAGGGTATATAGATCTTATAGAGTACAAGACGTTATATAAAGAAGAGAAAGGAATAACAAGAGAATCTTATAATTAAATAGTTAGGGTTCTTAGTAGTTAATACGTACGTATATACGCACGCGGTCTTTAATAGACTTTAATAGAATTTAATTAATTTAGTAGAACTTAGTAAAAGTCGATTAAGCTAGTAGAATTTAGTAGAATTTGGTTAAAGCGTTAGAATTTATCTATTAAGTGTTTTACTAAGACATTCCTACTATAACTGGGTTAGTCCCATTATACCTAAATAGTAGGCAACTAGCTAGCAACTAGCTATACTAAATACATTTATTCGTGGTTAAGTAATTTCTAATTTTGCGATCGCGATTTTAATAGGGTAGCCTATAGGCTTACTAACTATATTAGACAGAGTCCTTATTCTTTTCTTATAATTAGTATATAGACTACTAATTAACAACAAATCCCAAAACTAGGCTTTAGTATTTACTCTATAAGAGTTAAATAGTTACCCTCTAGGTAGATATACTATATATTAACTAATAAAATAATAAAGAGCGGTTAAAGTAAGTATAGTTAATATGGGCAATATATAGGCTTATAACCTATATATGCATCTAGCTTAGATAAGAAGCTAATAATAGCAATCTTGTAATAGAACTTATTAGTTTACTTAATACTAGCAATTCTAATAGCCTAAGCAACACAATTAATTTTAAAGGTTGGCTTACTATAACAAAATTATAAAAAAGAGATTAGCGGTCGCGTATCTAGGTTATTTAAGGTTATAATTATAATTATTTTTAAGCCATAGAGCTGACCATTATTTATTTTAGAGGTATACTTATTACCTTTACTATTAGTAGTATATAGCCATAAAGTTCTTTTACTTAAATCTTTTATCTATCTTAATAACCTCTAAAGAGAATATTACTAATTAATAAAGTAATATCTTAACCTAAAGCTCTAACTCTGTAAAAACGCTTTCTTTAATATATTATAGCATTATAAAGCTAACTAATAAAAGATTATCTAAAGACGCAGTATATTATTTAAGTGGGTTATAGATATTATCTCCTTTTATATAACTAATCCATATAATAAAATAGACGGTTATTAAATAGACGGTTAAGAATAAGGACTCTATATTTTTAAAATAGGGCTTTAGAGCCCCTACATATATATAAGGGGACTTACTATACCTAACAATTAATTAGTCGCCAAAGTATACACTAAGCTTATTGCTTACTTTTTATTACATATATTAGAGCTACCTATTCCTTAATTTAACTATAATTAGGTAGATCTAAAGTATAGTCTTTTATATTAAGTTTAAGACTATTTCTTAAACCTTAGTAATACTGGTTATACTTATATACTATTTATTAGTAATAAAGGGGATTATTTTTCTATAAGTAGGAAAACCTACTAAAGACCTTCTCAGCTTAAAATAGGTAACTTATTTAGTAATCTTTTTAAATTAGGTTAAAGTTAGAATAGAGTAAAGTAGAGTAAAGTAGACTAGTTGCTAGCCTTAATAGGTAAATATTAGTCTTATTTAGAAATAAGCTTAAATCTACTTCTCTCTAGTTTAAAAGGATTACTAAACTTATTTTAAAGCGGATTTTATAAGACTTATCTAAGGGGTATTAAGTCTATCTCTAAAGTTTAAGCCCTATATTAGGTATAATACTATAAAGAAAGATATTAATATTAAAACCCGTAAAAGGAAACTACTTTATAATATTAAGCGGTAGGAAATAGAAATAATATATAGGGAGATTAAGAAAGATCTATATTAGCTAGGTTAAACTAAAAGTAAAGCATTTATACTATACTCTAGTAGCTAATAGTAGAATATTTAACTAGCCTCTAAATATAAAACCTTTAAATTAATATAGGTTTAAAGTCTAGCTTAAGTGTTATAGAATAAGGGTAGTGGCTATAGAGTATATGTATTCGAGGAGTCTATAAGACGTTACGCGATCAATTGTAAGGGTTAAGGGCGTAAGGAGGTAATATACCTACGCGTAGCTAATATAAGCTATCTGCGAGGTATATGTAAGAGTACGGGGCTCTCCTATAGAGGCCCCTACGGTAGGGTTCCGTAATACTACCCCCCCTCCTATAGAGGTGGAGCTCCGGTAACGCTGTAGTTACTATATATATATAAAAGGGACACTTAAGGTATAGAAAAAAAGAAAGGGGGTATTGTTAAAGGCTTAAAACAATATTATATAATAGGGCTTGGCATCTAAGAATCTAACTAATTAGATAACTTTAACCGCTAGTTAAAGTTCCTAGACATCTTAACAATATTCTAGTTATATAATTGCACTTTACCGTAATTTAACGGCAATTTGCCCTTACGTAGTAATATATAACGGTTTAACTCTATAAGGGCTCCTATAGAGAATTAGATATAAAATCTCTACTTAGGCCCGGTTTATATAGGTTTATATAGTAAAAGTCGCTAATTAGATTTTTTGCATTTTTAAAGTCTTCCTATAGTTGCCATTCTAGCTAATTTATGTCGAATCCTATGTATATAGCTCTATAGTAGAGCCATTATCCTCTACCTTTACTAAAGTATTTAGAGTTAATAATTTATTTAATAGTTTACTCCTTATAGTTCTTATCTTTATTTTTATCTTAGATTAGTATTAATAGGGGTTTAGGCTATATCTACCCTAGTAAGGGGTTAGGCTAATAAAGGTGTAATAGCTATAGGTAAAATATAGGCTATATTCCGCGGGTGGTTAGGGTAAGTAGGAGTTCTAGCTTATATATAGCTCCCCTAATTAATAACTCGTTTAATTAAATAGGGGCTAAGGTTTTTATAATTAAGTAACTTTATAGGCCTTTATATAGAGATATTATGTATATCTAGCTATACCTAGTCGCCAACACGTATCTTCGGTGGTGGCGTTTTATAATAGTTAATAAAGTAGGCCTACTTTACTTAAGCCTAGGCCATTTCTCCCTTATAGTAGTTAAGTAGATTTTTTATACAGTCTATATACTAGTTAGTAAGTAGTATCTTAAGGCGTTTTCTATATAGTAGTTTCTTATTAATAGGTTCTAGTAGCTTTATGTTAGATTAGGGGTAATAACCCTTATTCGCGAAGAATGGGGTAAGTCCTATAGTAATTAAAATATAGTTATTTACTATAAATTTACCTATTAGGAGGTAATCTACCTAGTTATTTTAACTATAGGCGACTACCTATTATAGGTACGCTTTTATACTAGTATTAGCGTTTTCTAGTTACCTAGTAGTTTTATAATAGAAGAATATAGATATCTTAATGGAGATACTAAGGCGTTAGTAAATTTGTCTCTATATATTAGAGTTAAATTATATACCTTAGTCGGATGTAATTAAGTTAAGTAACCTATATAGTTAGTAAACTTTACGGAGAAAGGCGTCGGTAACGTTACTAATGGCTACGCCTTTAGTTAGGACGTAGTGGCGCTCTTTTATAAGTTGGTATATTATTATAAGGATATTCTTATAGGTACTACCGTATTATTTATAGGGTAGTAGATTAATAATAAAATTTATAGTAATATCTGCCTGTTGTTATATAGGTACTAGTAAAGGGTATAGTAATCCTTAGTACTTTATATTAAAGGCCTTAGCGCGCTTATAACCGTAGTAGGCGCCTATAAAGTATTTAACTAAGTCTATTATTTTTTGGCTAGAAGTAGTATTGGCTAAAAAGCTTATAGGTTCCTCCTCTACCTAGGTAGCCGCTTAATTAGAGGTT
>Ga0307515_10012237_pt1 | contig 16160 bp, 13 predicted proteins | sample 17_EM_MG_FD_194513 | JGI IMG/M metagenome (GOLD analysis project Ga0307515, IMG submission 194513) | Populus trichocarpa ectomycorrhiza microbial communities from riparian zone in the Pacific Northwest, United States - 17_EM | ecosystem: Host-associated > Plants > Roots > Unclassified | place...
GCCCGGGGAGATCCAGCGGCAAACCGGGGATATGGTCCGCCGATGCACCAGGTGATAGTGCTGGACTGTGCCGATGCCGACGCGCGGGCCGAGTTCTGGAGTACCGCCCGCGGCTACCGGCGGGGCCACAGGGCAACGAGTTCTGCCTCAGGGTGGTCCATCGCCGCACGGAAGGTGACGAGAGCGCCCGGTGGCTGGCGTCCATGTCCTTGTGCCGGGTCAGCCGCCAAGAGTGAGGAGGTTCTCGCGGAGTTCCTTGGCGAAGAAGTCGAGGAACCCGTCGGGGTCCGGGCCGGCGTTCTGCAGCACGAGGTGGTCGAAGCCGGCCTCGGCGTAGGTGCGGACTCGCTCGGCGTACGCCTGCGGGTCGGGACCTACGACGAACTGCTCGCGGATGTCCTCCGGGCGCACGACGGCCGAGGCGGCCTCGAAGTTCGCCGGGTTGGGCAACTCAGACATCACCTTCCAGCCGGTCAACGCCCACCGGGAGGTCCGGTGCGCGGCCTCGACGGCGGCTTCCGCGGTCGGCGCCCACGCGACCGGCACCTCCGCGTAGCGCGGCCCGTCGCCACCGCTGCCGGTGTACGTGTCGACGAGGTCCGCGCGCGGTTCGGTGGCGAACAGGCCCGTCCCGTGCACGGCCGCTAGCTCCGCGGCGTCCTTGCCGCCGGCAGCGACGGCCAGCACCGGCAGCCGGTCCGGCAGGTCGAAGATCCGCGCGTCCTCCAGCTGCAGATGCTTACCGTCGTACGACTGGTAGCCGCCCCGCCAGAGCAGGTTGATGATGTCCAGCGCCTCGGTCAGGCGCTCGTGGCGCCCGCGTACGCTCGGGAAGCCCTGACCCACCACGTGCTCGTTGAGCCGCTCGCCCGCGCCGATACCGAGCGTGAAGCGATCATCGGAGATGATCGCGAGCGTGGCGGCGGCCTGCGCCACGATCGCCGGGTGATAACGCACACTCGGGCAGGTCACACCGGTCGCCAACCCGATCCGGTCGCTCCGGGCAGCGATCGCGCTGAGCACGTTCCAGGCGAACGGCGAGTGGCCCTGCTCCTCGAGCCACGGGTGGAAATGATCGCTGATCTCGACGAAATCGAACCCGGCCTGCTCGGCCCGGATCGCCTGCCGGATGAGCTCCTTCGGGCCGAATCCCTCGGCCATCAACTTGTAACCGAATCGCATGAGGCTGGCCTTCCCACTACGGCGGCATTGAAACCGGCGACTAGCGACGGTCGTCGCGTCGGGCGTTCGCCACGACCAAATCTCTGGTGGAGCCGTTTGGTCGGCTCTCGCGCGGGTACCCGACCGGCTCTCACCCACGTGACCGAAAGGGAGCTGGATCATGGATACGCCCGAGCCTGTCAAGGCGGTCAAGGAAGTCGTTGAGACCGCCGCGGCGAAGGTGGCCCACGCACTGAGCCCGGACGTGCCCGGCACGCCCAGCAGTGGCACACCGACGGTGGACGAGCCGACCACCGCGCGGGAACCGCTGTCGCCGAAGCGGGAGCAGGGAACTCCGGACAATCGCACGGCGAGCGGCGCCGAGACCGGCGCGCCGCCCACCGCGAACGGTCAGCAGGGCGAATTTCTCACCACGTCACAAGGCGCGCGGCTGCGCGACACCGACCATTCGCTCAAGGCCGGCCCGCGCGGCCCAGTGTTGCTACAGGACCACCACCTGCGCGAAAAGGTCACTCATTTCGACCACGAGCGGATCCCGGAACGGGTCGTGCACGCCCGCGGCGCCGGGGCGCACGGGCTGTTCACCGCGTACGGCACCGCGGCGCCGATCACCCGGGCGGCGTTTCTCGCCAAGGGCACGCAGACGCCCGTCTTCGTCCGGTTCTCCACGGTGCTCGGGTCGCGCGGGTCGGCCGACACCGTCCGGGACACCCGCGGCTTCGCGACCAAGTTCTACACCTCCGAGGGCACGTTCGACCTGGTCGGCAACAACATGCCGGTGTTCTTCATCCAGGACGCGATCAAGTTTCCGGACATCATCCACGCCGCCAAGCCGCATCCGGACCGGGAAATCCCGCAGGCGCAGAGCGCGCACGACACGTTCTGGGACTTCGTCTCGCTGCACACCGAGGCGCAGCACCACACCATCTGGAACATGTCCGACCGGGGCATACCGCGCTCCTACCGGACGATGGAGGGCTTCGGCGTACACACCTTCCGGCTGATCAACCAGGCCGGCGAGACGGTCCTGGTCAAGTTCCACTGGAAGCCGAAGCTCGGCGTACACTCGCTGACCTGGGAGGAAGCCCAAATGATCAGCGGCATGGACCCGGACTTCCACCGTCGCGACCTCTACGACGCGATCGAGGCCGGCGCCTTTCCCGAGTGGGAACTGGGCCTGCAGGTCTTCCCAGATACGCCGGAGGAGACCTTCGCCGGGATCGATCTGCTCGACCCCACGAAGATCGTGCCGGAGGAACTGGCCGAGGTCCAGCCGATCGGCAGGCTCGTGCTCAACCGGGTCCCGACCAACTTCTTCGCCGAGGTCGAGCAGGTCGCCTTTCACCTCGGGCAACTGCCGCCGGGCGTCGACGTGACCAACGACCCGCTGCTGCAGGGACGCCTCTTCTCGTACGTCGACACCCAGCTCACCCGGCTCGGCGGGCCCAACTTCTCGCAGATCCCGGTCAACCGGCCGCACGCCCCGGTCAACGACATGCTGCGCGACGGTTTCCACCAGGACGCCGTGCACGCGGGCGTGGCGCCCTACCGGCCGAACTCGCTCGACGGCGGCAACCCGTTCCCGGCCGGCGACGCCGAGAACGCGTTCGTGGACGTCCCGGTGCGCGTGACGGAGGCACCCAAGATCAGAGCCAATCCGGTCTCCTTCGCCGACCACTTCAGCCAGCCTCGCCTGTTCTGGCACAGCATGTCACCGGTCGAGAAAGAGCACATCGTCAGCGCGTACGCCTTCGAGCTCGGCAAATGCTACGAGCAGGCGATCAAGGAACGGCAACTGCGCTGCCTCGCGAACATCGACCTGGTGCTTTGCGAACAAGTCGCGGCGGCGCTCGGCCTGCCCGTGCCGGAGCCGACGCTCCCGATCGACCAGGTCACACCGAGCTCGGCCCTGTCCCAGATCGGTGCGCAATGGCCGGTCGACGGTCGGATCATCGGCATCGTGGTCGGCGACAAAGACGGTCTCGACGGGGTGGCTGTGGTGCGCGAGGCGGTGTTCGCCGCCGGCATGGTGCCGCTGATCATCGCGGCGCACGGCGGCACGGTCGGCGACCTGACCGTCCAGCGCACGTACGCCACCGCCCGCTCCGTCGAGTTCGACGCTCTGCTGATCGCCGCCGCGCCGCCGCCAGCACCGGACGCCCTGCCGGCCCGGGACGCCAAGGCCGGCGCCGCGGCCACGCTCCCCGTCGACCCGCGCGTGCGCCTGATGGTCGACGAGACGTGGCGGCACGCCAAGGCGATCGGCGCTTGGGACGCCGGCGAGACCGTGCTCCAGCAGGCCGGCATCGCGGACACACCCGGGGTGGTCACCGCCGATTCCGGCCAGGAGGCGTTCGACACCGTCCGCCAGCTGCTCGCCATGCATCGGGTCTGGCAGCGGTTCCCCGCTTCCGTCGCCTGACCGGCCTGCCATGACCGTGTCCCGAGCCACGCCGGCGCTCGAAACCGACGAGGTCACGATCGTGGTGGCCACCCGCAACCGGCCGGACCGGCTGCGCGAGACCGTGCCACGGCACCGCGCCCCGGTCATCGTGGTCGACAACGGCTCGGACCAGCCGCTCGCGGTCGACGGGACGCGGTTGATCCGCCTCGAGGACAACCTGGGCGCGGCCGCCCGCAACATCGGCACCGAGCATGCGCGGACGCAGTTCGTCGCCTTTGCCGACGACGACTCGTACTGGGCCCCGGGCTCGCTCGCCCGCGCCGCCGCGCTGCTGCGGTCCCATCCCCGGACGGCGCTGCTCACGGCGCAGGTGCGGGTGGGCGCGGGCGGCCGTCTCGATCGGGTTTCGGCGGGCATGGCCGCCGCGCCGCTCGGCACGCCGCCCGGCGGGCCCGGGCCGGCGGTGCTCGGATTCCTCTCCTGCGCGACGGTGGTCCGCCGGGAGGCGTTCCTCGCCGTCGGCGGATTCCAGCCGCGGCTCCTAGTGTACGGCGAGGAGGCCCTGCTCGCCGTGGACCTGGCCGCGGCCGGCTGGCGGCTCTGCTACGCGCCGGAACTGGTGGTGCACCACTTCCCGGAGCCGACCGGCCGGAACGTGCGGGCCCGGCGACGGCGGGAGGCCCGCAACCGGATGCTCACCGCGCTGCTGCGCCGCCCACCCGCCGTGGTGGCCGCCACGATCGCCGCTACGCTGCGCACCGACCCGGCCGCGGTGGCTGGTCTCCTGGCCGACCTGCCGTGGGCGCTGCGACACCGTCGCCGGCTGCCCCGGGAGGTGGAAACCGCATTGCGCATTCTCGTTGGCTGACGTGTTCGCCACGTGTCTCCAGTTCGGCCGGCCGAGCACGGAGCACCGTCACCGCGACTCGCGGTGGACGGCGATGTCGTCGAGACGCTGGAGCGCTTCGGCGTTGCGGGGTCGCAGGAGCAATGCCTGGACCGCGTCGGGCAATACGCGGCCGATACCCGAAGTCAACGTCTCGGCCATGTGGACCCTGGTCGATGCGGAGGAAACCGGTTCCAGCCAGATCCGGACGATGCCGGCGCCCAGCGGCCACATCTGCGCGTCCAATTCGAGTACCGAATCGGGCTCTACCGTCCGTACCGATGTCTGGTCGTTGATTTGCAGGGGCCACGGGCCGACACGGTGATGGATTCGGGTGCCGACCGCCGGCCAGTCCGCGTCGACGCTGCGGATGTGTGCCACACCCACCACCCAGCTCGCATAGCTCAGCTGCTCGATACCCATCGTGTGCGCCGCAATGTAGTCCCGGTCGGCCCAGCCGCGGTGCAGGATCAGCCGCAGCAGGCCGTTCATCAACGCGAGGTTGGTGCCGGGCCGGACGGCCAGATGGACGTCGGCCTCGCGCGCGACCGGGGTGGGCCGCGGGTCGACGGCCAGCATCGCCGGCGGGTGCGGGCCGCGGCGCCGGTCGAGCATCCGCATCCACAGCACGGCCTGCGTCTCGGCCACGTTGTGCCCCCAAAACGCGATCGCGTCGCACTGGTCGACGTCGGTGTAGGAGGCGGGCTGGCCGTCGGTGCCGAAACTTGCCTTGAGCGCGGACGCCGCGGTGGCGGTGCACAGCCGGGTGTTGCCGTCCATGTGCGGGGTGCCCAGCCCGGCCTTGCCGATCACGCCGAGCGTGTAGTACTCCTCCAGGAACAGCTGGCCGGTGGTGTAGAAACCGAACCGACCCCAGCCGCCGGGCCCGTCCACCAGTTCCTTCGAGCGGTCCACGATCCGCCGCATCGCCTCGTCCCAGCCCGCCTCGACGAGCTTGCCGCTGTCGCGCACCAGCGGCCGGGTCAGCCGATCCGGGCTGGCGTTGGCCTGCCAGCCGTAGACGTCCTTCGGGTCGAGGCGGCCACGGTTGACCCGGTCGGCGGCCCGGCCGCGCACCCCGACGATCCGGCCGTCGCGAACCCCGATGTCGATTGCGTCGCCGTTGGAGTGCAGCAACGACGCCGACTGCACCCACCGCTCCGGTTGCTCGACGGTGAACTCGTCGACTCGCACCGGCCAGGCATCGCCCGCAGCGAAGGGCGTCCGTGTCCCCCAGGGATCCGCGATCCGGTCGTCCACGTTCATCTCCCCGCCTGTCAGCGTGTCGCGCGGCCGGTGATCATGTCCTTGAGCCGATCCACCAGGCCGACGCCGGGCCCGGCGAGCTTGTGGAACAGCTCGTTGTTGGGCGCGCCGGGGTGCGGCCTGGTCGGAGCGAGCTTCTTTGCCATCTCCACCTTCCCGGCCAGCTCCACCAACTCCTCGTGCGGAATCCGGCGGCGCAGCTCCGGGAACTGGTCCGACTCCTCATCCTGCACGTGATCAGTCAGCACCGCCTCGAGACGACGTAACGTCTCGTCGAACTCGGCGCTCGAGACCTCGACACCCTCGAGCTGCTTCATCGCCCGCTCGAGTTCCTTGTGCTCCTCGACGTCGTGCTCGACGGCCTTGTCACCGTCCGGCAGGTATTTGCGCATGGCCGGGTAGACATACATCTCCTCGGCCACCGCGTGGCGGACCAGTTCGCTGATCGCGGTGTCCGCCAGATCCCGGCGGATCATCGGGTCACGCACCGACCAGATCTCGCCGATCAGGGCGGTGACATCGCGGTGGTCGGCGGTCAGGACGTCGACCACGTCGAAGGTGGTTCCATTGTCAGCCACGGTGCCTCAACTCCGGTCCTCAACAACTCGGGTGAACGAGTCGTGGCATACCCCGTGGGCGACGACGTACTCCTGGCACGGTTTCGCCTCCTCCGCTCGTGGGCAATCCGACTGACTCGGGAGGACGGGGGTGAATGGTGCGGCTGCGGCGCAGTGATGTGGACCAGTCCGGCTACTCGCGCCGCCGGGCCGGGAGCGGATTCAGCTACCGAGACACGGACGGCCGGAAGATAACGGACCCGGGCACCCTCAAACGGATCAAAGGCCTGGTCATCCCGCCCGCCTGGCGCGACGTGTGGATATCAACCGACCCCCGCGGGCACATCCAGGCCACCGGGATCGACGACGCCGGCCGCAAGCAGTACCTCTACCACCCGTCCTGGCGGGCCGCCCGGGACGCGGAGAAGTTCGACCACGTGCTTGAGGTCGCCGATCGCCTACCGAGGATCCGGCGCCGGCTCCGCGCCGATCTCGCCGGGCGCGGGCTGACCCGCGAACGGGTCCTCGCCGCCATCGTCCGGCTGCTCGACCTGGGCATGTTCCGGGTCGGCAACGACCAGTACGCGGCCCGCGACGAGAATCCGTCATACGGCCTGTCCACGCTGCGGCCCGATCACCTGCGCGCCTGCGACGGCTGCGTGCTTCTGGAGTTTCCCGGCAAGTCCGGTGTCGAGCACGCCGGCACCGTCGACGACCTCGAGGTCTGCACGGTGCTCATGGACCTCAAACGACGCCGGCGCGGCGAGCTCCGGCTGTTCGCCTACTGGGACCGTTCCGCGCGGCGATGGCAGGAGATCCACGCCGACACCATCAACGAATACCTCCGGGAGATCAGCGGCGAGCAGATGACGGCCAAGGACTTCCGGACCTGGCACGGCACAGTCAAGGCCGCCACCGAACTGGCGGACGCCGGACCTCAGCCAACGCCGGCGAAACGGAAGAAGGCGATCGCGTACGCCATGAAGGAGGTGGCGGATGTGCTCGGCAATACTGCGGCCGTGGCCCGCTCCGCGTACGTCGATCCTCGCGTCGTCGACCAGTTCGAGAACGGCACGGTCGTCGCGGGCGGTCGCGAGAAGGATGTTCGCGACCTGCTCCGCGAGGACTCGTGACCGCGGCACCGCCGGTCGGCCGGCGCGGGTTCGCGAACAGGATCGGCATGTCGTGCTCCCGGCAGACCCGCACGGCCTCGGCGGCGTCGTCGACGTCGGCCGGGCGGACCACGGCGATCGGCACCTGCCGGTAGTTCGAAGCGTCGGTGGAGTACGTAGCCCGGCTGCCCGCGTCGAAGCGGACGTCACCGCGGATCGCCCCGCGCAGGGCGGTCGGCAGCACTGAATGGTCCTCGACGGGAGCGGCGCGGCGGGCCGGCGGGCCGGCAGGCAGCGGAATGACCGCCATCGTCTCAGCCCTTCAGCTGCTGGATCTTGTCCTTGAACAGGGTGGTGGCGATGGACGCCTTGTGCGGCTGGCCCTTGAGCCAGGCCGCCGCGAACTTCTTCGCCTGCTCGTAGGAGACTTTCCCGGGCAGCGGCGGCTCGTCCGGATTCACCGCGACGTCGACAAGCGCCGGGCCGGGATGCTCAAACGCGTCCCGCAGCGCGCCGGGCAGGTCACCGGGCTTGTCCACGTGCACGCCGAAGCCGCCGCAGCCGCGCGCCCAAGCCGCATAGTCCGGCAGCGGCGTGCCGAAGCGCACCCCATGCTCGGGATAGCCCAGAACCATCTGCTCCCAGAGGATCTGCCCGAGCGCGTTGTTGTTGTTGATCACCACCTTGATCGGCAGGCCGTACCGCATCGCCGTGTGGAATTCGGCCATCAGCATCGCGAACCCGCCGTCTCCCACGAACGCGACGACCTGCCGCCCGGGGAACGCGTGCTGGATGCCCAGCGCGTACGGCAGGCCGGGAGCCATCGTGGCGAGCGTGCCGGAGAGGTAGAACTCGCGGTTGCCGCGGATGTGCCAGTGGCGCGCCGCCCACGTGGCGATCGTGCCCGAGTCGCAGGTGAGCACCGCGTCGTCGGCCGCCTCGACGTCGAGCAGGTGAGCCAGGTACTGCGGGGCGATCGGATCCCGCTCCGGCGACTCGAGTGCGCTCATCGCCTCGTACCAGTCGCGGGTCTTCGCCTGATAGTTCTCCAGGTGCCTGCGGTCCTTGCGCTCCAGCAGTGGCAACAGCGCCTCCAGGGTGGCGCCGACGTCACCGACCAGCGGCACGTCGGTCGGGATCCGGGTGCCGGCACGGGCCGGCTCGATCTCGACCTGGACGACCTTGACCTTGCCGGGATCGGGCAGGAACTTCGTGTACGGGAAGTTCGTGCCCAGCATCAACAGCGTGTCGATCTCCTCCATCAGTTCCTCGCTGGGCTTGGTGCCCAGCAGCCCGAGCCCACCGGTCGTGTACGGCGAGTCGTCGGGAACCACCATCTTGCCCATCAACGACTTGACGATCGGGGCCCCGAGCACGTCGGCGGCCTGCTCGACCAGCGCACCGGCCCGGCGGGCGCCGACACCGGCCAGGATCGCCACCTTGCTCCCGGCGTTGAGCACGTCGGCGGCGGCGCGCAAGTCGACGTCGCGCGGACGCACCGCCGGATCCAGATAGACCGGCGCGGTCGACGGCGGGCGCACCGGCGCCACAGTCTGGTACGGGTCCTTGCCGGCCGGGGCGACCTGGATGTCATTGGGGATCGTCAGGTGGGCCACGCCTCGCCGCGCGTACGCGGTCCGGATCGCCACGTCGACCAGCGTCGGCAACTGTGCCGGATTCATCACCACCTGGTTGTACTCGGTGACGTCCTCGAACAGCCGATCCAGCGCCACCTCCTGCTGGTAACCGGTGCCCAGCACACTCGACTCCTGCAGCCCGGTGATCGCCAGCACCGGCACATGGTCGAGCTTGGCGTCGTACAGACCGTTGGCGAGGTGGATGCCACCCGGGCCGGAGGTCGCCAGGCACACGCCGATCTTTCCGGTCGCCTTCGCGTACGCGCAGGCCATGAACGCCGCCGCCTCCTCGTGGTGCACGAGAACGAACTTCACCCGGTCGGCGTGCCGCCGCAGCCCTTCCATGATGCCGTTGATGCCGTCGCCGGGCAGCCCAAACACGGTGTCGACGCCCCACTCGGCCAACCGCTCGATCAACACCTCAGCAGTAATCTCAGCCACGGTCAACGACTACCCGTATCCCGCCGATCCAATCGGCCGCATCACCTTGACCCGCTGACTCGGCCAAGACCGAATCAACCGCGGCGTGGTGATGGCCGAGACGTCACCGTGATCATTTCACCGCGACGCTGGCCTGGGTGACGATCTCCGGCGTGGCCTACCTGATCACCGCATACCTGCACCGAGGCCGACGGGACTGACCAGGCTACGTCTTGCGCGGCCAGCGCCACGGTCAGCCCGCGGTGACCCGAACGGTACCGAGGGTCTGGTCGGCCGGGTCGGGAAGGACCATGCCGGCGGCCAGGCCGGAACGCAGGTAATCCACCAGTCCGGCCGTGATGCGCTCCCCCGGCATGATCGCCGGGATGCCCGGCGGGTACGGCGTGATCTGCTCAGCGCAGACCCGGCCGATTGCCTGGGAGACGGCGACGGTCTCGGTCTCGCCGAAGAAGGCGTCCCGGGGTGAGAGCACCGGTTCCAGATCGAACTGCTTCGGCGACGGCAGCTCGACCGTCTTCGCCGACGGCATCGCTGGGGCGGCGGCGACCAGGCGACCCATGGCGTCGAGGAGCCGGTCGGTGCTGGCGGTGTCGTCCGCCATCGACAGGGTGGCCAAGATCCGCCGGTGGTCCGACAGGCCCATGTCGAGGTGGCAGTGTTCGCGGAGCCAGTCGGCGGCCTGGTAGCCGTTGATACCCAGTCCGGTCACGTCGATGAGGACCTGCAACGGGTCGAGGTCGTGGCTGGCCTCCTCGGCGAGCAGCTCGTCCTTGAGCACGTGCAGGCCGTCGAGGCGCTCCAGCCGGGCGCGGACGTCACCCGCCAGCGCGAGAGCGTCGGACAGCAGCCGCTCGCCGTGCTCAACCATCTGCCGGCGCCAGCCATCCAGGCCGGCGTACACGATGGCACTGGGGCTGGTCGTCATGAGCAGATCCGCGCAGGCCGACAGATGAACCGGGTCGATCAGCTCGCCCTGCGAATGCAGAACCGAGCCCTGCTCGAAGCCGGCTCCCATCTTGTGCACGCTGACCACGCAGACGTCCGCGCCGGCGTCCATCGCCCAGGTCGGCAGGTCGTCGTGGAACGGCAGATGCGCACCCCAGGCCTCGTCCACGATCAGCGGCTTGCCGCGCCGGTGGCAGGTCTCGGCCAGCGCGGCGATGTCCGCGCACGTGCCGTACGGGGTGGGGCTGACGATCAGGGCGCCGGCCGCGGCCGGGCGCCGATCCCAGGCCTCGTCGAGTTGTTCCGGTGACGGCGGGTGGGCCAGGTGCAGCTGGTCGTCGTAGCGGACCTTGATCCAGCGCGGCTCGACACCGGTGAAGATCAGCCCGGCCACTATCGACTTGTGCGCGTCGCGGCTGATCAGCAATTCGCCCCGGCCGCCCGCGACCGCGAGCATCGCCGCCTTGACCGACAGGGAACTGCCGGCGGTGGAGAAGAACGCCTGGCCGGAGCCGACCGCGTCGGCCATCAACCGCTCGGCGTCCTTGAGATAGCCGTGCGAGGACGAGCGGTCGTCCAGACCAGCGGAGGCCAGCATGTCCGCCCGGTAGGTGTCGGCGCCCAGGATGTCGCGGGCCCGCGGATCGGCGCCCCGGCCTTGGCGGTGCCCCGGTGGGGTGAATCCGTAGCGGTTCTGGCGGTGGTAGTCAGCCACCGCCTCCAGCAACGGCGCCCGACGGTGATCCAACATGCGACGACCCATTCGATCTCTCTACCACCGCGCCGCCCGGGCCAAACGCCACCACGCGCAATGCCGCCTATCGAGTGGCGCCGTGCCAGCGAAGGCGCGGCGGGCGCCCACCGCGGCGCGCCTACGCACGGCCTGACCGCACGTGAGCGGCACGTTTTCTGTCCACCAAGCGGGGAAAACGAGGAAGGGCAACCGGTAGTTCCGACACCCGATGATCACGAGGACCACGATGACCGACAACGAACCGCAGCAACAGCCACCCGGCAGCACCGCTGAAATGCGCCGGCAGCCCGACCATGGGGAGGACAGCTACCGCGGCAGCGGCCGGCTCACCGGCAAGCGGGCGCTGATCACCGGCGGCGACAGTGGTATCGGCCGGGCCGTAGCCATCGCCTTCGCCCGCGAAGGCGCCGACGTCGCGATCTCCTACCTCAGCGAGGACGAGGACGCCAGGGATACCGCCGCCCTCGTCGAGAAGGCCGGCCGTCGGGCCGTGCTGATCCCCGGCGACCTCAGCCGGCGAGAGCACTGCCAGGCGGTCGTCGACCAGACCGTCAGCGAACTCGGCGGCCTCGACGTGCTGGTCAACAACGCCGCCTTCCAGATGACCCACGAAACCGTCGAAGAGATCCCCGACGAGGAGTGGCTGCACACCTTCGACACCAACATCACCGCGATGTTCCGGCTGGTCCAAGCGGCCCTGCCCCACCTCGGCGCCGGCGCGTCCATCATCAACACCAGCTCGATCAACTTCGACCAGCCCAAGCCCACCCTGCTCGCCTACGCCACCACCAAGGGCGCGATCGCCAACTTCACCGCCGGCCTCGCGCAAATGCTCGGCGACCGCGGCATCCGGGTCAACGCCGTCGCGCCCGGCCCGATCTGGACCCCGCTGATTCCGTCGACCATGCCACCCGAGCAGGTCGCCGAGTTCGGCAAGAACACCCCGCTCGGCCGCCCCGGCGAACCCAAGGAGCTCGCACCCGCCTACGTCCTGCTCGCCTCGGACGAGGCCAGCTACATCTCCGGCGCGGTCATCCCGGTCACCGGCGGCAAACCCATCCTCTGATCCCGATCCGACAACCCGCGGGGGTGGCGCTTATCACGCCACCCCCTCATTTGTATGGGATTGACCCACAGTGACCGTGCGTAGCGCATCCGGATCGGTGCGGCGGGCCGATCACCGGGCCGCCGTCCCGGAGGAAGGCAAGGTCAAGCCCGCATGCGTACCGTACGGAATCAGGCCGCAGGGTAAGGGTTCTCGGACAGCAGCCGTGCCAGGTGGGCCGTGTTGGCCGCTAGTCAGTGCGGCGGTCGCCTTGCCGCCGTCGCGTCGGCCATCTCACGGCCATCAGCCCGGCCGGCCGCCGGGTTGTCCACGTACCCTTCCGGCAGCTCCACGCCGAGCATGATCGCCTTTTGCCGGAGAGCGCCCGAGGTCGCAGCGTGGCGAACGTTGCGCAGCTGCTTGGCGGTCAGGCCGTACCGAGCGCGAGCGTCATCGTCGTTCAACGGACCCAAGGCCGACTCCTCCTCAGAACACATCCGGACCCACTCGGTGATCGTCGCCGCCGTCGCGGGCACCCGCATTCCAGCAGCCCGCGGTTCATCACCCTGCCTGCCCGGTTTGGACGGCGCGCGCAGCGTGGACGAGACCGGCTGGACCTCGACAGCCGGCGCCAGCATGTCCGCCGGCGCCTCGACCAGCCCGCCCAGAACGCTCTCCACCGGCGCGGGGACCTCCACCCCGCCCACTACCTCGCCACCTGCCGTCATGGCGTCTCCAGCCGTTTCAATCCCCGCCCGTGCCGCCTGCAGTTCCTCGCGTCGCCGCGCCGCGGCCAAGGCTTCCTGATGACGGCTGGCGATCTTTGCGTCCCGGGCCGCCTGTTTGAGCGCTCGGGCCCGGTCGAGGTTGGTGATCGCGTTCAGGATCGTGGCCGGCGTGCCTTCGGCCGGCGGGTAGTTACGCCACGCGACCGCTGCGCAGAAGGTGTTCGTGGGCCAGGTGATCCAGCGCGCCCCGAACTTCGGATTGTGGCGCCTGACGTAGGCCGTGCCCTCCTCGAACTGCGCCAGGAACTCGTGCAGCATGACCATGCCCAGACCCCCACGTTGCGAGGGTCGCCGTGCAGGGGCCGGTGAAGTCGTGGCGGTGTCCGGCTTGGGTGGTTCGGAGTGGAAGCGGCTCTGCTGGTGGCAGCCGTCTCGCTCTCCTTGGTATCACCTGACGACTTTGCCCGGGGCCCTGCGCCTGCGCCGGCTCGCCGTTGTGGTCACTCGGATTGCCGAATCCGCAGGTCAGGCGGCTCCTGGGGCGCCTCTTCGGCGTATGCTCCGAGGGCGGTGCGGCACCGTCGCACCGGCCGCATCGGGAGGAAAAATGCTTAACCACAGCGCAGTGGAAGCCAACATTCCCGCCGCCGACCTCGACCGGGTCCGCGAGTATTACTCGGACAAGCTGGGGCTGACGCCCGTCGCCGAGTTTGGCGGGGAAGCCCTGCGGTACCGGACCGCCAACGGGACCTTCTTCAACGTCTACAAGACGCAGTACGCCGGGCAGGCCGCCCACACCATCGCCCAGTGGCACGTCGACGACGTCGATCAAGAGGTGCGGGATCTGATCGCCAAGGGCGTCGTCTTCGAGATCTACGACATGCCCGGCGTCGAGTGGAACGGCTCGGTGGCCACCCTCCCCGGGATGGGAAAGGCGGCCTGGTTCAAGGACAGCGAGGGCAACATCATGTGCGTCGACCAAGGCGCGCCCGCAAACTGAACGGCCGGGGAAGTATTCCCGAATCGATTTCGTACGAAAAGAATCTTCCTTAAAACTCTGTAGTCGGATATGTCGGCCTGGGTGGGGTTGTAGGGGCTGGGAAGATCTTGGGGTGAGCGATCGGTACTTGGGTAGGCTGATTTTTCCGGATTTGGTGCTTCGTACTGAGCGGCTTGTTTTGCGGCCGCTTGCGGAGGCCGATATTGATGCCGTGGTGGTGGCGGGGGCGGATCCCGTTACCCAGCGGTGGCTTCCGTTGCCGCGGCCTTATGGGCGGGCGCATGCCGAGGAGTTTGTTCGGAAGTGGGCTCCGGGGCAGCGGGAAAGTGGCGATGGGATCGTGCGGGCGCTCGGGTATGGCTCCGAGTTGGCCGGGGTTATTGACCTCAAGCGGACGGACTGGGTGCACCGGGAGACCGAGATCGGCTATTGGGCCGCGCCGGGGTTTCGCGGGCTTGGGCTGATGACCGAGGCGGTCGCGGCGCTGGCTCGGTGGGTGCTGGGCGAGCAGGGCTTCGAGCGGGCCGAGTTGCGGGCCGCGACGGGCAACATCGCGTCCGCTCGGGTCGCGGTCAAGGCCGGTTTCGGGTACGAGGGGGTGGCCCGCAATGCCGGGGTCATCCACGATGGCCGCGTCGACCTGGCGATCTACTCGATGATCCCCGGCGATCTGGGCCAGTGAAGTTGATCAAGGTGGAGGCATCGGCTAGCGTGCGCGCCCGTGAAGCGTTTTAGGTTTGACTCCGTCCTGCTGACCCTTGCCTCTCTGATGACTCTTGCCGCCTGCGGCGACGAGGACAGCACGACCGCGGCCGGGTCGGCACCTTCCGCCTCTGCGGCTCCTTCGTCGCCGGCCGCGTCCGCGTCGGCTTCTGCTTCGGCTAGCGCCACCGGCACCCTGAGCGACAAGGAACTCTGCAACTCGGCGAAGAAGGCCGGGGACGACATGAAGGCGAAGGTCATCGCCGCCGTGCAGTCCGGCGGGGATCCGGCGCCGGCCGTGTTCAAGGAGATCCTGGGTGATCTTGAGGAGAAGGTGACGGCCTTGGCCTCCGCCGGGGGCGACGGCAAGGTGCCCGCCGCGATGAAGCGGATCGCCGCCGAAGCGGGCAAGGCCGCAGCGGCCGCGGACCCGGCCACTGCCGCCGACAATCCCGCCTTCGAGAAGGCCGGCAAGGATCTCACCGCCGCCTGCAAGGCTGCCGGAGTCAACGTCATCTTCTGACGCCGCTGGGTCAGCGGTGGGTGGACTCGGCGGGGCGCGCAGGGCCGACTTGCCGCGCAGGTTCGGGATCACCTCGGTGGGCTCACGCATCTCCGGCTCGGCGGCATCTGGGGCCGACCCGACTGGGAGGTAGGCAAGACATGGTGACTTCGGTGCTCCAAGCCGCCGCCGAGGCGGCCCGGCCGCTCGCCGACCGCACCCCGGCCGACCTGGCCGGGCTGCTCGCCGCGGTGGCCGACGCCCTCGATGCCGCGGCCGGCGAGCTCGTGCCGCTGGCCGCCGAGGAGACCGGCCTGGGCCTGCCGAGGCTTACCGGCGAGCTCGCCCGCACCACGTTCCAGCTGCGCCTGTACGGCAGCGAAGCGCCGTCGCGCAGCGGGCAGACCGACGCGGCGGACCCGGACTGGCCGCCTGCGCCTCGCCCGCAGTTGCGCCGGGTGAGCGTCCCGATCGGCCCGGTCGTGGTCTTCGCCGCCTCGAACTTCCCGTTCGCGTTCTCCGTCGCGGGCACCGACACCGCGGCCGCGCTCGCGGCCGGCTGCCCGGTGATCGTCAAGGCCAACCCCGGCCACCCGAGGCTGTCCGAGCGCACCGCCGCGATCGTCACCGCGGCCCTCGACGCGACCGGCGCGCCCGCCGGCACGTTCGCTCTCGTGCATGGCGAAGAGGAGGGCCGCGCCGTGCTGACCGATCCGCGGATCAAGGCGGCCGCGTTCACCGGCTCGCTGCGCGGCGGGCGGGCGCTGTTCGACCTCGCCGCGGCCCGGCCCGAGCCGATCCCGTTCTACGGCGAACTGGGCAGCGTCAACCCGGTCTTCGTCACCCCGCTCGCCGCCGAGCGCCGGGGCCCGCAGATCTGGGCGGGCTTCGCCGGCTCGTACACGCTGGGTCTCGGGCAGTTCTGCACCAAGCCCGGGCTGCTGTTCGTTCCCGAGCAGGCCGAGGCGGAGGCAGCCATCGTCGCGGCGGTGGCGGGGC
>Ga0307515_10012238_pt1 | contig 16159 bp, 17 predicted proteins | sample 17_EM_MG_FD_194513 | JGI IMG/M metagenome (GOLD analysis project Ga0307515, IMG submission 194513) | Populus trichocarpa ectomycorrhiza microbial communities from riparian zone in the Pacific Northwest, United States - 17_EM | ecosystem: Host-associated > Plants > Roots > Unclassified | place...
CAGGAGATGGATCACGGGAGACAGATGACAATCGGTCTCTTTCCTATATGAAGATATTGAGGTTATGTGAAGTTATACGATTCTCGAGATCACGACTTTGATTTCGAACTACGAATTTTCTATGGAACGGAGATATGCAGACATACGATGTACTGCCGGAGCTATATGCCCGAGTTACAATGCCGAGTACGATCACGGATCAGATCCCGACTCAGCCTCGGTGATCCCGAGTCACAGCTACAATGCCGATACCGCACAAGCCGTACGAGATTAGTCTTTGGCGGAGCAACGATCTTTAAAGAGGGGGATGACAGTGCCGGAATCGCAACAACCCGTACCGCGAATTACCGCACCGGCAGTGCAGGAACGAAGCACTGTGAAACGCATTCACCAATAAAGAACGCTAGCAGCGGCATGTGCACCCAGAGAAGTGATGGCAAACACACCTACAGATGAATCAAGAAACTGCATGTCCAAGTTACAATCCCGAATGAGATCCGGATTCAGTCTCGGCGATCCCAACTCAGTCTCGACAATCCCGAAATACGCAGCTGCTACTGGAAAACAACTTCAGAATCAAGCCTAACCAACCGATCTGGCACCCGAAGAAGCCTTAATGGATTAGTCGTCTGCAGAGCTACGACGTACAAAAGGGGGCTGACCGTACCGGAATCAAAAACAACCCCTACCGCAAGCAATCCATACCGGAAGTGCTGTGAGGAAGCACCGTGGAGCGCACTTACCGGCAGAGATTCGCAGCTGGAGATTAGTCGATGAGACATGGATACCCAGACAAGTGACAGCAAGCACACCTGGAGGAGGAGCGGAAAGCATACCCGGAGGAAAGCCGGCGAGCAATTGGAGATGATAACTGAGCATAGCGACCAAGATCATGGCCGAATGACTCAATATTGGGATTCAATAAGAGGATTGTCGGGAGCCCTTCCTACCGAAGGCACCGACTGGGATGATTACCAAACGGCTTACCGAATGGAATGCTGAACGACCATACTGGAGGCCTATAAGCCTGCTTGGCCGATGCTGAAGGAGGATGAATCACTACTGACGGGAACCGTGTGAGAGCCACCGGCTGCAAGAGAGGATGTCAGATATCGAGGCTGGCTTACAGAGCTATGCACGAGGGTCGGGAGAGCGCAAATGCGCTTGAATATACATGGTATGAATCACCATTTGATGAGAAGCTTACGAGATAGATACGAGGTCATATATGATTGACCGTCACCGACAGCTATGATACCGAGAGCAGAAGCTACACTCCATGCCGAGAAGTCAACCCTGCTTCATCCGTGCAGATTGAGCGCGAATATGACTGCCGAAGCAGCTTCCAAAGCAGCAACAATGATCACCGATGGGATGGGCCTGCGGAGTTCACGAGGAATTGGGAGAGCTCGAGTGCTAGCGTATTTGAAAATATATGGTGAGTATGACCGGTTACGGGAATGCTTACAAGTTAGATACCAATGCAATGGACGATGGCGATAGCGATGGCGATGGTGATGATGAGCAGTAAGCAGAAGCCACCATCGACGCCGCCGAGTCAAGACGAGGCTCATACTATGATTGGGGATTTCTCCGAGATTACTGTGTGTAATTCGGACAATGACCTACACTTGGTACGAGTTACGAGTGCGACATTGGATAGTCGGATGCCGGACATTCCGGAAGTGGAGATATGGAGGACGGTGTCACATTGGATGTTCCTTCCCTTCTCTTCTCTTTACTTCTTTACTTCTTGGATCTCGGCCCAGTATAAATGGCGTCGGCACGGGTTTTTACCACCTCCGGAGATAAGTCAAGTGGAGGTGGAGTTTCCCCGTGCGCCGGATCCGCCGAATGGCTACCATACGGTACTAATCGGTTGTGGGAATTATGGGTTCGTACGTTTGCGTACGTTGAACAGTTGTTTGATTGTTTCCTTTCCTTTCCTACTCTTGTACGGGTTTATGCAGCCCAGGGGGTCTGCACCTAAAGAGGGGGATAATGTAATGGCACGGCTGTATGTGACGTGTCCAGGGCCGGGTAATACCCGCTTTATATAGTCGGCTCGCCACGAGCCTTAGATCTCTAGCGATAATCTTACCTTAACTTACCTTTATACTACTCTACAATATTGACATCCACGGGTGCAACCGTTTCTACTGATATTCCTTCCTACGAGGCCATACACGGGCGTATGCCTTTACAGGTAGTTACTCTCAAGCTTATCGGATACCAGTCCGTGCTGTGATAACATAGACCTTGACACATGTGTTGCGATCCATAGTCATGCAAATCAATGCAAGGTGTTTGCTACTTGCTAAAGCCAATGCCAAAAATCCCTCAGATACGTCATGCTTACGTAGAGATGTTTCTCCTAATACTGGGGTGTACCCTACCATTATCCATTCGTTACGAGATGGAGGTTTGGAGCCCACTTACTCGCAATGGACTATCATCTGCCATGCACGTATGCTTGTGCATGTCCCGCATAGTATCCAGAGATGAAAGGAAGACACGCTCTCGTGATTGATATTAAACCCCCGCTACAAGGCATATCGCGAGTCTACGTCCTTCATTGTCTCGGCATGGTATGTGCTGTCATTGACTTTCAGATACTCTTTATCACTGTCAGGGCGAACCCCTAACAGCTATCCTGCAGTTTCTTGTGCATGTACCCCTTGTTTGATTCATAAAGTACTGTTACCACTTCTAAGGGAGCACCCTTAACAGCTGAATGCTATATAGTTTCCATTCCTCTGAGGGCATGTCTTGTGAGCGTCACTCCAGAATAATCGCAGATTCGCAGTGTATCCCACCAGATTGCAACTGTCTTTGCTTTTCCGGGGATGACCTGAGCGGTAGCATTAGGAACTGGTCCAAATTGCCGGGTCCGTTCTGGTTGTGGTTTGAGCCCACACAGAACCTTGGCAATGGGCCTTACCACACAAAAACCCGAATCATTGGAAATGGGCCGGTTTTACCACCAACAACCTGGCATTTCAAGTTCAAATTGTTGGCTCCAATTAACTGTATGAGTTCTGATTGTATGATGACACGATCTATATACACATTTTGCAGTTGTAGCCACTCTTTCACCTCTCGGTTTTAGATTTGTGATCAGACCGATATTTGTTAAGTCACTATCCAACACCCGTTAATTTCACATAACATATGGTGTGATATCACAGTGTTTCAACGAAGTTTGGTCTGATCGCAAATCTCAAACCGGCAGGTGGAAGAGCTGCTAAGACGGCACAATCCATGTATAGATCATGTAATGATATGATCAGAACTCATATACTTAGTTGGAGCGAAAGTTGCATGATCAGTAAAATAGAACCGTGGGCCTGGTTGAACACAGGCAAAAAAACGCCGCTTTGTGTCTGGTCCCGGTAAGTACCCGGCCAAGATACCGCGGGTCGGTTTTTTGGACAGGTCTCAAACCAAACCAAACAGTTTTCCCAGTCCCAAAACAGATCAATGGCGGGTTGCCCCGACCATTTGCTAACAATGCTGAGCAGTATCCACCCCTCAGCTTGCTGCCACACTACCTGTTGATGTGACCCGATCTGCAGCAGAGCTCACATCAGCTGTCAGGGTACACGCTCTTGTACATTTCGATCTGGTATAATCCTCTGCCCACTGTATTGCTAAACTTGACCAACCTCGGTACTGCATTGCTCTCCTTTGTGACAAAGACTACTGATGATGTGGCATGTTCTCCATTTTGCCTGCTCTCCCAGATGGAGCAGCGCTTTATCAGCCACTGTATTTGGGTGGAGATTGCAATCGGTTTATTCTATACCTCAAATTCCTCTCACATCTTCTGAAGGCCTGTTGTGTGTTACCCCATTAACTATTCCCTTGGTATCCCATGGATCTTTGGCGTATCCCAGAACCGATTCTCTGTGATCTCAACCACTTCTTTGTCGACAGTCTTTACTGTCATGAAGATGACATTGCACTACGGCAAAGCCATCTCTGCTATTGCATTCTGGTGCGTAATTGCGGTGATCACCCCCCTGGCATCTGTTGTTGCTTTCATCAGCCTGAAGTGGGCTGCAGCCTGCACATTGAAGAAAGCTCTGTAGGCTGCAGACACAAATACTTGGTGCATCTTATTGGGGAGTGGCACAGTCTCATCTCTCCTTAGGATGAGGTGTCGTTCTGGTACACTTGAGTCTGGTGTCAGGGCTGGGGCTGGGCAAGCCAATTACTGTTGATTTCGTCCCAAGACACTCTTCCACGATCTGGTCACTGCTGGTATTAATGTTGTCTCCACTAGTGGCAACGATGTGGTTCCCAGTGTCAGTGTATGTGCTTGGTTCAGACTGTCTCCTACGGATTAGGCCTGGTGGATTCCCTAGTCTTCCATGCTGGCGGGCTCTGGCAAGTGGCCGGTGGCTTGTGGTCCTCATTGGCCTCGCCTGACCCTACCTAGTGTTAGCAACCGTTCCGGGTTACCCGGCTTCGGTGCGGGTTGGACCCGAACCGAAGGCCCCGGTCCGGGTCAGGAACCGCCAAGTAACCCGACCCGCTTTGTCTTGGCGGGTTGTTACCCGGACTGGACATAGAACCGTGGGTTTTTGGCCGGGTTGGAACCGGCCCGCAGTTCCATTTATACGGTTCCTACAACTTTGGCCCCAATTAAGTATATGAGTTCTGATCGTATCAAGGCATGATCAGTATGTAGATTGTGCAGTTTTAGGCGCTCTGTCACCTCCCACTATCAGATTTGCGATCTGACCGATATTCGTTGCGTGGCTGTGAAATCAAGGCAAATTTTCAGCGAAATTCGGCGGTTTTCGATAGCCACTCCACGAATATTCGTCCGATTGCAAATCTGAATGCGGCAAATGAAAGAGGGGCTACAACTGGACAATTTACGTAATGACCATGTCATGATACGATCACAACTCAAATACTTAATTGGAGCCCAAATTGTGAGTTCAAAATTCCGGGTTTTTGGTGGTACAACCACCCCAATTGCAACGGTCCGGGTTTTCGTGTGGTAAAACCCATTGCAACGGTTCGGTTCCGGTCCCAACCCTAACCCGGAACCGTTCTAGCGGGTTGGAACCGTTGCTAACACTACACACAACTCATCATCTTCTCTACTCAACAGGTTATGAGCCCATCATTTCCCACCTAATCGACCTGTTTCAATACACTTGGTGTCCCCTCCCTGTCTACGTGGGTTGAACTGGTGTCCCGTCCCTTTCTCCCTCAGTTGACCTGGTGTCTCCACCCTTGGGTTGCCTTGGCGTCCCCACACCTTGGGTTGACTTGGTGTCCCTGCTCTTGGGTTGAGTTTGTATTGCCGCTCCTTGGTGAACTTGGTGTCCCTGCTCTTTCGGTCGAGTGTGGGATGACCTCTTGTAGACTTGGTGGCGACATCCCCTTCTCGCGGACTTTGTGACTGCATTCCCATTGGTCAACTGTGTGATGACCTGTTGTTGACCTAGTGACGACAACCCTCCTTCGGTGAACTGGGTCACGACCTCTAGTTGACATTGAGACGACATCCCCCATCAGTCGACTGTGTCACAACCTTCTGTCACTGGGTGACGACAACCCATCATGATCACGGTCACAGTTCACCAACTCAATGAGGGAAGTTACAGTCATTTGGCCATCGAAGTGCAAACCGTCTTGTTCTGGCATGGGCGTTGGAAGTTTGTGACTGGTTAGATGTGTGTTCCAAGGCCTCTGATTATACCATCGACATCTGGCGCAACCCCAACTCGTCCCAAAGTTGCTCATGACTAGTGTTGGCAACGGGTCCAAATTCCCGGGTCGGTTCCGGGTCAGGTTCCACACAAAACATGACAGTGGCAATGGGTCTTACCACACGAAAACCCTGGACTGTTGGAAATGGGCCGGTTTTACCAACAAAATCAGAGCATGTCAGGTTCACATGGTTGCCACCAATTCAGTATTTAAGTTCCGATTGTATCATGACTTGATCAGTACATACATTGTGCAGTGTTATCCGCTCTTTCCCATCCCGCAGTCAGATTTGCAATCGAACCAATATTTGTTGAGTAGCGATTGAACATGTGCAAATTTTGCATGGAATATTGTGTTATTTCGCACTGATTCAACGAATATTGTTCCGATCCCAAATCTGGAATGAGGAGGTGGACGAGCGGCCATCACTGCACAATCTACGTATTGATCACGTGTGATACGTTGAGATTTCAAATATTTAACTGGAGCGAAAGGTGTAGAAACCGTAAAATACAACCGCAATCCAGGTACAACCCGCCCACAAATCCGCTTGTTGATGTCTGGTCCGGGTAACCAACCTGCCAAGGCAATGCAATTTGAGTTCTTCGTCGGGTCAGGAACTGTACTGAACAGTTTTGCTTGACCAAACCCGGGCTGGTGGTGGGTATCCCGGACCCATTCCTAACACTACTCATGACCCTCGCGACTCTGACTATAACTGTGAACATGATTTAAGTGAACTGGCATACCTATCATGCTGCGATAGCTTTCTCAGGGACTGGGAGTGCTGGATGATAAATAATGACAAACCACCGGAACAGATCACAGACAGCCATGAACCAACAATGCAATTGCGACACCAAGACTACAAGAAACCGAAAGAGCTCTGGGACAAAATCAAAGCAGATTTTCAGGAAATGGTCAAGCTTGATGGCCAGCACAAGCTAGAGCAGCGGGTATTATGCAAGCTTTAATCTTTCTCATAAGCCGCAGAATAGATATCAGCTTAAGATGCGATCATCACAGTTCTGGCGATTTGTGATGTTATGATTGACGACAATTTCAGAAAATTATGTATCCTCTCAAACCTCCCAAAAGCCAAAGAATGGAAAGTGTTCAAGACCTCCTTCGAGCTCAGTGGGAAGGCTGTCATTAGAGCAAAGATCATCACTCGTATGCAATCATTTGAGGTCACCCTCCGCCGAGACAGTGCTGTCGTTCATGACCCAGACTTGTGTGGGAAGAAAATGGCCCGTGATCAGCACCCCAGCGAAAGCAGCCAGAGGGGGAAGGGCTTTGAGTGCCATGGGTGTGGAGAAAAGGGTCATAAGATTAGGAGCAGTCCGGATAGGTATCAGTGGGCATATGCGGAACAGAAGGATAAAAGTGATGCTAATCTAACCTCGACTCTGGAAATTGATTCCGAGTCGTACCTCTTCTCCATTCCCACATTGCTTAACACTAAGGCCAGTGGGTGAGAAAGGTCGGTGGAGATGTGGAGGAAGTAGACCTCGGCCAGGTGGACTTAGGATTAGTGGCATAATTTGGATTATTTTGGACTCTCCTTGGATATGAACTGATTTGTTTCGATTTTCTTTGGATCTGGACTTAATGGAATTTGGAACTAAGAGGACGATCTCAGACTTTTGTTTGTTTATTTGGTTTTGTTTCATTCTGTCTGGAAGGCCTTGGGCCAAAGGGAGAGTGTTGACTAGGGATTTGGCCCGGTGGCTTCCCTCGTGTTCGGTGCTGGCAGACTCGGGCATGTGGCCAGTGGCCTGCAGCCTCCATTGGCCTTGCCTGCCCTCACCAGCCTTGCCTGCCCCCACCAGCATTGCCTGTCCCCTTCGGCCTCACCTGCCCCCATTGGCCTCGCATGCCCCCATTGGCCTCGCCTGCCCCCATTGGCCTCGCCTGCCCCCATCAGCCTCGCCTGCCCCCATCAGCCTCGCCTGCCCCCATCAGCCTCGTCTGCCCCCATCGGCCTCACCTGCCCCCATGGCAAGGAGGAGGGCTTTGCACTGGTACTCGGCATTGGGCTCCGGCTTTGGCAGTCGGCATTGTGTTTTTCCTTCTCTCTCTTTTATATATAAGTCCATAGTTGTCCTTCTCTTTGGATCGACAGACAATTCATCATCTTCTCGTTTAAACACTGACTCCGAGTTTAGGGTGGGACTGTCTCCCATCGTCTTGCAGGTGTGGGTGCTGAGTTTAGTTTTGGTTCGTGCTGCTGTTTAGACTGCAGTTTGAGCTGCAGTCTGGACTTCAGTTGCTGCTGCAGCTGTTGGCCCTGCTCTGGTTCTCATTCCTACATTGAATTTGCATGTTGTGAGGCCTCTGGCCCCCCATTGTCCATCTTTGGAGTCTTGTCTCTCCGTTTCTCTCTCACTTCCTGGCCTGGTGTTACTCCTTTCATAACCTTTTCAATTATGTAAGTGATGCATGCTTCCCACAGTGTGTCGTCCTTGTGGCGGGAATCCCACTTCTGCTCTCTCTCTTGCACCCACCTCGTCATTCATAGCCACTGTGCCACTTTGGGGGCTGCCTGGGCTTCCACCAAGTTTGCTGGATATCCCACAGTTCGATGCAGCTGCATTAGCTCCTGTGCCTGCTGTTGCATCGTCCTCTCCATGCGGCTCCTCCAGTCACTTGGGGCTGTCTCAGTCTCTGGGCCCCTAAAATACCCCAGTGTGGCTTGCTCCTCCACGGGTTGCTATCATTCCTGATTCGGAGGCTGCGTCGCAGACGCATACTCGCATCACTATCCAAGTACCCAATCTTCTCCGGCGATCCAGCCGTGCAGGGGAATTGTTCCCACGGTCAACTCACTGGTAATAGTCATTTTCCAGTCTGCGTTTATTGACCACTGCCATGGCTGTTTACTTAATTTCACTGTTTTGAGTTATTCTCTTCCGCCAACATTTTTCGTGAATCTACTCCAATTGCATTGTTTCTCCTGCACACTCTTTTTCTGACGTGCCCGCCTTCCTCTGGCAGTCCTGAGGTGCTGAGAGTCTTGTTGCAAGGTCAATTCGACGTTAGAAATCGATTGCCGCTCTCCGCTTTTTGATTGCTGTCGTCGTTGTTGACTTAATTCGCCGTTTATGTTTTGCCAAGACTGGCGTTGTGGCTGGAACTTCTCCCTGAACTTGTGTTCCGCCCGCCAGTGTTTCAGTTCGCCGCGTGGTCGTCTAGACTCGGGTAAGATATTGAAAGACCAGGGCCCGTTCAGGGCGACGAGGGGTGATGCCTAGGGCTGGAGTTACTAGTTCACCTGTAGTTTTGCAGTTACTTCGATTGAGACACAGTTCTGTAGGCTCGCCAATCTGTGGATGATCAACTGGGTAGGTTATAGTGTGGATTATGTACTATAGGTGTGGTTGGGTGGCATATTGGATATCATCACTCGGTCACGAGCGCATCACTCGCATCATGTATCCATTACTCGGAAGACCGCCGGCACCTAGAGTCCCGCACTCTGAAACCCCTAGGATGGCAAATCATAGTCCGGGGCAGGGCAAGGCCTTGCCCGGACGGAACGAACTTTTGCGATTCCCGGCAGTGTTGGTGAGAAATGGATTTTCCCACCGCAACTCCTTTCTGGTCCTCTGTGCGAAGCATACCACTTGCCGTAAGCCGCAATCAATTTTCCCAAACCCAAAAGGAAACGGAGGAGAAGCCAAAAGAAACAATCGTGCCATATAAAATATACCCAAGAACCCAAAGATCACCCAAGAGAAAAAAAGAAACCACCGTGCCATATTAATATACCAGAGAACCTAAAGAAACCTAAAAGAAACAACCTCCTTCATTCTCTACGTGACAGGAAGACGATTGGGGCATGTTCTCCCATTACCCTCTCGTGGTAAGCCAACATCTCATCATCGTCGTCCATCACCCTTATATAATTAAGATCGAGCTCAAACACTTGGAGTAGCAGACGGCCTGATTCTCTCCATCGAAGTCGGATCACTGAAGCCGGAGGTGGTTTTCCTCTGGTTGTGTGATACCCTTCCATTTACTGGGTTCCATTTGCTTGGTGCAGAGGCCTTGTCAGGAACGGCTGCGGCACCCTCGGCGGTAGCAGTGGGCGAAATAACTTTCCCGGTGGTAGTGGGTGAGACTGGAGGAGTGGTATTTCGACAGTGCGGTGATGTTGGAACTTGTACCAGACCGTCCAATCGTGCGCCCAACCACACTCTGTACTTGGTAGTAGCAGTGCTATTCTTCGAGACTGGCTTCTAGTCCCCCGACATTCTCGAAGTAACTCCGGCCACACGTCTCCGGCGTCCCTGCTAGGTAAGGCAGGATCCGTGCGGAACAACCGACTAGATATTATCCGGGTCGAACCACCGTGTGGCCTACAAGTCTGTCGGCATCGTTTCGCGCAGCCCGAGAACTTGAGGCAGGCGATATGGTTGCCGCTGGTGTGATGTAGGTGGACTTGGATGCGCAGATATTATTGTGAGTGCACCTCCTCTTTGCTTTCCTCTAAGTGGACTTATTGATCCCAGGCGAGGTCGTGGGTGCAGCCGGAAGTGCGCTTGGGGATGGGTCTGTGCGTTCGCTGGAAAGTGTACGTAGGAGTGCGTCCTTGGGTTTACTTGGGAGTGCCCTCGTGGATGCGGTTGTGAGTGCGCTGGAAAGATATATGAAATAAAGTCCTTTAACAGTCTTCCGGTGTCAGAGAGGAATGGTGATGGTGATGATATGAAGCATTTACCGTTACCAAATGTGGCCGCATACCAGGCCGAATTTATGTGGTGTATATAGGTGTTCAACAATAACCTCTGACTATTTGACACTCGTCCGGACGACAGCCTCGCATTAATTCATCTAGCTACATAATCATAACTCTGGCTAGATGGTTTTTCGATGCACTAATCCCTTCGAGACCATCACTGGGATACATGAAAAGGAACACAACCGAAAGTGCGGATCACAAGCTAAAAGCGGACCGTGATCTCGCTCTGTCCTTGGCGACGCAAATCAGTTCACTCGCTGTTTATGTGGTTTACCCTTCGGACGTTACAGCTTCGGATGTAATTCCGCAGTGATGCTCTTCCGCTAGTTCCGCGAGCTCAAGGAGGTGGATGTGTGTAGGCGGTTAAAGTGACGAATCACTCGATGGCGGTTGATTCATACGTTGCATGACTCATCACTCGATGCCGTGAGATTTTGTGCTGCTACGAATGTAAAGCTGACGAAGTCTATTCTACTATCTAAGGGAGAAGCTCTGTCTTAATATACATGAAGGCCAGAAATTCCATGGAAGTCTGGAAGCTCACGATTGCAAATGCCAGTGGCGGTGGCGAGTGAAAACTCGTGGATGAGTCTACGACTGTGAGTCCGTAGCCTGGAGTCAATTCGGCGATCTCAGTATCAGCGACTTCCCTTCAGATCATATAGTAACATGTGCAGTTGTGTAACGACGAAGTAGTCGTCCAGAGGAGACTGGTACTTATTTATAGCGAATATAGTATTCCATAGAACAGATACTACTACCAATGGAGTTGAAAGGATCGAGAATAGCTAGGGACTCGGGGTCCAAAAGTGCAACCACTCGCCAGATTTTCAAATCGCCGGACACCTCTAGCAGTATTACATGACTCTGACAAGATAAGTTTATACAAGAGTATATAGTCATCCAATTTGATAAGGAACCATCAAAATTTTGATGCGTTGCCAAGAGCGCTTAAAATTGGATGTCTGGAGAATTAAAAATCTGACGAGAAGGGGTCGAGCACAACTAGTAGGATAGAATTTAATATTCCAATACTTATCACGCACTCAATCCTATACACAATGTGTACATAGTAACCACCAAACTTGCGAATCGCCTCCAAATTTCACATGGAGTGTTGGCTCGGGCGTTTTCGGGGGGTAGTTGCTATAAGCTCAACACAGCTTAACCAACTCAACTGCAACCAGGTCCGCTAGTTTTGCTCGGATTGCAAAGTGTTCTATACATGAAATGTGCATAACTATATCCTCCTTCACTTCCAACTCTCCGATTTACCATATATCTAATTTTCAGTAAGTGGTTATGGATAAACAGCGTATTTTGAGAGCCATTGTACAGCTGCATCATGAGTATTTGAGATATCATACATTAGAGACTGGGAACTGAAAGAGGGCATACTTATGCGTATTTTGTGTACAGAACACTTGTAATCAGCGAAAAACTAGGGACTTAATTGGGCGGGGGATTTTGGGTTTGATTTCAACCTGTGTTCTTTTGTCGCTATAAGCCATAGTGCATATACTTGGAAACCAATGAGAATGCTTCGAGTGGACAACGGATGTGTATTTTCGTGCCTAGACTTTTCGCCTCGCTCGCAATCCTGCCACACCTGACTATGCAGTCCGCCCACTTTGGGAACTGGGGTGTCCGTATTTGCCAATAAAATTCGTTTTGTGGTCCTGCCACGTCAGAAGCATTTTCAGCCGCAAAATTACAAGTCCACTTAAGTTATATATAAGTTGAAGGCTTTTCTCTCATGCCCAATGATGGCGAAACAAATTCTGTCGATTGAACAGCCATCCCACGCACTTCGAAAAGCAATGAGTCAACGGCGCACCCGTTCAGCTGCATTTCTGGATCTAGTGTCCACTACTCTGCATATACGCGGAAGGTCCACCAGGATCTCCCAGGGCGGTACGTCAGCAAGCGCCCAATCCAGCTCCAAGCAACAGGTCATTGATGCGAACCCGAAAGGAAAACTCAAACAGCCACTGGATGCTTCACAATTAGCAGGAAGCTCTACGAGCGTCACTACTAGGAGTGGCATTCTTGCCGTCGGTACTGGCGAACCTCGATCCGACGATCCCCCAAATTCAAACCCGCGACTAAAATGTTTTCGGATATCCGGTCTTCCATCAAGTTGGGGTGAAAATGATCTCTTTGACGCTCTTCACGCCATTGACCCATGCCTCACGCGTCAGGATTATCAACCATCACTCAACCCATCGTGTTACAGCTCCACTCAAACAGCATTGCTCAACATGGATCGTACCGAACACTTCCAGCATCGCAACCATGTGCAAGTCTCAGAATCGGTCAGCAGGAGTGCGCCTCTTCTTACGATTGATAGTCATTTCTATAATCTAACACCATTGAACGTCCCCGAGGGCGAAGTAGTTGCAGAGTTAGTCATTGTCGTTGTCCGTGCTCCAGATGCTATTCCAAGATGCTAATGTAGGGCTGATGTAGTGTGATTGCGGTGACCGGCTTGGCGGGCCATGCATTCGGATCCTGGAGAAACCGTGAAACTCACCGAATGTGGCTAAAGGACTTCTTACCGCACGATGTTAAAAATATCCGGATCATGTCATACGGTTACGACAGCAGTCTTCTCGGGCGCAGTCAAGCCGAAAACAGGCTCCTGGATTACCAACGGCTTTTTATCCAGGATATAGAAAATGCCAGGAGCTCAGTCAAGGTGGGTGTATTAGTGTCGACGAAATCATAGTGCTGCATGTGCTCATGGTGTCTTATAAAGAAAAACCGACGTATCATATTTATTGGGCACAGTCTCGGTGGTATCCTTATTTTACAAGTAGGTGTATCCTTTCTTCTGAAACCTATCTCAAAGGCTCAAAACTCACGTAGCTCCTCAGGCGTTAATCGAATGCAAACGCAACCGGACGCATACACACATTTTAGAAGCAATGCATTCGATTATTTTCTTCGGGACTCCACATCAGGGCATGCGGACTTCTGACTTAGAAGAGATGGTTGATGCGGAGTCTAGCGGTTACGATACGTCAAGGCATAACCTGCTCAGACAATTGAGAGAAGGCTCTGAATTTCTTGAAACTCAAAAGGAAGAACTCAGCTACATATGGGAAGAGTGTAAGCCGAAAATTGTCAGCTTTTATGAGACGGCAGCAACGCTTACAGTTGAAAAGGTAAGGCTCAATCTAAGCTTAGCTCAGGTGAGCTAACTAACTTTCTTCAGTCGATTTCAGGTCATTATGGAAGAGATGGCAAAGAGTCTGAAATGGTCAACCGGTTTTCCGCCCAACTATATATACCAACCGAGCAGCGAGTTCCCGTGGAGGAAAACCAGACAAATATGGTCAAGTTCGCCTCAGCAGAGGATCGAACCTATCGAACGGTAGTTAGATATCTGAAGGAGTGGGTGGATAGTATTACCGAGTCCTATGGTATATAGCGGTCCTTTTCTAAAAGCTAGTTGAAGTACAAGTATGCTGATTCCTACTGTATGCAGCTGCAAAAAATATTCAAAGTACGTGCCTCCGTTTGACGTGATTCTATATATTGGTAGTCCGTAACCAATGACTGGAAATTAGGTTCCCAAGATCACATCGACTCTCTGAACAAGTATGAGTTGAAGAATGACAAAAGTTATCATATGGTATTGCCAGCGGCGAAAAAGCTTGTCGATGACGACCCGCATGCCCAAAGAGGTAATCGCGATATCCCGTAAGCTGTAACACGAACTTAGCTACTGATTGAACGCATCAAGAATCGTTCAGTAAATGGCACAGGATGTTGCCCTACTCCCAGAACATCGATTTTACCGGCCATGAAGACCTTGTTGCACAGCTGGTAGAATTGGTGGCGTCACTGAAGACTGGCCATTGTCGGGTGGCTCTATCCGGATTCGGAGGGACAGGGTATGCGTTTGCCTTCCTGCCCGAAGATATTCGCAGCCTGATTCAAAGCAGGAAAACCCAGATTGCTCTCGAGTATGCATATCGACAGTTCAACCTTGAATGCCATATATTCTGGGTCTGCGGGAAAAGCCAGGGATCCTTCAGCCGAGATTACCAAGATATTTCAACGCGCTTTAAACTACCAAGATTTAGCGACAAGGAAGATGAACTCCTTCTCGGAGTTAGGCGTTGGTTCGAAAGCGAAGAGAGCGGTAAATGGCTCTTGGTATTGGACAATGCAGACAATGCTTCGGAATTCCAGGGGAACCAGCGGGGAATATCCAGATATCTACCCCAAGGGTCGAAAGGAACCCTGATCGTCACCACGCGGTCTAATGCGGTTGCAAACCGATTAGGATGCAAAACCATTGGCGTCGCCAAAATGAAGCCAAAAGAAGCAGAGGATCTATTCAGGCAGCTCCATAACGGTAGCATCGAACCCGCAGATACGAATGCTATTCACGAATTACTCCGAGCTCTTGATTATCTCCCACTAGCCATTGCCGCAGCTACTGCTTACATGACAGAGACTGGAACTCTGCCCACTGAATACCTAGAAATCTTAAACTCCACAAGAGCGAATCAGGCGGGTCTTCTTATGAAGAAATTCTACGACATCCGCAGGGAGCTCCAAGAAGATGGGACCGAGAGTGCGGATAGCAAAGAAGACATGACTGAGAGTGTTCTATCCACGTACTACATTACTTTTCGAAGGATTCAGGAGTTGTGTCCTTTAGCGGCAAACCTTCTTAAACTGATCGCATTTTTGGATTCGCGAGCCATACCTGAGGTGATTCTGACTGAGAATGAATTAGATGGAGCCAAGGATCCGTTATTATTCAATGAAGCCCGCGGATATCTCTTCGACTATTCGCTGATATCCAGAAGCACCAATCCAAAAACTTATGATATCCACCGGCTGGTTCATCTGTCTATGGAGACATATGCATCTCAAAATCTAGACGAGGCAGTAAACTGGAAAAGGAGAACATTAGATATTGTTTCACGACTGTTCTCACCGGGAGATTACAAAGAGTTAGCTACATCTACTGTTTATCTTTCCCATGTATTGGCAGTACTCCGGCATGCCGATGGATCAGAGATAAACTCTTTGAAGCTCTTCGACAATCTTGGAATGTACTTTTTGATAACAGGACAATACCGTAAGGCACTAGAATGGGACATGCGTGCCCTGGATGGCACGGCGAAGATCCTCGGAAGGGACCACCCGTCCACTCTCACTACTGTCCACAACATAGCCTGGGGGTTCTATAACCAAGGGGAGCACATCAAGGCACTGCAATGGTACCAGCGTGCCCTCGATGGCAGGGAGAAGATCCTCGGAAGGGACCACCCGTCCACTCTCTCCACCGTCCACTGCATGGCGTTGGTGTTCAATAACCAAGGGGAGCACATCAAGGCACTGGAATGGTACCAGCGCGCCCTCGATGGCAGTGAGAAGATCCTCGGAAGGGACCACCCGTACACTCTCGTCACCGTCCACAACATGGCCTTCGTGTTTAATAACCAAGGGGAGCACATCAAGGCACTGGAATGGCTCCAGCGCGCCCTCAATGGCTGTGAGATAATCATCGGAAGAGACCACCCGACCACTCTCTCCACCGTCCACCACATGGCGTTGGTGTTCCATAACCAAGGGGAGTACATCAAGGCACTGGAATGGTACCAGCGCGCCCTCGATGACAGGGAGAAGATCCTCGGAAGGGACCACCCGGACACACTCGGC
>Ga0307515_10012239_pt1 | contig 16159 bp, 3 predicted proteins | sample 17_EM_MG_FD_194513 | JGI IMG/M metagenome (GOLD analysis project Ga0307515, IMG submission 194513) | Populus trichocarpa ectomycorrhiza microbial communities from riparian zone in the Pacific Northwest, United States - 17_EM | ecosystem: Host-associated > Plants > Roots > Unclassified | place...
TCTTTTAACCTAAAGGCTGCCTTTTATTTATTGCCTTCCTTAATTCTAATCTAATAGTACGCCTATCTTAGATCTATCTTTATAAAGATTTGCGCGTTGCCTATCCTATCTTAGATTTCGCTAATTAAGGGTAAAGGATACCTATCCTTCCTAGTAATGCTGTTTAACTGTCTATAGTTAATACACAGCCTTAGTTTACTGTTCTTCTTTAGTATAAATAGTACTAGATAACCCGCTAATGACTGCGATAGTTTAATGTATCCCTTTTATAAGTTCTCCTAGATAAACTCTTTTAGTACTCTACCTTCCTCTTTAATAAGTTTGTAAATTAGAAAGAACTTTAGACTTATTCCTAGTTTTAAATTTATTTTATAATCCTATGCTATATACTTTAACAGCTTCTTACTTTCCAGTAACTATAGTTTCTTGCCGTACTTATAGTATCTCTTTAGTATATAACTTAAGCCTTACTTAGTCTCTTTATATATCGCTCCGACTTAGTATTATACTAACTTAGCTTACTATTGTATTTTACGGCGTTAAGTATCCCTAATATTAACCTAACCTATAACCTAATTAATTTTTAGATTATATTCCTATAACTAAGGCATTCCTAGTACTGCCTTATCGTTCCCCAATAGTAATATATTAAAAGATATTTTAATTTATCTCCCTTTAATAGTTAACTAAATAGGTCCTGTTTTAAGATTAATAATGCCTCCTCTATAGGCTATCGGATCTCCTAAAATCGTCATTAATAGGTAAAGATGCTCCTTTTTTCTGTATAGTAACCCTATTTTTTTTAACTGCTACTAATAAGATATAGTTCCTTATTGCTCTACTATCTATTAATACCTTAAACTGTTAATCTTACTACTTAACTCGTAAATTTAGGTGTTATCCTTAAATTCCTTTAAGGGTCTAAGGTTCTACTACTAGTTCCCTCTAGTCCTGTAGGCCTCTACTTTTCCTAACTATTAGCTACTTAATTCTATTTATACTTAGTTTGACTTAAGCCAATACTTAGTTCGCTTTTTATTTTCGATATACTATAGACACGTATTCTCTAGGCACTCCTACTACTATTGTCCGTCTAGGCATTCTTCCGTAAGGAATCTTCCTAGTTAAAGTATTAAGTCCCTTTAGCTTTGCACTTTTACTAGGTGCTAACTATGTATATACTTAGCGTTTCTATATTTCGCCTTATTTAATAACTAGTATATTCTTACTAGGTACTTCCGGTTCTTGTCCTTTGGTACTCTATATATATTATATATATTATTTACGCACGTAATCTATACTAATGTATAATATGCTTAGTGTCTTAGGTTAACTCTTAGCTTATCTTCATCCTTAAGTTTAAACCTATTTTGTGTTAATTTAAGCGTTGCGACTTTGTTTATAGGTACTATAATTTACTTCTTACTTCTCTAGTCCTCTAATTACTCTTCTAAATCCTTTAATGTTATAATTAAGGCTCCTTTAATGTAACTTATAGCCTTCTCTATAATCGGGTGGTTTTAGATAACTTTTTCGTCTAACTATATATAGAAATCTTTCTACTTGTCATTGTGTCGTTGCCTATACTACTTTTAGTACAGCTACTGGAGTATATACGGCTTATCCGTAAGGAAGTATCTTCTTATTACTATATCGTGACAGCCCTTTATATGTCGTTCCTCGAATCTGGTTAGAATCCCTAGATTCTCTTCTTATTCCAGTTTAGTAAGCCACTTAGCTCTTAGTGTACCTACCCTAGGCCTATTAGTAATTCTTTATATAGGTGCTCTGTCCCTTATACGACCTAGTATACTAGATCTCTTATCTAGTTTCTGATCTTGCTATACGATAATTCTTTATCTGAATTCTTCTATGGTTTCCTTAGGTTTGCGTCTCGCGCTTAGATCCTTAAAGTCGTCTTACTTCTTAATCTTAGTATTGGCTTTTTAATCTTTAGGCCAAATACTGCGTTCTCCTAGTAAGTCTTCTAGGTTTATATATCTATCTTCTAGTCTAATTACTGTTTACACTATAGATTCTCTAATCTATAAAGAAGCTCCTTACCTCTTACTTATGGGTGTCCTAATTTATACTTCGAATTCTTAGTCCCTTAGATTCTTTAATCCTAAGCTTGCTTCTAACTTAAGCTTAGCTCCTACCTTAGTCTAACTAGGCTTACTTAGTATTCTTATCTCGTTTTAAGAGTCTTAAATCTTACTTATCTCGTCTTAAGAGTCTTGTGCCTATAGGAAATTTTGTCCTAAGCTTATTTGTATATCTTTAAACTAAGCTACTGCTCTACTCTATCGGTTATTATCCGTTATAGGTCCTTAAGCTTACCTTATCTCGTTTTAAAAATCTTAGTCGTCTCTTATCTTATCTTAAGAATCTTAAGCCTTTGGCCTTTTACCTTTATTAAGTACCGAAGTAGTTTACTATCCTACTTCTCTTACGTCTTATAAAGCGATAGATATTATATCTAGTAGGGTCTTAATCCCTACTAATGTTCCCTATTCTGTAGTAGAATTATCCTCTACCTCTAGTATAACATTTCTAATGGCTACGTGTTCCTAGTAAACCGCCTATATTACCTTATTGTTATAAAATATTTCGCCTACGTTAAATTTATCGTCCTTAATGTCCGTTCTGCGAACTAGTTTATTAGTTCCTCTACACTCTATAGATTTTAGCCCCTATAGCCAATAGCTTGCGCTATACTTAGCGTCTTTATAAATTTAGTATGCGTTATTATAACAGAACGCAAAACTTTTAATTAAATATTCTTTTGTTCCTCGTAGTACACTATTATCCCTCTATACGTATATATTATCTACTATTAGTCTTATTCCCTTTATTATATAGTAACTCTAACCATCTTTATAATTCCTTATAAAGTAACCCTATTTTCCGCAATTTATATAAGCTCTATCTTTAAACCATTAACTTTACTATAGAGTCCGCCTAAATGTCTTCTGCTGCTAAGATCCCTAGTTTAGCCTTTACTTCTTAGTCCTATAATTACTAAATCCTTAACTTCTAGGTTTTTACAGTTTCTTACTCCATCTCTTATAGGCTTCTTTAGTACCACTTAGGTCTATTAGCTCTGCGCTATACCATAGTTTCTAACTTAGCTTTGGTCGTTACGTACTCTACATCTTATACAACTGTAAAACTCTGTCCTAACCTCTCTTGGTTTACTCCCTTTAGTAGATCCGATTATTAATCTTAATTACTTAGTCTATTAGTTCCCTTAGGGTATCCGTATCTTCTATTAGGATAATTACGTCCTAGACTTTAGCCTTAAGTCCTTACTTATACTATGCCATAAGCGCCCTATTATTCTACTTAACTTATATTACTAGCGTCTAAAACTGCATTATATACTTAATTACTAAGGTTCGCTATATAATGTCTTAGAGTTTTCTTTCCGCTATAGTTACTGCCTCTAGGTCTCCAAATATTTGCGTAAGTTATTCCATAAATCTATTCTAGCTTAAAAACATAAACCGTACTTCTTAGTTTATAGTTATTATCCTATTTACCTAGACTTCTATAAGGTAAGGCTTAAACTATTTAAGTGCTCTTCTTGTTAAGAATAATCCTGCATACGCTATTTAATCCATAGGTGTTGCCAGCTTAGCTCCTTCCTATATGACCATAAAGTGCATCTATATAAGGAATCCTTTAAGCTTTAATCTCTCTCCTAAAAATCTTTTAATTAATAGTAACTTAACCTTTACTACGCCTATCCTGTTAATCCTTATTTCGAGTACTACATTATTTTCTATTAACTAGTCAACTATCTCTTATAGTTGTCCGACCGTTACAGGTTGCTATAAGTTAGTATCTGCCATACTAGTATTACCTGACCTTAAAGTAGTTGCCGCCGTTAATAGCGTTATAGTAGCTGCTTTTAGTAGCATGTTGTTCAACTTTCTATATTTGTTACTATAACTAGGTAGTAATTATATAACGGAACCTTGTAGCAAGTACTACGGTGGGCTTATTATTAGGCTAGATATATAGGTAAAGCAAATTAAAGTCAACAACGTAATAATAACTGGTGGAGTGGTTGCCCAATAGATTAACTCTAATTATATTCTAAGAATTACTATAAGGAAGGAACTATCTAGGTAGGGACTAAAGGTCCTTAAATACACAACCGTACTCCTATAGAATCCTTTTTATATATAATGTACGTCTTATACGTAAGGTACGTAAGTTCCTCTTGTTCCTCTCGTTTAATATATAGCATATCATATAACCTTGGCTACTATTCCTCATTATATAGTTCTACCGGATCTATCCTAGACCGTGCCTAAATTAACTAACTAGCTTCTTCCGACTCTTCCCTAAGTAGTTATAATATTATACTTAAAGCGTCCGTAACAGGTTCGCGTCTATTACGCAAATTAATACCTAGTATAACCTCTTTACTAAGCGCTAGTACCCCCTACAACCTAGTAGCGTTAGTAGCACCCCCTACCTACACTATAATCTATACTAGTTATACCTAATACACAAACCTAACGTCTAAATTGGGCTAACGGGATCACCCTAACCAATGAGACTACTGTAGAGGATATTACTAATTATATTAACTTTAAAATTAATAAGTATACTAAATAGGACTTTAAAGATAAAAGCCTGTGGGAATTATACTAAGAGGACTTTAATAATTTTAAGGTATAAATATTTAAGGACGCTGATAGGCCCGCAATTAAAAGACTTAAATAACTACTCCGACGTAATAGAGTATAGGTCTTTAATAAAAAGAGCAAGTTAGTACCATAAGTACTATACGACGTTGCTTACGAGGACGACCGTACGGAATGGTTAGATAAAGAAATTAAACTATTTATTAACAACGAAGGACCCTTTAATTCGTATGCTATAAACTACCGCCTTAAATTACGTTTATTAACTCACTTAATATTATCTATACCCCAGTAAGCTGCTCTATCCGCACAAGCTCCGCCTACGCAAGCCCCGTCCGCGCAAGCTCCGCCTATAAACGTCACGGCCCCGCCTATAAATGTTACGGCTCCCTCTACAAACGTTACGGTTCCCTCTACAAACATTACAGCTCCCTCTATAAATACCCCTGTAATACCTTAACTACTTATTATATCTATACCCTAGCAAGCTGCACTAACTACTACTTAATAGCAGTATTACCCTTAAACACCTGTTATACTTATACCCTAGCAACCTACCTAATAATAGTATAACTTTTAGCAGCCTGCCTAGTAGTAGTAATACGACCCTAGGCAACCTAGCCGATAATAGCATACCCTATTGCAATTTGCCCGATAATAATAACTAGATTTAGGAAGAGGAGGAACAACCTTATATAATGCTTAGTTATCAGCCCTTCCGCCTATTTTCCCCTATAGTCTGTAATAACTTTTATACCTTCCAAAGCTGCCACACCTTCAGTTTTAACTTTAACTACGCTCTATTACGGGACACCTTAGTAATACCTTATACGCGCCTACCTGTCTCCACCGCAATATCCGTAATATTTACGATATCCGCAATATCCGTAACGATATCCGCAATATCCGTAATATTTATAATACCCAAGACATCCACGATTACTGCCCTAAGCACCTATTAACCTATATACTTCTCCTTTATTCTTTCCTACCTTCTTTCCTTTTTATAAATATCGCCAGTGTTTATATAAGTAGAGGTTATAAATATCTAACGTAGAGCGTATGCGGTAGGGGCTATATAGCGTAGCGTAGGTCACCTAACTACCTACGGCCTAATAGATAGCCCGACCTTTACTACCCCTTTCTTTCTCTTTTAGTAGACAAAATAAGATATAAATAAACCAAGAACCAGTTACCTTATATTGCAATTACAGTACCCCCCTAGGTAATACTAATAGTTACTAATTCCACGTAGGACTGTATTACTAACTCCTAATAGAATAGTACCTCTAGATCTACTAGTGTTAAATATTATAAGGACTAAGACAATATCTTAAATATAATTAAAGCAATTCCTAACCAGCCTATATTGGCACTAGTTATAATAACCGTAATATTATTAAGTATAACGTCTATAACGTCACTAGAGTATTAATATCGGCCTATTAGCGAATTAAATTAAGCTTTACCACTCCTAATTTATATCTAAATTTCCTATTTTTAGTACAGTTTCTACCTTTATCTTACTTTCTATAGCTTTAACTACACCGCTAAATCTAGGGGGGTGTATAACCGACTAATAGTACTATACTAAGATATAATACTATAGCCTAGAAGGCTCTAAGATAAAATTAACCCTACCCTTATATATCTCGGATATAGTTAAAGATTAAGTTAGACCCTACTCTATAGGACTCTATTTTTATATATTTATATTACTTAATTTCTATAAATTTATAATTAAGTTGCTTATTTAATTCCCACACTGTAAAAGCTTATAGTTAAGGATACTTAGATAATCTAGTTGGTTAATTATACGCTAAATAATAAGAAACCTATAAGAATCTTTTACTTAGCTATAATAAATAAAGCATTTTCCCTAATATCTCTATTACGCGCCAAACCCTATACTAAAGCTTACTATTTTATTACTTATATAAAGTACACCGTATATTGCATTTTACGCGTTAGCTAAGTAGTAGAGCTTCTTTATCCACTTCCTCCTCTACTTCTTTATTTAATTTATAATTTATACATTATTTAACTCTAGTACCACGTAGGGTTTATAAATTAACTACTTCCTCCCCCCTTTTAATTAACGATAATACTAAATCGGGTAATTAAGATTCCGTATTATAAGAGCCTCTTCTAGTAATTTAGAACTATAGCTATATCTTTTTTATTAATTAGGATAGTTTCTACCTAATAATATATAGTAAGCTTACTAGTAAATATAGATACTAGGTTATTAATAAGCGGTTACTATTAAGTAAAGCTCCTATATTACTAATATAGAAGTATAAAATAGACCTTTTTTAAAATAGTTCTTTAGGCAAAAAGAGGCTCTAGCTATATAAGCTTTACTATCTAGCTTAAAAACTAGATGCTTTACTTATAATTAACGGCAATAATTATATTAATAGCTATTTAAAGTTAAAGTATAACCTTATTATTAACCCTAAAAGTTATAGTAGTAGAATATAACTACTAAGTATAGAAGCTTCTACTTCCGCTAGTAGTTATAAATACCAGCTATTCTAGGCAGCTGGCTATATTTAAGCCTATATTAATTAGATAATTCTATAAGATATTACCTTCTATTAAGCTATAAGTCCTTATACGCGCGCTCTACTAACCTTTAACTATTCTTAGATTTAGGACTATTTTATAAAGGCGCTGATATTACTAAGCGATTAAATTAAAACCGCATTTAAATAGTAACGCGTTAATATTAAAGATCTCCTCCTTACTCTACTTAGTAAAATTAATCTTACCTATAATATCTAGATATCTATAAATGGAATATTACTACTTAATATAGTGGCCTATTTTATTAATAAAGGTAGAAAGCTTTAATTAGTACTTTTAGGCCTTCTATTATAGGAGGGTACGACTTCTTTAAGATAGGAAAGTGTTAACCGTTAAGGTTACTCTTAGGTACTACCTTATGACTTACTACCTTGTTCTTGTATGTCTTACTACTATCTTAGTTAACGACTTGGTCAATGACATAGTCTACAACTTGGTCTATAATATGGTTAGCGAAGTAGTCTACTACCTATTTTCCTTATATATTTATAGAGGCTCTAGAGCTATATTTAATAGATAAAGTTCTTCTTAGTAACTTGTTTATCCGACAGTTATAAGCCCAGGCCATCTACTGTATTATCTTTAATTTGAAACCCTGATTACCCTATTGTTAACTAAATAGTAGAGGCCTTAAAATGTCCTCTTAGCAATCTGAAACCCTTATTATAACGTATACTGTGATTCTAGTAGGCCCAAACAATTGGGACTAATGGATTGGTGTCGTTAAGTATAGAGCCGACGGTGAGAATGTATAGGAGTACATTAATTTAGATGTTAAGAAAGATAATCTACCTAGATACAGAGCACCGTTAGAGCTATTACTATCAGTTATTAATCCTTAGAAGACTACGTTCTTAGCCCTTAATAAAGGCGAGAAGGAGGAACTTCGAGCTTTGCGAAAACAGTATAATCGTGTTTATAAGCGATATAAGAAAGAGGAAGCAGCCCTTAAGTCTCTACGTACCTATATTATTAGCACTATATCCCGTAACTATATCGACTATACCTTTAAAGAAAATACCGTCTATAATATCCTTGTGTCACTTAAGGAGGCAGTTACTTTAACTAATAACGCTTAGAAGGTTAATTTAGTAACCTAATATTTAAAAATAAAGAAAGCCCTAAAGAGTTAGAATATCGAGAAGTAGCTCCGCGAGTGGGAGAAGGTGTATAATAATTATAAAAAGGTTAAACTACCTAAGGTAGATAGCGATCAATTAGTTAAGAACTTTATATATACCGTCAAATCTGCCTTATTAGGATGGTTAGAATATTGGAAAAACGAATTATAGAACCTTAAGAGGAAGAAGGAAAAACTACCTACCCTTTAATCTATTATTGAGGTCTACCGAAATTATTGTTAATTAGACTTAGCTTAGAAGGCGAGAAGCTAGAACAGCTCCTACGTAGCAAGCTTTAAAGGAGAGCTAATTGATAAGCCTAAATTAGAAGATAAATTAGAAACCAAACTAGAAGCTAATTCTTTAAGAAGGATAGATAAGAAGGAATGGATAAAGCTGTGTTTATGCGGATTACTACACCCGTAGAGAAAATGCTTCTACCTTATTAAGTTAATTTAACTATTGGGTTGGAAACCAAACGATTTAAAAATGTAGTTAGTAGAGTAGAAGCTTGCTAAGGCTTTACCCGAATTTAAGGCCTTAATTGACTAATTAAGGAGCTAAGCCTTATTTAATAAGAAGCTAGAGAATATAAAGAATGTAGAGTAGAAGAGCTTACCCAGTAAACTATATGGAAGCTTTATAGTATATTAAGCAGGAGCTTATATTGTATTAGATTACGCTCTCTATAATAGTATAATTCTAAACCCTACAACGACCTTATATATTATTAATAATAGAGTAAGATTTATAGGTGATATCTAACCGGCTAGTGAATAGTTGTATATTAGATCTAATATAGAAAATATTAAAGGCTTCGGAACAGCTGAAGTTATAGTTATTACCCTATTAGGAAAGTAGAAGATCTATTTTATTAACGCTGTGTATATATTAGGATTTTATATAAATCTAGTTTGTAATTACAGACTTAATAAGAAGGGTGTCTTTTAGTATAATAAGGGCAACTACCTCTACTGTTATAGTGGTAAGAAGTTCGTATATTGCGGATATTATTACGGTTAGATAACCCTTAAATATAATAAATTAAAGCCTAGGACGGAGGACGCGTCCTTTATAGCTAAATTAATAAAACCTTTACTAAATTAAAAGGTGGACGGACGGCTTTAGTATAGTCGACTCGGATATATAGGAAGTGCTACAATTAAGTAATTACCTAAGGAAGTGACTGGGGCGATTCTATAAGGCCCTATAATAATTAAATATAAGACTTATATAGTTAGTAAAGCTTATAAAATTATATTAAGAAGGATACCTACAGATAAAGCGATAAGACCTTTCTTCCGTATATACGTAGATTTAATTTAGGGAATTAAAGCCTATAACGGATATAAGTACACGATCTATTTCCTTAATAATTTAGTTTAAATAAATAAGGTTAAGACGTTTATATAGAAGTTATTAACTACCTAAGTAATTATTAAATATTATAATGTAGTCGAGCGACGCTACGGCTTTAAAGTTATTGTTATTTATATTAATAACGAGTCATTACTTAGAGGTAAATTTAATGACTAGACCGCCGAAAAAGGTATTATAGTAGAGTACTTAGCTCCAAATACACTAGAATAGAACGGTCCTGCGGAACGTTCTAAGGGGGTGATTATAACGAAGTTTTGATATATGCGAATTAAAGCACAACTACTAAAAGAACTCTAGCCTAAAGTCTTTAAAGTAGTAGTGTATGTAACAAATAGGACACTAAGCCAACGGCTTAACTAGAAGACGCCCTTTAAAAAGCTTTAGTTAGTAATAGGTCTCTTACTAGCTAAGCCAAATATAGCTTACTTATATGCCTACGGCTGTAGAGCCTATTTACTTAAATATAACATTCCACGCACTTAAAAACTTACTCCTAGAGCCTATATTAGGTATCTAGTAGGGTATAATTTAATGAACATCTTTTAAATATATATACTAAGCGAAAAGAAGGTAATTTAAACGAGAGACGTTACGTTTAATAAGCGACTTATCTATGATAATAGTAAGCCAGATCTTGTAAATTTGCTTTAAGAGAAAGCCGATTAAATGCTGGAAGTAATTAATGTAATTAACCCCGATAGGATGCTTTAAGAAGACTTAAATAAGGACACGAATAAGGAAGATAAGATTTTTAATGAAATTTATATAAGTACTAATGGAAATTAACAGATGGATTCTAGTGGAAATTAGGAATAAATCGTCGACTGTAAGCAGATAGATACTTAAGGCGATAACTTAATTATAGTAGACACCTTAAAAGACGATCCTCTACCTAGCCTTTCTATACTAGAACTAACGCTGGAACCTTAATTAAATCCTACTAATATAGGTCCCTTAAGCTCCTTAAGCACCCTAAGATCCTCCGCACCTTCTACCTATTAGCGCCCCGGTTTTAAATATATTAAAATTAACCCAAAGGAGTTAAAGGATAAGGATGGCGTAGCTATTAATAAGGACAATATTATATAAAGTAAACGGTTAAAGAAGCTAGTTAAAAGATATAAAGCTTATTTAACTTACCTTAAAGAGGTAGTGTCACGGAACGCGGGCAATAGCTACAAAGCGTATGTATTCGGGGAGTCTACAAAACGTTACGCGATCGATCGTAAGGGTCAAGGGTATAAGGAGGTAATATACCCTCACATAGCTGATATAAGCTGTACGCGAGGTATACGCGAAAGCACGGGGTTCTCCTATAGAGGCCCCTGCGGTTAGGTTCCGTAACACTACCCCCCCTCCTATTAAGGCGGAGCTCCGGTGACGCTATAGTTGCTATATATATATAGGGGGAAATACTTAGGGTATCTAGAAGAAAGAATATCGTTACAGGTATAACGGGCTTATATAGGTGCTTCTGACTTAAAGCTTATAGGTTACTACTATGCGAAGGTACTAGGCTATAGAGGGGAAGGAGGCTATTAGGGACTTGGTAAGGTGCAAGGGTATTGCTAAGGCGCTAGTAGTAAGCGAGCTAATAGCGATTTTCTATCCCGGGGATGGAAAATCCTAATTAGTTAGCTTCTCCTTAGCGTCTAGAATCTAACCAATTAGACAACTTTAACTGGCGGTTAAAGTTCCTTAATATCTCATTGGAGTAGTTACATAACGGTAATATATAACGATTTAGCTGTGACGGCTCCTATAGGGGATTAGGTACAAAATCTCTGCTTAAGCCTAGTTTCTATAGGTTTATATAGTGGAAATTACTAATTAGATCTTTTGCGTTTTTAAAATCTTCCTATAGTTACTATTCTAGCTAATCTATATTAAATCCTATATAGGTAGCTTTATAGTAGAGCCGCCGTCCTCTACCTTTACCAAAGTATTTAGAGTTAATAATTCGTTTAACGGTCCACTCCTTATAGTTCTTGTCTTTGTTTTTATCTCGGATTAATACCAGTAGGGGTTTAGGCTATATTTATCCTAGTAAAGGGTTAGGCTAATAAAGGTATAGTAGCTATAGGTAAAACACAGGCCATATCCCACGGGTGGCTAAGGTAGGCGGGAGCTCTAGTTTATATACAGCTCCTCTATTAATAACTCGTTTAATCTAGTAGGGGCCAAGGTTCTTATAATCGAGTGACTTTATAGGTCTCTGTATGGAGATATTATATATATCTAACTATACCTAGTCGCCAACACGCATCTTAGGTGGTAGTATTCTGTAGCGGTCAGCGAAGTAAGCTTATTTCGCTTAGGCCTAGGCTATCTCTCCTTTATAGTAGTTAAGTAGGTCTTTTATACAGTCTATATATTAATCAGTAAGTAGCATCTTAAGGCGTTTTCTATATAGCAGTTTCTTATTAATAGGCTCTAGTGGCTCTATACTAGATTATAGGTAATATCCTTTATTTACGAAGAACGGGGTAAGTCCTGTAGTAGCTAAGATGTAGTTATTTGCTATAAATTTACCTAGCGAAAGGTAGTCTACCTAGTTATCCTAACTATAGGCGACTACCTATTATAAGTACGCCTTTATACTAGCGTTAGCGTTTTCCGGTTATCCTGTAGTTTTATAGTAAAAGAATATAGACATTTTAACGGAGATACTAAGGCGTTAGCAGACCCGCCTCTATACGTTAGAGTTAAATTATATACCTTAGTCAGACGTAATAGAGTTAGGTAACCTATATAGTTAGTAAACTTCGCGAAGAAAGGCGTCGGCAACGTCGCTTATGGCTACGCCCTTAGTTAGGACGTAGTGGCATTCTTTTATAAGTCGGCATATTATTATAAGGATATTCTTATAGGTTCGGCCATATTATTTACAAGGCGGTAGGTTAATAACGAAATCTATAGTAATATCTGCCCATTGTTATATAGGTACTAGTAGAGGGTATAGCAGTCCTTAGTACTTTATATAAAATGCTTTAGCACGTTTATAGCCGTAGTAGGCGCTTATAAAACGTTTAACTAGATCTATTATTTTAGGCCAGAAATAGTATCGGCTAAGAAGCTTATAGGTTCCTCCTTTACCTAGGTGGCCGCTTAATTGGAGGTTATAGGCCATTTAGATTAGTTGCCGTTATAGGTCTTCTAAGTTAGGGATAAATAAACGGCCTCTATAATAGAGCCTATTCTCTTTTACTTCTAAGGCTGCTATATTAATCTAGCCTAAGCTTTAAAGGTTAGTAAGCAGTATACGGGTACTGGTAATCTTTACGGTAATCAGTTAATATAGTAATGGGTTAATAGGGGTATTATATGCTGCGGTAATAAGTTTGTTAATTTTAGGGGGTAACTCTAGTTCTATAGTATAAAGTTAAGGGGCGGTTAGTTTTATCTTGGGTAGTATACCTAGGGCTAAGTTTCGTGCTTTTAGGATTGTTTATTGTTGGAATTAATTATAAGGGTTATCTTCTAACTAAGGAAGGTCTTACAAACAGCGTGTTAGGCTATTAGGCTTAGTACCTTATACTTCTAGCCTATATACGATTTTAAAGTTAAAACCGGAGAGGAACTCGTTCCAACGTACTTAGCGTTAGTTTAGTTATTTCATAGTTATAAAGTACTTAAGGTTATAATAATCCGTAAGGACCTTAGTTAGCTAATTAGGTTCTGCTAAGGAGAGTTCTAATTAGAATTCCTTAAACGCTTATACGATTATAAGGAGTTCCTTATTATAGATCTTATAGTTATATTTTTATAGTATAAGCTTAGATAAGTAGAATGCGACTAGGTAAAAGAGACCATTATTACCTATCTAGGAGAGGACGCCCGCGTTAACGTAGTCTGAGAAGTTAGTCTTAAGATAGAGTTGTCGTCCTAGTATAAAGTAAGCTAGGATAGGTACTTTGGTAAACGCATCTTTTAAGTCTTAGAACGCCTTTTTGCATTTAGGCGTCTAGATAAAACGTAAATATATTTTTCTTCCTTTTGCGGAAAAGCCCTTTATTCGCATTATTGCTATAAGTAGTGCTATAACACCTAAGAAGTTATATATAAATTTCTAATAGAAGTTAGTAAAACTAAGGAAGGCTTATACGTCCTTAATGCAGGTAGAAGTTTACCATCTAGTAATTATATATACTTTTTTAGGGTCTATACGGACACCCTTAGTAGTAATAATTAGTCTAAGGTATTTTACTTCTATAACTAAGAATTCGCACTTCTTTAAATTAATATAAAGTCCTACGTCTCTAAGGCGCTATAGGACCTTTTAAATATACTTAGTATGCTTAAAAGGGTCGTCGCTGTAAATAAGTATATCGTCTAGGTACGCGGAGTAGAAGTTATTAAGGTAGTTCTATAAGGCATTATTAATATAGCTTTAGAAGCTACCTGGGCCGTTATATACGCCAAAAGGTATAATAGTGTATTTAAATTAGCCGAAGCGCGATGTAAATGCGGTTTTCTATTTGTTATCTTCCCGTATTCGGAGGCAGTTAAAGGCGGTAATAATATTAAGTTTAGTATAGATTTTGGCTTAGCTAAGCCGTTTAAAGGTCTCGCGTATAAGCGGTATAGGGTATTAGTTCTTAATTATAATAGCGTTAAGTCCTCTATAGTTAACGCAGAATTAAATACCTCCTTTTAGCTTTTTAGCAAGGAGGATAGGAGCGGCTGCTAGGGATATACTAGGACGAATAAACCCTTTATTAAGGTACTCGTTAATATACTTTTTAATAACTAGGAGTTCGTCTTTTAATATTAAATAGGGTCTCTTATAGGGCAGCGTTTTTCCTTATTTAATATTAATAGTATAGTTGTTAGGTTAATATAGGGGCAGTATATCTACGCTCTTTTATAAGCATATGTTAATAAAGTTATAGTATCTCTTAGGGAGGAGCTTGCGAAGTTCCTTATTGGTAAGTCCTTTTTTAAGCTTTATAAACTTCTTAAAGTCTAAGGGTAAAAGTCTATAGAGTTCTACGGGGGCATTATTTTCTAAAAGGTTAACTATATCTATCCTATTACTATAAAGGACGTAGTCCTAATCTTTATTAAGCTTATATAGTCGTAATTAGGAGGCTACGGCAACGGTCTAGCCTTTCCTACGTGCTATATGGTAGAAGGCCGCGGCGCTTACATAGTAGCAGTTAGTCGTAGGTAGGGTAATAAGGGTTTCCTTAGGTTAATATCCTGGGGAGTAAATAGAGGCGGCTAGGCCGTGCCCTAGGTAAGTCTCTCTATAGTATTTAAAGTTAAAGGTTACTTCTTTCTTTTGCTAGTTAATAGCGGGGTTGTATTATTTGAGCTAGTTTATTCTAAGGATAATAGGGTAGTTTGTAAGTGGTATAATATAGGCCTAAAGCTCCTCCTAGTATCCGTTTATATTTAGGTAGAGTTATGCTATATAGGTAATCTTTTATACAGTATAACTACTGTTAGCGAGTTATAGGGCGCGGGCTTTAGTAAGGGGTAAGGTAAGTAGGTTATAAGTATATACAAATTAGGTATCTATAAATTTATTAGTAGCTTTGTAGTTAATTATAGAACGGGTTTTATATTATTTCTTAGCGGTAGTTCCCTCTATAGGTAAGACTATTTACTTCTATTCTTCTATTCTTACTAAGCTATCTATTAAGCAAGCCAATATATAGATCCCTCTATTATTGGAGTATCCCAACCTATAACTTAGGGCTAGGACTTTGCATTTTCCGCTTCCGCGTCTAATTCTACTACTATTATTACATTTTTATCTTATATAGTAGCAGCGTGTAGTAATATATTTAGTATCCGGGGCATAGGGTTAGGTATTTAATGGCGGCTACTGAACCTAGCCATTAGGCAGTTTGGGCTATAGCTATAATAGCCTTCTTAACGGCATTTATAGTAACGCCTTAGCTTTTAGAGTAGCTTATACTCTCCATCTAGTAGCTTCTTTAGGAAGGCTAGTATGGAGAGGTTAATATTAGGACTAGTAGTATTGCTTAGGGTAGTAGGCGTTAGTAGTTTAGTAGGTCCGGAGGGCTTCTATAGGGAGGTCTTTGGGCGGGGGTTTATAGTAATAATCTAGTTTAGCCGTTATTCAATCTTCTATAGGGCTGCTACTATATTATAAACGTTATTATAGTTATGGCTAGCGGCTGCATAACTAAGGCGATAAGTAACTTTTTTAAGGAGATCTTTCTAGTCTTTAGCGTCGTCTTAGGTGAGGACTCTAGTGTATTCCTAGAATTTAACATAGAACTTATTAAATAATTTAGTAGAACTTATCTTTAGGGTGCGTAGTTTAGCTTAACTAGTGGCTATTAGGTTATAGTCGCGGTATATTTAGTTAAGGTTATTAAGGACTTCCTAGTAGAACTACTACTTCTAGAGACTGCTAGTCTTCTATTAGGCGAAAAG
>Ga0307515_10012240_pt1 | contig 16158 bp, 4 predicted proteins | sample 17_EM_MG_FD_194513 | JGI IMG/M metagenome (GOLD analysis project Ga0307515, IMG submission 194513) | Populus trichocarpa ectomycorrhiza microbial communities from riparian zone in the Pacific Northwest, United States - 17_EM | ecosystem: Host-associated > Plants > Roots > Unclassified | place...
TAATACCCTAAACACTAAATATATTACTATATACTACTACTATATAAGATAAAGATATAGTAATAGTAGTAGAATTGGATACGGAAGCGGAAAATACTAAGTTTTTACCCTAAGTCGCGGGTTGGGACGCCCTAATAATAGAGGGATTTATATATCGGCCTATTTAATAGATAACTTAGTAAAGATAAACGGATGGAAATAAATAGTTTTACCTATAATAGGAACTACTGCTAAAAAATAATATAAAAGCCATTCTATAATTAACTGTAGAGCTATTAATAAATTTATAGATACCTAATTTGTGTATACTTATAGCCTACCTACCTTACCCCTTACTAAATCCCGCGCCCTATAACTTGCTAATAATAGTTTTACTATATAGAAGATTACCTATATAGCATAACTCTACTTAGATATAAATAGGCACTAAAAAGAGCTTTAGGCCTATATTATACTACTTACTAACTACCTTATTATCCTTAAAATAAGCTAGCTTAAATAATATAACCCCACTATTAACTAGGAAAAGAGAAAAGTAACCTTTAACTCTAAATACTATAAAGAGACTTACCTAGGACATAGCCCAGCTACCTTTATTTACTTATTAGGATATTAACCTAAGAAACCCCTTATTACCCTACCTATAACCAACTACTACTATATAAGTGCCGCGGCCTTTTACTATATAGTATATAAGAAAAGCTAAACCGTTGCTGCAGCCTCCTAATTATAACTATATAAGCTTAATAAAGAATAAAACTACGTCCTTTATAGTAATAGGATAGATATAGTTAACCTTTTAGAAGATGACGCCTCTATAAAACTCTATAGACTTTTACCTTTAGACTTTAAGAAGTTTATAAAGCTTAAAAAAGGACTTATTAATAAGGAACTCTATAAGCTCCTCCCTAAGAGGTACTATAACTTTATTAATATATGCTTATAAAAGAGCGTAGATACACTCCCCCCACATTAACCCGATAACTATGCTATTAATATTAAATAAGGAAAAATGCTATCTTATAAAAGACCCTACCTAATATCTAAAGACGAACTTTTAGTTATAAAAAAGTATATTAACAAACACCTTAATAAAGGATTTATCCGCCCCAGTATATCCCTAATAGCCGCCCCTATCCTTTTTACTAAGAAGCTAGAAAGAGGTATTTAATTCTACGTTAACTATAAAAGACTTAACGCTATTATAATTAAGAACTAATACCCTATACCGCTTATATATAAAACTTTAAAGCGGCTTAATTAAGCTAAAATCTATACTAAGTTTAATATTATTACTGCCTTTAACTATCTTTAAATACGGGAAGGTAATAAATAGAAAACCGTATTTATATTACACTTTAGCCAATTTAAATATACCGTTATACCCTTTAGTATATATAATGGCCCAGGCACCTTCTAAAGCTATATTAATAACGCCTTATAGGACTACCTTAATAACTTTTACTCTACATACCTAAATAATATACTTATCTATAGCAACGACCCTTCTAAGTATATTAAGCACGTCGCCTATAATAATATGCCCTATAAGCGTCTTTTATACATCCTTAGGGTAAAAGGCTTCCTAAAATAGATTATATAATTTATATAAGGGTTTATAGGTTAAAAAGAAACATTATTGGTCTTTAGCGGATACCAAAGCCCCCCTATTATAGTTGCAACAGAAATTCTATAAAGATTACCCCTCTCGCCTATACTCTTCCTATATAATTATAGCACCTATTATACTAACCGTGTGCTTACGCGTTCGGTACACCAAGTACGCGTTTACGCGTTCGGTGCACTAACTACTTAAGTGCTAACTAATTAGGGGGAGGCGCGTTAGTATATAGACTACGTAGTCTACCTTAATAGAATTAATAGTTACTATTATCCAAAAGAGCATACAATACTACACGTATTTCGTGCCCCTGGATCTAACTTACTCGTGCTATTAAATTAGTACGAACACTAATTAGTGAGCGCGTACAGATTAGCAATTACTTAACACCTCCCCCCAAGCGATACTCGACAGCGACTACCCGTTTAGACTCCTAGTACGACCTGCTAGAAGGTTAGAAGTCAGAGATTGCGGACCTATTACTAACTCTATATACTTATTTAAGTCTTAGTACGGTTTACTAGAAGTTTATAGACGCGAATATAGACCTTTACGGAACCTTTTACCTTCCTACAAACCGTTACGGACCTACTAACCGCCTTTACGGACTACTACAAGACCTTTTTCACCCGCTACGTACTACACTATATAGTATAGCAGATATAAGTAAGTAGATTAAGGAAGGTTAAGAGAAATAGAGCTAAGAAGTTAACCTTACGTCTATAACTGACGTTAACAACTATATTAAATATAAAATCCTTAAATACGGATATTTTAAGCTTATAAATAACGACCTATAGGAGTAATATAAGGAAGACTTTACGGACTTTACGGAAGCTATTTTTAAGGCTTATAACCCTACTGCTATTTATAACCTACGAACCCTTTTACGTCACTAGGGCGTATAGGTTAAAAGGGATAAACGAGTTACTGTTGCACGGTCTCTATATAATACACTATATAAGGAGGACTAAACGGAATAGACTAAAGAGCAGATTTTAGATTATATTAAAACCAGCGACCTTTTTGCCTCCTTTAAACTTAATAAAATCTCTAGCCTTATGTAACGGAACCTTATAGCAAGAACTACGATAGGCTTATTATTAGGCTAGGTGTATAGGTAATGCAAATTAAAGTTAACAACGTAATAATAACTAGTGGAGTGGTTGCCTAATAGATTAACTCCAATTATATTCTAAGAATTACTATAAGGAAGGAACTATCTAGGTAGGGACTGTAGGTCCTTAAATATATAGCCATACTCCTATAAAATCCTTCTTATATATAATATACGTCTTATATATAAGGTACGTAAGTTCCTCCCATTCCTTTTATTTAATACGTAGTATGTTATATAACCTTAGCTACCATTCCTTATCACATAGCTCTATTGGCTCCATTTTAGACCGTACCTATATTAACTAACTAGCTTCTTCTAACTCTTCTCCTAGTAGTTATAGCATTGTACTTAAAGCGTCCATAACACTATCTCCCTCCTCTTTATCTTCGTCCTTAAAGATTTAAAATATCTCTAAGTTATTTACTAAAGGTATAATATCCGTCTAATTAACTTAGTTAATATCGTTACTTATTATACCTAAAGTCTCTTCTTCTATACACGCCTAACGTCGTACTCGCACCATTGCTGCGATATTATTGCTTAGTAAAATTATGCCTTCTCCGTGTTCTTATTGTTTAAAAAAGAGGTTAGTTTACGTTATGTTGGCAAGTCCGTCCTCCTAACAACTATCCTCTTATTTAAAGTGCACTAAAGCAAATATTTATTCGTCCTACGATATTCGCTCTACCTTTAATGCTAAATATATATAACCTATTACTCTTAATAGTCGTCTAGTGCCCTAGTTAATTTATCTTAGGGTTTTATATTTAATCTACTACTACACAGCTAAATAGTAAGCTGGCTTAAGCTCTTATTAAGCTAAAACGTTCTTATAACATAGAGCAAAAGGCTCTTAAAGCCTACATTACGGCGTCCGCTCAGTTACTCCGTCTTAAAAAGGGTTGTAAGAAGGTTTATTCTAAGAAGTAGAAATTTATAAAATAGGGTCTATAGGAACTTAGTAATAAAAGAACGGATTCTCTTTTAGCCGAGAAGGAAATAGATCTAAGTAGTTTAGCAACTGCTCTTCTTAGGTCCCCCTTAGGTAACTTATTTTTTAGCAATCCTTCTTTATTAATACTACCTAACCTAATTTCTTTTAATACTTCTATACCTTTCCTATAGCGTTCTTTAAATTCTCTAGTAGCTCCTAGGTAGTCTTAGTATAGCCTATCTACTTTACTTTGTACTATATTTTATCGTTAATATCCTTATAATTAATGATCTTTAAAACTTAGTATTTGTCTTCTTCTTACCCTCTATACGTATCTGCCTCGTAAACTAGTAGCTTAATATTTCTATATACTGGCTCTAGTATCGCAATGTGCTATATAGGGTAGATCTTTATTTTAGCTGGTAGGTTTAACTTAAACATAACTAGTGAAATTCTCTATATAATTTTAAAAGGTCCTAGTCTAACGTAGTCCAACTTCTTACTTAGTTATTAACTCTTAAAATTTTTATATAGTAGCCATACTTTATCTCCCTCCTTAAAATCTAGTCCCTTAGATCTCTTAGCATTATAGTACCTTTTTATTCTTTCTTATACTATTTTTACTAATTCTATAAGGTCTATATAAAGATTTATTAGTATCTTTATCTTTCTTTAGCTATACTACTTATTTTCTTTACTTATCTTAATAATAATAATATCCTTAACTTATATCCGTAATTTGCCTTAAATAGTAATATGCCTATCCCTTTCTATAGCGTTATATTATATACAAACTATATAACTAGTAACAGTAATACCCAATTATTCTATATATAATTAATATAATGTTTTAGATACTATTCTAGTATCTAATTTAATCTTTCCATTTAACCGTCTGTCTATAAATAATATACGGTAAAAGTTGCTGCTTTAACTCCTTATTCCGCTAAGAATATCTCCTAAAATACTACTATAAATCTTAGATCTCTATCTAATATAATCTTACTTAGTGCTCTATATCTTATAAACACTTCTTTAATATAGATTCTAGCAATATCTTCTACTAATATTTCTTCTATGCATGCTATAAAGTATCCCTACTTTACAAGCTTATCTATTATTACTAAGATCGCGTTATAATCTTATCCGGTAATAGGGTTCCTTAACCTTAGCAACTTAATAATAAAGTCCTATAATATAACCTCCTATAATCTCTCTAGTATTTTAATAGGTTATAGCCCTCTATATAGCTTATACCTTATTAGTTTATTTCTTTAGCAATCTAAATATTCCTTTATAATTTTTTACACTAAGCCTTAAATTCTATTAATAATATACTCCTCTTAGAGTCTTAACACTAAGCCTATAGCTCCGTTATATCCCTAAGTCATTCCTTTATAGAATTCTTCTATAAATTACTCTGCTATGCTTTTTAGGATATACTTTACTTCTTAATGCTTATATATATCTGTTTATAAATCTTCTAGCTATACTTCTAGAATTCTTTATACCTAAAAGCTTTCTAATAACTTATAAACTTTCTCTAGTTCTTCTTAAGTTATTATAATTTTTAGATAATTAAACCTAATTAATCTATCTATATCTTTTTATAGTAAAGCCCCTAATAGCTTTTCGTTATTTTATAGTTTAGCTTTTTAACTTAAAGCGTCTACTCTTATATTGTCTATACCCTTAGTATACTAAATCTTAAAATAGTATTCTATAAGCATCTCTGCCTATCTAACTATCTGTACGAGTAGGGGTTGTAAATATTGTTATTAGATGAATAGCGTAGAGCGTATGCGGTAGGGGCTATATGCGTAGCGTAGGTCACCTAACCACCTACGGCCTAATAGATAGCCCGACCTTTACTACCCCTTTCTTTCTCTTTTAGTAGACAAGGGGCAACACGAATGAATTAAAGAACCTATTACCTTATATTACAATTGCAGTACCCCCCCTAGGTAATACCGACACTAATTAGTAATATTATAGATCAGCTAGGTGTTATTACAAAGAGAGATAACACGCGATCGCTTCTACTAAGGCCCGTTAATCGTGTCGCGTTTGCTAAGGAGAACCCTTCCTACTAAGGCCCTGGGAACTTAAAGAACCGACTCCTACCAAGGCTTTGTTCGGTTCGCGTCCATCACGCAAAATAACTACTTGAGAGACAACACGCGATCGCTCCTACTAAGGCCTATTGATCTCGTTGCGTTTACTAAGGAGAACCCTTCCTACCAAGGCCCTAGGAACTTAAAGAACTAGCTCCTACTAAGGCTTTATCCGGTTCGCGTCTATTACACAAATTAATACCTAGTATAACCTCTTTACTGAGCGCCAGTACACCTAGCAGCGTTAGTAGCACCCCTACCTACACTACGACCTATACCACGACCTACACCACGATCTACGCCAGTTAATTATGTCCGATATAGGAATTTAACGTCCAGACTGGGGCAATGGGATTACCCTAACTAATGAGACTACCGTAAAAGACATCACCAACTACATTAACTTTAAAATTAATGAGTATACTAAGCGCAACTTTAAGGATAAAAGCTTATGGGAATTATACTAAGAGGACTTTGATAATTTTGAGGTATAGACATTTAAGGACGCTTATAGGTCCGCAATTAAGGAACTTAAACAACTACTCTAACATAATAGAGTATGGGTCTTTAATAAAAAGAGTAAGTTAGTACCACAAGCACTGTATAATATTGCCCACGAGGACAACCCTATAGAATAGTTAAATAAAGAAATTAAGCTATACATCAACAATAAAGGACCCTTTAATTTGTACGTTATTAACCGCCGTCTTAAATCACGTTCATTAACCCCCTTAACATTACCTACCCCAACCCCAGCTGTCTTAAATGACCTCCCTACGGCCGAGCCCCCCTTACCTACAAACGTCACGGCTCCCCTAATAAACGTTACGGCTCCCCCTATAAACGCTATAGCTCTCTATAAACGTTACGGCTTCCCCTATAAATATTATAGCTCCTTTTATAAAAGTTATAGCCACTATTAACTACGGTAGAGACTTAGTAACCCTAGTAAAGATATATATAGAGGAAAGCAAATATAGCGGAGAGGATAATAACTTTAACCGCAAGCTTACGATTTTCAACGACCTTTATAATAGAGTTGGTATACTATAAGAGGTAAAGATTAAAGGCTTTCCGATAATGCTATATAGTATTACTTTTAACTTCTACTATAAGAATAAGGTAACCTATACCACCTTTAATAGTATCTGTAACGCTATATATAACTACTTTAAAGGACTAGAATATAAGCGTGGAGTTTTAACAAAGTGGAACACTATAACTCTTAAGATAGTAATAATAAAGAGCGAGGGCAAGTCTATAGAGGACTGCCTACAGCTACTACTCAACGACCTCCGTTATTTACAGCATAGTCTTAACGCTAACCTCTATAATAACGATTTCCTACATAATAAGCTCATCGTCGCTTATTAAGACGTCACTGCTTGCTAGGCAGCTTGCTTGAACCCGCCTGTTACACTTACTGGCCTTATAAACAGCCTACGATCATTAATTGTTACTTATAAGAAGATCTACGGTACTATAGGATAACCTACTAATGTGTTCTTATAGCCTATAGAACAGCCTACGGACGTATTCTTTACTAACCGTCGCTACTATTAACCGACGTCTCAACCAAGTTTATTAAATAATCGTTATAGTAATAACTCCAGGACGTGCTTCGTGTATAAGAAAGGAGACTATTAGTTAACTAAGTATACTAAAGAAGAACGTGACGAAGCAAGAGAAGGATTTAAGAGATGTGTCTACCAGTACCTTGCGGATAATAATATTAATAACGATTTTGATAAGGATATAACGGCTATAGTACTTAATACATTAACTCCTAGCGGCAATTTCTTCTACAATAACTATGGTATTAAGCACTTTATGACTTTAAACGGGCTAATACTAATTAAAACCGCTAAGAATATAGTTATATCTATAAACAACAATGCCTTTATCTACGGCCTTACTGGTAGTACGGAATCTAGTAGTATAGAACCTAGTAGTACGGAACCTAGTATAGCAAGACGCAATAATAAGGGCAAAAACGCCACCTACTTCTGCAATAACGATAACGACGTTAATATAGAGAATCTCACTATTAATATCAACTTCCTTAACTGTCATTTTAACGACGACGGATAGGACTCAGCCCTTCCACCCATTTTACCCTATAGTCTATAATAGCTCTACAACTCTTATACCTTCTAAAGCCGCTATACCTTTAGTTCTAACTTCAACTGCGCTCTATTACAGGATACTCCTATAACACCTTCTGCAATATTTATAATATCCGCAATATCCGCAATATCTATAGCGATATCCGTAATATCCGTAGCGATATCTGCAATATCCGTAACGATATCCGCAACGTCTGCAATATCCGTAATATTCGCAATACCTAAGATATCCGCGATTACTGCCCTAAGCACCTGTTGACCTATATACTTCTCCTTTATACTTTCCTATCTTCTTTCCTTTTTATAAATGTCGCCAGTGTCTATATAAGTAGAGGTTATAAATATTGTTATTAGATGAATAGCGTAGAGCGTATGCAGTAGGGGTTATATGCGTAGCGTAGGTCACCTAACCACCTACGGCCCGATAGATAGCCCGACCTTTACTACCCCTTTCTTTCTCTTTTAGTAGACAAAGGGCAATATAAATAAATTAAAGAACCTGTTACCTTATATTGCAATTGCAGTACCCCCCCGGGTAATACCGACACTAACCTATCTTAAGTTAAATTTCTTTATTATTAGAAATCCTATTAGATTCTTATAATCCGTTTTAACTATAAATAGTTTTTTTTATACCTTATAAGAATACTCTCTATTTCCTTAGTACTATAACTATACCTAATAACTCCTTATTATAAATATCATAGTTTAACTCTAGTAGTGTTATCTTCCGACTATAGTACGCTACTAGGTGCCATTTATCTTAATATTTTTATATAAAGTATACCCCTAGTGCAAAATCTAATACATCTGTCTTTATAACCATTTTTAACCCTAGTTAATAGATTTTAAGAACTAGCTCCTAGGTAAATAATCTTTTAACTTCCTTAAATAATTCTTATTATTCCTTCCCCCATACCTATAGTTCTTTTTTCTTTATTAATTGCGTAAATAGTTTAATATCTTTTAACTATTACGCTATAAACCTTCTATAGTAATTGCAAAATCCTAAAAATAATCTTAACTATATAATATTCTCCGGTTCTTGCCAATTTACTATAGCCTTAATCTTTTTTAGATCTATGCTAAGCTGGCCTAGTTTAATAATAAATCTAACAAAATCGGTTTTCCTAGTAAAAAACTCGCATTTCTTAATTACTACTAGCATCTGTTCTTCTTATAGTCCTCTTTAAAACCTATTTAATGTATTCTCCATACTCTTCCTCTATTATTAAGTAGATAATAATATTATCAAGATATACTATAACAAATTTATCTAAGTATTCTCCTAACACATTGTTAATACGCTTTTAGAACGTCACTAGTACGTTTATAAGCCTAAATTATATAACTAATAGTTTATATAGTCTTTCTTTTAACCTAAAGGCTGCCTTTTATTTATCGCCTTCCTTAATCCTAATCTAATAGTACGCCCATCTTAGATCTATCTTTATAAAGATTTGTACATTACCTATCCTATCTTAGATTTCGCTAATTAAGGGTAAAGGATACCTATCCTTTTTGGTAATGCTGTTTACCTATCTATAGTTAATATATAATCTTAGTTTACTATTTTTCTTTAGTATAAATAGTACTAGATAACCTGCTAATAATTATAATGGTCTAATATATCCCTTCCGTAAGTTTTCTTAGATAAACTCTTTTAACGCTCTACCTTCTTCTTTAGTAAGCTTATAGATTAGAAAAAATCTTAGACTTATTTCTAGTTTTAATTCTATTTTATAGTCCTATACTATATATTCTAACAGCTTCTTACTTTCTAGTAACCATAGTTTCCTACCATACTTATGGTATCTTTTTAGTATATAACTTAGTCCTTTCTCCGTTTCTTTATAGGTTGCCCCTACTTAGTACTATACCAACTTAGCTTACTATTATATCTTACGTTATTAAGTATCTCTAATATTAACCTAACCTATAACTTAATTGATCTTTAGATTATATTCCTATAATTAAGGTATTCCTAGTACTGCCTTATTATTCCCTAACGGTAATATATTAAAAGATATCTTAATTTATCTCCCTTTAATAGTTAACTAAATAGGTCCTGTTTTAAGATTAATAATACCTCCTCTATAGGCTATTAGATCTCCTAAAATTGTTACTAATAGGTAAGGGTATTCCTTTTTCCTGTATAGTAATCCCATTCTTTTAACTGCTGCTAGCAAGATATAGTTTCTTATTACTCCACTATCTATTAATGCCTTAAACTATTAATCTTACCACTTAACTCGTAAATTTAGGTGTTATTCTTAAATTCCTTTACGGGTCTAAGGCTTTACTACTAGTTCCCTCTAGTTTTATAGGCCTCTACTTTTCCTAACTAATAGCTGCTTAATCCTAGTTATATTTAGTCCAACTTTAGCCAATACTTAGTTCGCTTTTTATCTTTAATATACTATAAACACGTATTCTCTAGGCATTTTTACTACTATTATCTATCTAAGTATTCTTCCGTAAGGAATCTTCCTAGCTAAAGTATTAAGTCCCCTTATCCTTGTACTTCTACTAGGTGCTAACTATATATATACTTAGCATTTTAGTATTTCGCCTTATCCTATATCTAATACATTCTTCTTAGGTACTTATAATACCTATCCTTAGGTGCTCTATATATATTACACACATTATCTATATATACGATCTATACTAACGTATAATATACTTAGTATCTTAGGTTAACTCTTAGCTTATTTTTATTCTTAAGTTTAAACCTCTCTCGTGTTAATCTAAGCGTTATAACTTCGTTTATAGGTACTAAGATTTACCTTTCGCTTCTTTAGTCCTCTAATTATTCCTCTAGATCTTTTAATATTATGATTAAGGCCCCTTTAATATAAGTTATAGCCTTCTCTATAATTAGATAGTTTTAGATAACTTTCTTATCCAACTATATATAGAAATCTTCCTACTTATCGTTATATCGTTGTTTATACCACTTTTAGTATAACCCTTTAAGTATATACGGCTTATCTATAAGGAAGTATCTTCTTATTACTGCATCGTAATAGCCCTTTATATATCATTCCTTAAACCTAGTTAGAATCCCTAAATCCTCTTCTTATTCCAGTTTAGTAAGCCACTTAGCTCTTAGTATGCCTACTCTAGGCCTATTAGTAATTCTTTATACTAGTGCTCTATCTCGTATACATCCTAATATACTAGATTTCTTATCTAGTTTCTGTTCTTGCTATAAAGTAATTCGCGCTCTAAATTCCTCTATAGTTTCTTTCCTTTTACGTCTTGCGAGTAGATCTTTAAAGTCTTCTTACTTCCCAATCTCGGTTTACTTAGTAGTCCTTATTCGTGTCTAGAAGTCTTAGTCCCATAGGATTCTTAATCCTAAGCTTACTTCTAACTTAAGCTTAGCTCCTACCTTAGTCTAACTAGACTTAGGTGTTCTTATCTCATCCTAAGAGTCTTAAATCTCACTTATTTCGTCTTAAGAATCTTATACCTGCGGGAAACTCTATCCCGAGCTTATTTGTATATCTTTAAACTAAGCTACTACTCTACTCCATCGGTTTCTATCTATTATGGGTCCTTAAGCTTACCTTATCTTATCTTAAAAATCTTAGTCATCTCTTATCTCATCCTAAGAATCTTAAGCCTTTGGCTTCTTGCCTTTATTAAATACCAAAGTAGTTTACTATCCTACTTCTCTTGCGTCTTATAAAGCGATAAATATTATATTTAGTAGGGTCTTAATCCCTACTAATATTCCTTACTCTATAGTGGAATTATCCTCTGCCTCTTATATAACATCTTTAAGGTCTATATACTCCTAGTAAGCTGCCTTTATTACCTTATTATTATAAAATATTTCGCCTATATTAAATTTATTGTTCTTAATATCCAATCTATAAACTAGTTTATTAGTTCCTCTACACTATATAGGATTTAGCTCTTATAGCCAATAGCTTATACCATACTTAGCGTCTTTATAAATTCGGTATGCGTTATTATAACAGAACGCAAAACTTTTAATTAAACATTCTTTTGTTCCTTATAGTACACTATTATCCCTTTATACGTATATGTCTTCTACTATTAGTCTTATTCCCTTTATTACATAGTAACTCTAACCATCTTTATAATCCCTTATAAAATAACCTTATTTTCCGCAATTTATATAAGCTCTATCTTTAAACCATTAACTTTACTATAGAGTCCGCCTAAACGTCTTCTGCTACTAAGATCCCTAGTTTAGCCTCTACTCCTTAGTCCTATAATTACTAGATTCTTAACCCCTAAATTTTTATAGTTTCTTACTCCATCTCTTATATCCTTCTTTAGTACCACTTAGGTCTATTAGCTCTGCGCCATACCATAATTTCTAACTTAGCTTTAGTTATTGCGTACTCTGCGCCTTATATAACTATAGAACTCTATCCTAACCCTTCTTAGCCTATTCCCTTTAGTAGATCCAATTATTAATCTTAATTACTTAATCTATTAACTCTCTTAGAGTGTCCGTATCTTCTATTAGAATAATTACGTCCTAAACTTTAGCCTTAAGTCCTTGTTTATACTATACCATAAGTGTCTTATTATTTCACTTAACCTATATAGCTAACGTTTAGAACTATATAGTATACTTAATTGCTAAAGTTCGCTGCGTAATGTTTTAAAGCTTCCTTTCTATTGTGGTTATTTCTTCTAGGTCTCTAAATATTTGTATAAGTTGTTCCGCGAATCCTTTCTAGCTTAAGAACATAAATCGCACCTCCTAATTAGTGGTCGTTATTCCATTTACCTGTATTTCCGTAAGGTAAGGCTTAAACCATTTAAGTGCTCTTCCTAATAGGAATAGTCCTATATAGGCTATTCAATCTATAGGTATTAGTAGCTTTACTCCTTCCTATATAACTTTAAAGTACATTTACGTAAGGAATCCTTTAAGCTTTAATCTCTCTCCTAAGTATCTTTTAATTGATAGTAGCTTAATCTTTGCCATTTTTATCCCATTAACCCTTTCTTCTAACGCTGCATTATTTAATATTAATTGGTTAATTATCTCTTATAGTTGTCCGACCGTTACTGGTTGCTATAAGTTAGTATCTGCTATACTAGTGTCTCCTCTTAAACCTAAAGTAGTTGCCGCCGTTAATGGCGTTATAGTAGCTGCTTTTGGTGGCATATTGTTCGACTTTTTATATTTAATACTATAACTAGGTAGTGATTATGTAACGGAACCTTGTAGTAGGAACTACGATAGGCTTATTATTGGGCTAGGTGTATAGGTAATATAAATTAAAGTTAACAACGTAATAATAACTAGTGGAGTGGTTGCCTAATAAATTAACTTTAATTATATTCTAAGAATTACTATAAGGAAGGAACTATCTAGGTAGGGACTGTAGGTCCTTAAATATATAACCATACTCCTATAAAATCCTTCTTATACATAATATACGTGTGCTTTATTTACTCTATTACGGATTATATAGATCCTATAGATTATATAGATCACCTTACGTAACCTTAGTTACTATTTCTTATTACATAGCTCTATCGGCTCCATCCTGGACCGTGCCTATATTAACTAACTAGCTTCTTCTAACTCTTCCCTAAGTAGTTATAATATCGTACTTAAAGCGTCCGTAATAACTACCGCAAATAATAATACGGATATTAATACTATATAAACTAGGGCCGTAAATATCTAATTTAGTATTAGCTTAACCGCATTAATTAAATTAGTTAAAGTTAAGACTCTAATTAGCCTAGTTAACTTCTATATAGTAAAAGCGGATACCCCCTTTTTACTCTACCTTGCGGATATAGATAGGCTATAGGTTTACTATAACAACGTTATAGATACCTTAATTAGCCCCATAACTGCCCTAGGAAGTAAGTATATTACTCTACTAATTATATAAGATTTAATTTACCGTCCGACCTGGTCCCCCTAATGGGTCCACACAGACTAATTCCTATAGGAAAAAACCTCCTTACTAAGAAAAACTGTAACGGAACCTTGTAGCAAGTACTACGGTGGGTCCTGTTATTAGGCTAGGTGTGTAGGTAATGCGTAAAGTTAACAACGTAATAATAACTGGTGGAGTGGTTGCCTAATAGATTAACTCTAATTATATTCTAAGAATTACTATAAGGAAGGAACTATCTAGGTAGGGACTAAGGGTCCTTAAATATATAACTGTACTCCTATAAAATCCTTCTTGTATATAAGGTACGTGTGCTCCGTCTACTCTATTATATAGATTATATTACGTGACTTAGTTACTATTCCTTGTTATATAGTTCTACCGGATCTATCCTAGACCGTGCTTATATTAACTAACTAGCTTCCTTTAACTCTTCTTTAAGTAGTTATAATATTATACTTAAAGCGTCTATAACACTATCTCCCTCCTCTTTATCTTTGTCCTTAAAGATTTCTAATATCTCTAAGTTATTTACTAGAGGTATAATATCCGTCTAATTAATTTGGTTAATATTATTACTTATAATACCTTTAAAGGTTTCTAAGCCTTCGCCTTCTTTTTTTATAGCTTGTTAGTCTTGTACCATTACTGCGATATTATCTTTAGGTGGAATAATACTATCTCCATATTCTTATTATGCGAAAGAGGGGTTAGTTTATATTACGCTAGCGAGTCCTTTATCTTAGCAACCCTCCTCTTATTTAGAGTGTACTAAAGCAAATATTTGTTTGTCTTGCGACGTTCGCTCTATATCTAACGTTAAGTATATATATTCTATAACTCTTAATAGTTATTAAATTCCTTAAGTAATTTGTTATAGGGTCTCGTGTTTAATCTACCGCTATAAAGCTTAATAGTAAACTTGCGGGTACCTTAGGCGAGATTTATTATCTTTAACGCGAAGATTAAACTCGCGCTAAGTGGGTAAGAGAAGAGGACCGTTAAGCTCTTAAAGCCCGCGCCTCTGCTTATACTTAGCTTCTTTATCTTAAAAAGGTTTATAAAAAGGTTTATTTTAAGAAATAGAAACTTATAAAATAAGGTCTGTAGGAACTTAGTAATAAAAGAATGGATTTTCTTTAATTAGCGAAGGAAACAACTTTAAGTAGTTCGGCAATCGCTCTTCCTAGGTCCCCCTTAGGTGACTTGTTTTTTAGTAATCCTTCTTTAATATTACCTGACCTATTTTCTTTTAATACTCCTATACCTTTTCTATAGCATTCTTTAAATTTTCTAGTAGTTCCTAGGTAGTTTTATTATAGCCTATCTACTTAACCTTATACTATATTTTATTATTAATATCCTTATAACTAATAATCTTTAAAACTTACTATTTATCTTCTTCTTATCCTCTATATGTGTCTGCTTTATAAACTAGTGGCTTAACTTTCCTGTATACTAGCTTTAGCATTATGATATACTATATAGGGTAGATCTTTATCTTAGCTGGTAGGTTTAACTTAAATATAACTAGTAAAATCCTCTAACTAATTTTAAAAGGTCCTAGCCTAATATAGTCTAACTTTTTACTTAGTTGTTAACTTTTGAAATTTTTGTATAGTAGCCATACTTTATCTCCCTCCTTAAGATCTAGTCCCTTAAATCTCTTAGCATCGTAGTATTTCTTTATTCTTTACTATACTACCTTAGCTATTTCTATAAGGTTTTTATAAAGATTTATTAATGTCTCTATCCTTTATTTAGCTATACTACTTATCTTCTTTACTTAATGTAGCGATAGCGATATTCTTAGCTTATATCTATAATTCGCCTTAAATAGTAACGTACCCATTCCTTTTTATGGTGTTGTATTATATATAAACTGTATAACTAGTAATAGTAATACCCAATTGTTCTATATGTAATTAATATAATATCTTAGATACTGCTCTAGTATCTAATTTAATCTTTCTGTTTAACCGTCTGTCTGCGGATAATATATAGTAGAAGTTACTACTTAAACTCCTTACTCCGCTAAAAATACCTCCTAGAATACTACTACGAATCTTAAATCCCTATCCAATATAATTTTACTTAGTACTCTATGCCTTATAAATACTTCTTTAATATAGATTCTAGTAATATCTTCTGCTAATATTTCTTCTATATACGCTATAAAGTATCCCTACTTTATAAGCTTGTCTACTATTACTAAAATTATATTATAATCTTATCCGGTAATAGGATCTCTTAATTTTAGCAACTTTATAATAAAGTCCTATAATATAACCTCCTATAGTCTCTCTAGTATTTTAATAGGTTATAGCCCTCTAT
>Ga0307515_10012241_pt1 | contig 16157 bp, 2 predicted proteins | sample 17_EM_MG_FD_194513 | JGI IMG/M metagenome (GOLD analysis project Ga0307515, IMG submission 194513) | Populus trichocarpa ectomycorrhiza microbial communities from riparian zone in the Pacific Northwest, United States - 17_EM | ecosystem: Host-associated > Plants > Roots > Unclassified | place...
CATTGCAATAGGAGGCAAATTGCCGCCACGTGTGGCAAGTTGCCGTTACGTGAGGCAAGTTGCCGTCACGTGTCACCGCGGCACTAGCGTGGTAAGGAACCTTAAGTTCCTTACCCTTCTTCGTATTGGAAGACAACATCTATCTACAACACCGCATAGTACATATTATTGTAATATATATATTCTATACGTTGTTAAAGCATACTAACACTAATTAGTAAGCGCGTATAGATTAGGAAACACGCAGATAGCTTAAAAGATAGTTATACTATCCACCTTGCAGCAGATTGGAAGATAGTTGTACTTATCCACCTTTTGTATTAGCCTATTTCAGTTAAAGAGAAGAAGAGAAACCACCTAGGAGTACTTATCTGGTATCCACAACGACTTCTAGATATCTCGTTCTATCTATTTCAGAAGACTACTACGTAGAGCACTTTACCCTACTTAATTAACTTAAACCATCCCCTTAACCATCTCCTTAACCGCCTCCTTAACCGCCTCCTTAACCGTTCCCCTACCTTTACCTTTTAAACACCCTTACCTTTACCCTTACTTACCTAAACAATATATAATAAATAAGATGTTAGGAACAGAGAAAGACTAGAAAGAAGAAGTAGCTAAATAGGAAAATAGGATTAACCTAATAGAAGCCTCTAAAGATGAACTAACTAACTACTATAATGCAAGATATACCTATATATAGAGATATACAACTAGCTTAACTTAGCACTCTAGGAATCGTTTTAGGGAGATTTTAAGAACTTTACGGTTAATATCTTTACGCAAATCCCCTTATACTAGCTTTAGCAACTATATAACTACCTAAACATTAGAGGAGTATAGGTTAATATTAACCATAAATGAAATAAAACACTCCCTTAGTCTTTATATAATATAGTATAAGAAGAAGACCAAACTAAATAGAGTAGAGAGATGATTAAATTAGCTAATAATAAGTATAGACCGACGTTATTAAGATCGATTAAGGTATATATAATAGAGGGTACCTTAGAGGAGTAATAATAAGCTAAAGCCACCGCAACCTAATTAACCGGTATACCGACTACCTCTACCTCTATACCATCTATTATACCTTAATCTACGACTACGCCCACTTTTATACCATCTGCTACGCCTTAACCCGTAACAACAACATAGCAACTCTACGTATAATTTATAAATGAGGAGAACCACCCTATTACTATAACTAGCTATAGTAAGGAAATTGCGAATGCAGCCAAGATATATATAGAGGAGCAGAAATATGGTAGTATAAATAAAAGCCTTAACTACAAATTAATAATATTCTATAATATCTGTAATTGAGCGGACGTACCCTAAGAAGCCTACCTTAAGGCATTCCCTACTATACTAAAAGGACTAGCTTTAGACCACTTCTATATAAATTAACTGTCCCACCTACCATTTGCCAAAGCTTGTAAGCACCTTTAGAATTTCTTTAAAGGATTAGGATTTTAACGTAAGAACCTAAATAAGTAGAATACCATTACACTTATAATAGTAATAGTAGGAAATATAGATAAGTTAACAAGCGAATGTCTCCAATTATTAATCTATAGACTTTGTTAACTATAGCATGGCCTTAGACCTACCTTATAAACTATAGACTTCCTTTATAATAAAATCGTCACTTCTTACTAGGGAATACTAGTATGTAGATATATAGTTTCTAACCTACCGGATAACCTTAAAGCCCTTATTAATAAACTTTAATTATCTATTATAGCATACAAGAAAGAGTATATGGAGAAGATATAAGCCTTCTTTACAGACCGACGGTTCTATAAAAGAGATAATAACTATAACCGCAGCAACCGCAACAACCCTCCGTATAACCGCAACCGAAAGAAACCACGTTGCTTTATATATAATAGGGAAGGATGTTGCTTATAGAGACATACTAAGGAGGAGTAAGAAGAGTCTAAAGCTAAGTTTAGAACTGCTAATAGAGATAGGTTTAGCAAATTTAATAACCAATTTAAGAAACGACTTAACTAATATATTATAGATTATAAGGATAACGATACCGACTTAGAAGAAGAGCTTAAAAAAGCTTTTTAAGTATTAACTATTAATGTAAGTTATAAGGCAACTGACAAGAACTTACAACTAAATATTAATTACTACTATACCTCCCTCGGCTAAGTGGAAGAGTAAAAAGGAATTTCTATAGCTGCTACCCTAGCTAATAAAGCCTTTAGCCATTTAGTTACAACTATAGATAATATAGTACCTCTTATAAACGACTAGAACCCCTTTACCTATAATGCAACTATATTTATGTCCCGCTATACTATAGACAAGTTTATAGGTATAATGATTGATATAGGAGCATCTAAATAATCTATAGCAGGATATGGCTAATTCTTGGTATTCTAGAGACTCAATACTGATGTATAGCTTAATACCACTATATAAGGCATAGTTAATGTATAGTTCGGCATTAGATTAACCTTATTAATTGGATTAGCTAAAGTAATTACCCTAATTGGCATAATTGAGTTTTATATTATTAAGGTTAACACCCCATTTTTACTTTACTTAGCAGACATGGATTATCTATAAGTGTACTATAACAACCTAAAAAATATGCTAATTACCCTTTAGAGCGAAGTACCCGTTATATATCGCTTTAGCTACCCTTTCCTACTTTAGAATATATCCCTATATACTTATTTAACTAAGTCATTTAAATAAAACCCCTACTACCTCACTAATGTAGAATTAAAGCGACTATATTGCCGTTTTAGCCACCTTTTAACTAAGCGTCTTATATAAATACTTAAACGCTTAGGGTATAATGTTAACAGTAAGACCTTAGATTATCTCATATGCTACTACCACCATTATTAAAAATATAGAAAGTCGCCTAGTAGATTTAGATTTACCTTATATAATAATATTAATTTTAACTATTTAATTGTGGTTAATATTATATATATTAATAGCGCACCCCTTTTATATATTGTTAATAAAGGAACACAATTTTAAGCTAGTAGATGGCTGTAAAATATTAGCGCTAAGTATATATGGGATATATTATAAATATGCTGGATTAATATATACCTAGGACCTCCTAATATTATTACACACGATATAGGCAAGAATTTTATAAGTAAGGAATTTAAACAATACGCTATAATATTTAGAATAGTTACAAGAAATATACCTATTAAAGCCCACAATTTAGTTAAAATGGTAGAACGCTACTATAGCCCCCTCCGTCGCATATACTATATTATTACTACAAAACTACTAGATATTAGTAAGGACATAGCCCTATAAATAGCTTTTAAAGCAATTAACGATTCCGCAGGCCCTAACGGTCTTATACCTACCTTACTAGTATTTAGAGCTTACCTATATATAGTAGAATCTAACGCACCTAACCCTACAGTTATATAACGAGCAGCAGCTCTTAAAAAGGCTATAAAAGAAGTTAAGAAGCTTAGAGCTAAGCGCTAAGTAGCAGATACCCTTAATATGCGTAACGGACCCAAAACAACTGTAATCTATAACCTACCACTTAACTTACCCGTATTAGTATAGAAAGAAGGACCTATAGGCTAACCTGGCTACTAGTCTGGTCCGTATAACCTACTTAGTATTAAAAATAAGACCTATACTATATAACTTCCCTACAGACCCACTAACTTTCATAGCACGGTCGTGAAACTATATCTAGTAGACCCTAAGATTACAGAGGATATGTAACTAGAAGACGATAAAAGCAAACCACCTTAAACTAAACCTAAACCCCTACCTTAAACTGAACCTAAACCCCTACCTTAAACTAAGCCTAGACCTTAACCTGTTAAGCGTAGAAGAGGTAGACCATATAAGTACCCTATTAAAGCTAATACCGCGAACATTTTAATATATCTATAAGATAAGGATAATAATTAACTTATAAAGTCTAATTAGTTTATAATATTACGCCAGAAGGAAATTAAGGGATTACTTAAGAAAGGAGTTTTTAAACTAGTTAACCCTAAAGATATGCTATAAAGTAATAGAGTATTTAACTCTAGATTTGTTAATAAGATTAAGAACCCCGGTTCTAATAAAGCCTTTAAGAAGTTAAGACTAGTTATATAGGCATATAATAACCTAGAAAAAGACCTTGTATTAACCCAATTACCTATAATCTAACGAGTCAGCCAACGCCTTATTCTCTATATTACGGCTATAACTTAGAATAATAGCATATATCTCTACTTATGAGATATTTTATAGGCCTATATATAATCAGCTATAAGACTAAATCAAGACTTCTATATTAGGGCACCTCTTAAACTTAGTACGGCACTTAAAGTCTTATAAGGCACAATTCTAAAGGTTGTTAGACCTTTATATAGCATTCCTAAGGCAGGTAATTATTAGTTTAAGACTTATTATAACTACTATATTAAAGAACTAAACATAAGCCAATCTACTTATAACCCCTGCTTACTCTACCTTAACAACCCCATAAATTTTAGAATAGTTGGTTTATAGACTAATAACACCCTCCTATTAGCTAACTTAGTCTTTACAGCTTTAGAATAGGAGAAGATTAAGAAAGCTAAGTTCCTAACTAAGGAATGTAAATAACTTACGCCGGAATACCTAATTAAGTTTAACGGAGGTATTATCCGATAATAGGATTATATAATTACGCTTACGTAGGAGCGCCAATACTAGAACTTAACCCTTATTAATATTAAGGAAGCTATTATAACAACTAGTTCTAGGGGCACTATTTATATAGCACTTATACTTAAGGACTAATACATTGCCTAACGAGCAAGAGGAGCTTATATTGCGTCTGTATGCTAGCTTAAAGCTTCTTTTAATTTATCCTACGCTGCCTAGGTAATTAACCCTAATAAGAAAAACGTAAAACTACTTAATAAGAGGATTTAGTAGCAAATTAAAAACCCAATAAGAGGTTTAAACTTTATTAAACTCGATATAGAGATATTACAACTACTTATATTTACTAATTCCTTATTTATAAATAATAAGGATCTCTTATTATAGATTGGATATATCCTAATACTAGCAGACTTATTAAATAAGGCGAACATCGTCTACTAGTCCTTAGTTAAGTGTAAGAGAATTACTAGAAGCGTACTAGCCTCCGAATTATATGCTATAGCCTATAGTTTCAATATTAGCGCTATAATTAAGGCCACAGTCGAATTATAACTTAATATCAGCCTACCGCTTATCCTTTGCACTGATTTAAAGTTAATCTATAAATGCCTCGTTAAACTAGGAACTATATAGGAGAAGAGACTTATAATTAATGTTATATACCTACGTTAGTTATATAAAAGACGCGAAATAGCTAAAGTTAAGTGGATTGATGGAGACAGTAACTCTATAGACGCTATAACTAAAAGTAAACCGTTATTAGCTCTTAAGTGACTTATTAACATAAACCAAATTGAGTTAAAGACAGTAGAATGGGTAGAACGTGCTACTAATAATAGCACTGATATAAAGGCATAGGGTAAGGAAGGAAGGAAGGAAGGAAGGAAGAAAAGAAAGAGAAGTATATATATAGATTTTCGAACTGCATAGTTATAGGATATTAGTCCTCCGCATTTTCTAAAGTACTCCTAGTGTAGCTAGAATATATTACATTGCAATAGGAGGCAAATTGCCGCCATGTGTGGTAAGTTGCCGTTACGTGAGGCAAGTTGCCGTTACGTATTACCGCGGCACTAGCGTGGTAAGGAACCTTAAGTTCCTTACCCTTCTTCGTATTGGAAGATAACATCTATCTACAACACTGCATAGTACATATCATTGTAATATATGTATTCTGCACGTTGTTAAAGTATACCAATAGTTAATAATATATTCTTCTTAAAGTCTTAATACTAAGCCTGTTGCTTTATTATATCCTTAAGTTATTTCCTTATAGAAATCTTCTATAAAATACTCTGCGATACTTCTTAGGATATACTTTATTTTTTAATTTTTGTATATATCTATCTATAAATCTTCTAGCTATACCTCTAGAATTCTTTATACCTAAAAGCTCTCTATATAACAAAGCCTTATAGGAAATACTACGGTGGACTTATTAATGGGCTAAGTATATAAATATAGAATAGTTAATAATATAAATATAACTGGTAAAGTGGTTGCCTAATAGATTAACTCTAATTATATTCTAAGATTTACTATAAAGAGAAGAACTATCTGGGTAGAAACTATAGTCCTTTAAATATACAACCGTACTCCTAAAAAATCCTCCTTATATATAAGGTACGTCTTATATATAAGGTACATAAGTTCCTCTTATTCCTCTTATTTAATACGTAACACATTATATAACCTTAGCTATTATTCCTTATTATATGGTTCTACTAGCTCTATTCTAGACCGTGCCTTAATTAACTAACTAGCTGCTTCTAACTCCTCTCCTAGTAGTTATAATATTGTGCTTAAAGTGTTTATAATACTATCTCCCTCCCTTCTATATTTATCCTTAAAGACTCTTAATATCTCTAGGTTGTTTACTAGAGGTATAATATCCATCTAATTAATTTAGTTAATATTGTTGCTTATTATACCTAAAGCTTCTTCTTTTTTATACGCCTAATATCATGTCCATACTATTACTGCAATATTATCACTTAGTAAAATTATACTATCTCTATATTCTCATTATATAAAAGAGGGGTTAGTTTATATTATATTAGTAAGTCTATCCTCCTAATAACCGTCCTCTTATTTAGAGTGCACTAAGGCGAATATTTATTTGTCTTATAATGTTCGCTTTACTTTTAATACTAAATATACGCATTTTATTACTCTTAATAGTTATCTAGTTCCCTAGTTAATTTATCTTAGGGTTTTATATTTAATCTACTACTACTTATCTTAATAGCGAGTTATCTTAAGCCCTTGCTAAATTAGAATGTTCTTATAATACGGAGTAAAAGGCCTTAAATACTTATATCGCGGCGTCCGCTTAGTTACTCCGTCTTAAAAAGGGTTCTAAAAAGGTTTATTTTAAGGAGTAAAAACTTATAAAATAAGGTTTATAGGAACTTAGTAATAAAAGAATAGATTTTCTTTTAGCTAAGAAGGAAATAGATCTAAGTAGTTTAGCAACTACTCTTTTTAGGTCCCCCTTAAGTAACTTATTCTTTAGCAATCCTTTTTTATTAATGCTACTTAACCTAATTTCTTCTAATACTCCTGTACCTTTTTTTATAGCGTTTTTTAGATTCTTTAGTAGCTCCTAGGTAGTTTTATTATAGCCTATCCACTTAACCTTATACTATATTTTATTATTAATATCCTTATAACTAATAATCTTAAAAACTTACTATTTATCTTCCTCTTATCCTCTATACGTGTCTACCTTATAGTTTAGTAGCTTAATATTCCTATATACTAGCTCTAGTATTGCAATATACTATATAGGATAAATCTTTATCCTAGCTAGTAGGTCTAACTTAAATATAACTAGTAAAATCCTCTATATAATTTTAAAAGGTCTTAGTCTAATATAGTTTAACTTCTTACTTAGTTGTTAACTCTTAAAATTTTTATATAGTAGCTATACTTTATCCCCCTCCTTAAGATCTAGTTCCTTAGATCTCTTAGCGTTATAGTACCGTTTTATTCTTTTTTATACCTTTTTTACTAATTCTATAAGGTCTATATAAAGATTTATTAATATCTTTATTCTTTCTTTAGCTATACTACTTATTTTATTTACTTATTATAGTAATAATAATATTCTTAACTTATATCTATAGTTTACCTTAAATAGTAATATGCCTATTACTTCTTATAGTATTATATTATATATAAACTATATAACTAGTAATAACAATACCTAATTATTTTATGCATAATTAACATAATATCTTAAATACTATTTTAGCGTCTAATTTAATCTCTCTATTTATCCGTCTATCTGCAGATAATATATAATAGAAGTTACTGCTTTAAATTCTTACTCCGCTAAAAATACCTCCCAAAATACTACTATAAATCTTAGATCTTTATCTAATATAATTTTATTTAGTGCTTTATATTTTATAAATACTTCTTTAATATAAATTCTAGCGATATCTTCTACTAAAATTTCTTCTATATATGCTATAAAGTAGCCCTATTTAGTTAACTTATCCACTATTACTAAGATTATATTATACTTTTATCTAATAATAGGATCTTTTAACTTTAGTAACTTAACGATAAAGTCCTATAATATAACCTCCTATAGTCTCTCTAGTATTTTTATAGGTTATAGCCCTCCATATAGCTTATACCTTATTAATTTATTTATTTAATAATCTAAACACTCTTTTATTACTTTTTTTGCGATATTTTAGATTCCATTAATAATATATTCTTTTTATAGTCTTAATACTAAGCCTATTACTCCATTATATCCTTAAGTTATTCCCTTATAGAAATCTTCTATAAAATACTCTACTATACTCTTTAGGATATACTTCGCTTCTTAGTTTTTATATATATCTATCTATAGATTATCTAGCTATACCTCTAAAATTCTTTACGCCTAAAATCTCTCTAGTGTCTTATAGATTCTTTTTAGTTTATTATCCTCTTAAGTTACTACCAGTTTAGGGTAGTTATATTTAATCCATCTGTCCTTATCTCTACGTAATATTACTCCTAATAGCTTCTTATTATTCTATAGTTTAGCTTTTCTACTAAGTATATCTGCCCTTACGTTCTTAGTGCCTTTAGTATACTAAATTTTAAAATAATATTTTATAAGCATCTCTACCTATCTAACCTATTTTTAATTAAGTTCTTTATTATTAGGAACCCTATTAGGTTCTTATAATCTATCTTAACTATAAATAGTTTCTCTACGCCTTATAAAAATACTCTTTATTTCTTAAGTACTGTAATTATACCTAATAACTCCTTATTATAGACGTTATAGTTTAACTCTAGTGGTGTTATCTTTCTACTATAGTATAATACTAGATGCTATACATTATTATACTTCTATAATAAGTATACTCCTAGTATATAGTTTAATATATCTATTTCTATAACTGTGTTTAATCCTAGTTAGTAAATTTTAAGGATTAGCTCTTAGGTAAATAGCTCCTTAAGTTCTTTAAATAACTTTTTTTATTTATCTCCCTATATCTATAGTTTCTCTTTCTTTATAAGCCTAGTAAATAGTTTAATATTCTTTAACTATTATACTATAAACCTCTAGAAAAAAGAATATTTAGGATATAAAGAGATATCTTTTATACCAGTTTTACGCCTCGCTATATTATATAATAGAGCGCAAAATCTAGTTAGTGTAATATTCTGCTAGTTTAAATTAAGTAAAAATAAGAGTATTAGTGATATTAGGTATTAGTAATAATAGTAGTATAGGATTAAGTAGCCGAGTTATATACTGGCGCTATATAGTTATAGGAAATTAGAGTTGTTTATAGGCGCTATTATATAAGAAGCTGTGCCTATTATTCCTGTAATAAATAATATACGCATTTTATAATATCTCTTTATAATACCTTTATAATATATAAGAGTCTATTCTCTTAAACCGTTTATTTATATTAAGTATAATATATAGCTACTATATAAATATAACAAAGTAGTAATATTTATAGAATTTTATTATAAGGCTAATAAATAAAGTAAATCCTTTAAAGGTTATTATATAGTAGAGAACGTAGGTATCTAAGCTATTTATAGGCAATAGACTTTAGAGGGTAGGTGGAATAATTACTAAAGTAACATTTATTCCTAGTATTAGTAATTTTATAGTTTATAAAACTATAATAAAATATAGTATATATAATATAATTAGTAAGCATAAGTGCGGATAATACTCTTTTATCTAATATTACTAGGGTTTTATGTAACGGAACCTTGTAGCAAGTACTATAGTAGGCTCGTTATTAGGCTAGGTGTATAGGTAATGTAAATTAAAGTTAACAACGTAATAATAACTAGTGGAGTAGTTGCCTAATAGATTAACTCTAATTATATTCTAAGAATTACTATAAGGAAGGAACTATCTTAGGTAGGGATTAAGGGTCCTTAAATACATAACCGTACTTTTATAAAATCCTTCTTATATATAATATACGTATTATACATATTATATATATATCCCCTTCATACACTATATATACTGCGTATAACGTTATATAACTTTAGTTACTATTCCTCGTTATATAGCTCTATTAGCTCTATTTTAGACTATACCTAAATTAACTAACTAGCTTCTTCTGATTTTTCTCTAAGTAGTTATAATATTATACTTAAAGCGTCTGTAATACCATCTCCCTTCTTTTTATCTTTATCTTTAAAGATTCCTAATATCTTTAAGTTATTTACTAAAGGTATAATGTCCGTTTAATTAATTTGGTTAATATTATTACTTATTATACCTAAGGCTCTTTCTTCTTCGTAGGCATAACGTTATACTTATACTATTGCTGCAATATTATCTCTTAGTAAGATTATGCTATCTCTATATTCTCGCTGTTTAAAAAAGGGGTTAGTTTATATTGCGTTAGCGAACCTATCTTCGCGATAACCGTCCTCTTACTTAGAGTGCACTAAAGCGAATATTTATTTGTTTTATAACATTTACTCTACCTCTAATACTAAATATACGCGTCCTATTACTCTTAATAGTCGTCTAGTTCCCTAATTAATTTATCTTAGGGTTTTATATTTAATCTACTGCTACATAGCTAGATAGTAAACTATCTTAAGCCCTTACTAAGTTAGAACGTTCTTATAATGTAGAGCAAAAGGCCCTTAAGGCCCGTATTACAGCGTTAGCTTAATTACTTTATCTTAAGAAGGTTTATAAGAAGGTTTATTTTAAGGAGTAGAAACTTATAAAATAAGGTTTATAGGAACTTAGTAATAAAAAAATAGACTTTTTTCTAACCGGGAAGGAAACAGATCTAAGTAGTTTAGTAACTACTCTTTTTAGGTCCCCCTTAGGTAACTTATTTTTTAGTAATCCTTTCTTATTAATACTGCCTAACCTAATTTCTTCTAATACTCCTATACCTTTCCTATAGCATTTTTTAAGTTCTTTAATAGTTTCTAGGTAGTCTTATCATAGCCTATTTACTTTACTTTACTTTATATTATATATTATTATTAATATCCTTATAACTAATAACCTTTAAAACTTACTGTTGGTTATACAAGGTGATATTACGTAGCTATGGTTCGTAGATAATATAATGATTATTATTCTTTTTTCCTCTTGCTTAAGGAAGGGCGAGGAGCTTAGGGCTCCTCGCCACGCTAGTGCCGCGGCGACACGTGACGGCAACTTGCCTCACATGACGGCAACTTACCTCGCGTGATGGCAACTTACCTATATTCCCAACACTGGCAACTCTTCTTTTGCGGTTACCATATATATATATATACCGCTCAACTAGCGTAACAAATATTAATCCTCCTTACTTACTATTGCCATTGTAATATAAGTCTCGCTGTTCTAAAATATGCCTCTTAGCACGTGGTGCTTTCTTACTTAGGAGTCATAGGTAGATATCTTGTTAGGAGGGCCGCTAAGGCGCTAGTAGTAAGCGAGCCAATAGTAATTTTCCATCCCGGGGATGGAAAATCCTAATTGGCTAGTTTAAGTTAGGGTCTGCAGAATATTATACTCCTACTCCCTTTTAACCTAACCTTTAACTTATATACGTAGAGTATTTGTGTTAACAAACGTCTCTAGTGCCTTGTTTGGGTTTGCCTTTATTATTATATCTACTAGGTTATCTTAGCTATTAATCTATTAAATCTTAAAGAGTTCTTAACGCTTGTAGGATTGCTAAAGTATTATAATATTAATTATAAGGCGCTTTTTCTTTATAGTACTAAGCTTAACTAAATACTTATAGAGGGAGTATAAGTCGGTGTATATAATTATAGGGATAACGGGAAGTTCAAGTCAATCTATAATTATCTTTAGGGTAGTTCCAATTATAATTGCTATATTAACTCCGCCAACCATTCTATATATCTCTAACGCTAGAACGCTTTAAGTAATACACTTACTCTTAGTTAAGCTCTAATAGATAAGGTTGCCGTGGATTATAAAGTTATTCTCTTTAGTAGATTTATTTGTGATAATAATCTTATATCCCAACTAGGAGCTAAAATCTTTATTATTTATAAATGATCCATTAACGAATATAAAGAGCTTAGTGGTAGGAAGGTTAATAGGTACGTAGAGTAATCCCCAATTAAGATAGTTTATTTGCTAAAAAAGACGCTTATTTAGGGTAAGGACATTATCCTTAGTTAGTTCCTAGTATTAAGCCGTAATAGAGAGATTAAATAAAGCCTTAGGTTAACAGATAAAAGCAATATAAGCTCCGCGAGTATGTTACTCCATATATCCTTGCCTTAGAGAATTAACGTTAATAACGTCGATCTTCTTGCCTTAACCCTTCTAGCGTAAAGTAATGGAATCCTTGTTTAGGGAGAGGATGCATCTATTAAAGAGTAATAGTGTTATTAAATTAAGCTTTTCTTTTGGCTTTACTATAAGATTTACCTTTACTAGCTTATCTTCTTTAAGAGCTAAAAATTGGTCGTCTCCTAAAATAATTATATCGTTAGTCTATATGCTGATAATTCTAAATAGAGTTCCTGTGGTTATAATAAGGAAGTAGGGATCGAATATAAATATAGTTATTAAAAGCTTCTCTTTGTGGTGCTTGCTATAGGTAGCCCACTAATAAGTTCTTACCTCTGCAATTCCGTATAATGGCTTAAGCACAACTATAATCGTATCTTTAGGATATTAGTGGCGAATTTGCTCTAGAAGGTGTGCTAATATTAAGCGCTAAAGGTGCGTCTCTAATTGGGTGTAGGCTTAAGTAATATCTCACAAATAAACCGCCATTTTATTCTTTATTAAGGAGGGAGCTAGCGCAATAATAACTTGCTAACTAGCTTATTAAATCGTAGGAGACTGCGTAAGAATTACCTCCTTACTATTATTATTGTAGCCTTAGATAATAAGCCTTAATTTCTTAAATAGGGCGTTAGTAGCTTTGCCCTTAATCTTATTAACCATTCTTAACTTAAAGATGCGAACTCTATTAAACTTAAAAGGGTTATGCTTCTTAAATTTAAAAACTTCTCTTGTAATAAGACTGTTAATTTTTTACTTATTGGATGCTTAAAATAGAGCTCCTGGGGTTATAATACGACCTTCCTTTTAAAGCTGTTTTATAAGCTTAAAGTTAGCCTTCTCTTTAGTTATTATAAAGGCCATTAATAACTTAACTCTATTCTTAATGGCGGCAATAAATTGTTCTTTAAAATTAATAAGATATTAGTAATTTTGTAATTTCTTTAGGCGACCTTTACCGCGTTGTAGTTGTAGCATATCTACTATAATTGTATTAGGATTATAGTCGCCTTTTAGAGCATATTAATCGTAGTTCTCCTCTAGGGCATCTTCTAGGGCATCCTATAAAGGCTTAGAATTATTATCTTTATAGTAAGGCTTAATAACAGTTAAATGGAATTAAGTGGGTCCGTAAGGCATCTAAATAGTATAAGTTTAACTATTAATTATAATAAGTTAGTATGGGCCTAACTATCCTCCCTTTTTACGCTATACGCGTACTTTAGACTAGAGTAGTAGATTAAGCGTAGTTAAGGTATTTAGGCCATTTCTTATTTCTAGTGCGTTATTAACCTAGTATATAGCGTAGAGACGTTATACCTTCTTTATTGCCTTGTAAATAGCCTTAGCTTATTATATAATAGAGGGAGATAGTAGAGAATCGTTAGTTATTTAAGGGTAGGCGCTAAAGACTAGTAATGTAGGTATAAGTCTATCCGGGCCAGCGGAATTATTAATAGCTTTAATAGCTATTTATAAGGTAAGTTTTTTACTAGCGTCCTTTAGTTCTAAAGAGATAATCTTATATACGCGGCGTAATAGCGTATAATATTACTCTACTTTTCTAATGCTATTATATGCCTTAATAGGGACTTCCTTAACCTTAATTGCTATTGCCTTTATTTATTATTAGAACTCTATAAATAAGAAGTTCTTTCCTATATTATAGACGATTTAATTAAGGGGTCCTAAATAGATATTAATCTAGTATAACTAAAGGGTATCCTATACGTTTCTGGCTAATATATCTTTTAAGAAACGTGCAGCTTAGAAGGTGGTTAAGAAGTTAATAACTTGGAGCACTAGTTTACCGCTAAGATATATAATATTAATAATAATATAGAAGTTAAAGTTGTAGTTATCCTTAAGGGTGAACTTAAATCGGCTAGGGGACTTCTAGTTTATTTGGTAGTAATAGTAATACTTTATAAGATGCTTAATTGCCTTAACCTTAACTTTATGGCCTACTTACTAAAGAACCCTAAGCAATTAATAAACGGATAGGTGGCTAAAATAATAGTGTAGTTGGCGTAATTCCGACTTAGTTAAGTGGCTTTAAGTAATACTCTTTTCTAGTTAATAAAGGAGTAACTAGGGGTAACCCTACTTGTGTATAACAGGCACCTAATTATCTCCCTAAATAAGTATATTCTTAAGGTTGTTAAGCCTAACGCCTAACTTATTTATATCTTTAATGCAAAATAAAAATGGAGTGTTTATAGGAATAATATAGAAAGTAATATATCCTAAGGGGGTTTGGACCCTAATTGTGCCAAGAGAGATTATAGTACCTTTACTAAAGCGAATTGTATATTGGCCTGCCGTTAATTAGTTAATCTAAATAGAGCTATTAAGCTGCTAAAGAGCTCGAACTTAAGGTTCTCCTACTATAGATACTCCTGCGGCTCCTGTATCCGGCATAATACTATAGAAGACGTACGCCGAGTATCTATTGTCGAAGGAAAATATGGAACTCTCCTTTAGCTCATTAAAGATATCTAACTTCGTGATAGAATGGAGCGTAGATTAGTTATTAAGAATAGCAACGGTTTATATACTATCTACCTTACTATACTTAGTAAAGTATTAGTTAGGTAAGTAGTTTTTAATTTCCATATCTATAAGGAGCTATTCGGTCTTATTAACCTTACCCTTAAGATCTTCTACGCCTTTATATTAAACTAGGAAGCTTTAAAAGTAGGCCGCAGTAACTTTATAATTTTTAATATTTCTTATACTCTAACGGAACTTATTATATACCTCCTTTCGCTTATTAAGGGAGTGTCTAGTTAACTAGTAATTTGGCTTCTTACAAATATAGCACTTCTTTTAGCGATTACTTCAAAATGAACCTCTATAAGGACCTCTATAATTACCTTATAGTCAACATTAATTATACCCTCTTCCGTATTCCCTACTACGGCCACTATATATTTAATTAGTCTAGTTATAATTATGTTAGTTAGGAATACTTTATTAGGTAGGGTTTTTAGTATAGAACTGTTAAGATTCTTATATTTATATTATAGTACCTATAGCGGAGCGTAGCTTAGTATATACTCCTTTAAACGTATCTATAGGTTTATATAGCGCTAAGTTATACTTAGGAACGCTATAGCATACTAAGATAACCTAGTCCCTTAGGCTGTTCTTATTTTAGTAAGTTTTAGTAAGACTATATTAGATTTTCTAGAGTTTATTAAAGAGTAGTTAAAAGCACTCTAAATAAGTCTTTATTAGGTTAGAAGTAATAACTCTTTAGAACATAGTCTCTCGCCATTTAGATATATAAAGTTGGCGATTTTTATTAGTCTTAAAGTGGGCTTTAGTAAGCTAAAGCATTATATTAAAGCTATAGTTTTTACCTATAATATAGTCGTAATAGAATGTTACTGCCCGTCCCTTTAATATAATAGAGAAAGCGTAATAGTACTGGTGGCGTTAAATTCTAACCTTATTACAACAGTTATAAAAAACCTATAGTTTTGCTCCGAGTATATTATACAGTTCTTCTTTAAACTTCTTCTCTTTATCCGAATATACCTTTATTAGATTCGTAACTTCTTATAGTAAAGGCTTACTAGTTAGTTAGAGTAGAGAAGGTAAAGGCGGAGTAACTCTAAGTAGGAGAGTACCTCTAGGTGGGAGAGTAGCTTTAGGTAGGGGGTTAGCGTTCTAGGGGTTTTAATATAAATTAAAGTTGCCTTCTAAAGAATAT
>Ga0307515_10012242_pt1 | contig 16154 bp, 9 predicted proteins | sample 17_EM_MG_FD_194513 | JGI IMG/M metagenome (GOLD analysis project Ga0307515, IMG submission 194513) | Populus trichocarpa ectomycorrhiza microbial communities from riparian zone in the Pacific Northwest, United States - 17_EM | ecosystem: Host-associated > Plants > Roots > Unclassified | place...
ATTAAATTTGAAAAAAAATCATATTATTACTATTGAAGAGAAACCATAAATTTGATTTAAAGTGTAAAATTAAAAACTATAAGAACTTGGGTCAGACATGTTTAATATTATTATTTTTATTATTAATATTATTATTTTCATTATTATTAATAAATTTGAAAAAAAATTATTACTATTGAAAAAAAATCATAGATTTGATATGAAGAGTAAAATTAAAAATAATTATTATTATCATCATCATTAATAAATTTTTAAAAAAATATTATTACTATTGAAGAAAAACCATAAATTTGATTTGAAGGGATTAAAAACTATAAGAACTTGGGTCTAGAAGGTGATGTCATATCTAAGGAAGTTGGGTTTGGCTTGGCCAAACCCCATAAACTTGAGTGTGACACGACAGAACCCCAGGAGCTAGGGTTTGCTAAGGGCACCAGACTCAGGTTACTTGGGTTTGGAAGGAGATGTCATACCCAAGGAACATGGGTGTTATTAATATTATTGTTCTTATTATTATGATTATTAGTATTATTCATATTATTATTATTATTAAGTTTGAAAAAAAATATTATTACTATTGAAGAAAAACCATAGATTTAATTTGAAGAGTAAAATTGAAAACTATAAGAACTTGAGTCAGACATGTTTAATATAATATTATTAAGATTATAAACATTATTATTATCATTATTAATATAATTATTAATAAATTTGAAAAAAAATATTATTACTATTGAAAAAAAATCATAAATTTGATTTGAAGGATAAAATTATTAATAATAATACTCTTAGGTTTGGCGGCCACACCTAATGTTTTTAAGTTAAACGTCAGACCCAAGAGTATTGGATATTGCTGGCAGCTAAGCTCAAGGTTTTTGGGTCTATCATCCGTCAAACTCAAAAGACACTTGTGTTTAGAAATAGTCACCAAACCTAACTATCTTGGGTGTAGCATACCATCAAATCCAAGTTTCATTTGAAAATATTTTTTTTAATGTAAAGCTTTCTAAAGAATTGCATCATTGTTTCTAATTTATGCATGTGTGAGCTTTATATACTGAAAAATTAAAGACAGTCACTCTATGATATGTCATGAGCTCATGGATTTTATATTACGCCACTAATCCTCTCCCTGATGCACCCTCCACTCCACTCCCTGCCCGTCTGCAAAAGTGCCGGCTCTCGCATCATATATCATTGTTGTTGTTGTTATTATTATTATTATTATTAATATTAAGATTAGATAAATAACATATTATTACTATTATAGAGAAACTATGAACATTTGGGTCTAACGGACACACCTAATGCTTTTGGGTTAGTTGTCAAACCCAAGGGTATTGGGTATTGCTGGCAGTCAGACCCAAAAGTCTTGGGTCTGGCTCAAAGCTCTTAGATATGTTATTTGTGAGATTCAATTGTGTTGGGTATGATATAATTACCAAATTCAAGTTTTTAAAAAAGTATTTTTTTTATATAATTTAAAAAAAAAAAAAACATTATTAACTTAATGCGAAGCGCTGGGCAATACAATAACTAATTTTCATGTTGTGTCGGCTGAAGTCTGTTTTAAGCTTTCTACAGGAATTGCATCATTGTTTCTAATTTATGCATGTGTGAGCTTTATATACTGGCAAATTAAAGACAGTCACTCTATGATATGTCATGGATTTTATATTACCTCCCCCAGATACACCCTCCACTCCCTGCCCCACCCCTTATGAAAAGAAGAGGCGAAGCCACGACATGGAGCATGAGTAGAAAAATAGTCATGTCTAGCAAAAAAAAATTGACAAAAATTCATGGTGAGGCTTGTCTGTATAGGCACATTTACAAATTCGTGACTCCTCATGCGTGACGATGGCCTTTGGGCACCCTTTAGTCAGCCGGGAAAACAAATGAAGGCCATTGTTTTTCATAACATTCCAGAATCATATGTGAGATTCCCTTTCTAATTTGAGCTATTTTGAGGTCCATCAATTAAGTGCTTCTGAAACTAAATTATTAAATTCTCATATAATAGCTGTCTATGTGCTGCTCATGGATCTGGAGATTGGATCATGATAATGAGACTGATATGGCTGACGTTACTAGAAGGTGTAGGCAATAATGGTGTCATTGTGTGGAAGCTGACAATAGGTTAAAGAAAGAGAACTCTTGTAAAGGTATTCATAAGTGAGAAAATAACTATGCAAGTCAGTGTAAATGAGTGGTTCAATTTTAGTTGAGAGGCTAGTGATCAAGTTTTTAAATTCTCCAAGCAAACCCCTAACACATAAAGATTGAGTTAGTTCTCCAAGGTAATTGGTCTTCTAGCAACAACAAGCTCATCAGAAAGGACTTGGCTTTTTGTTAATAATATCATCTCCTTGTCTTGATTCTTGGAAAGACTCGTGAAGTTACATAATTTGTGAGTTCAATAAAGATGTAAGAGATCGTTCAAGAGTTTGCCATATATTGTGTGATGTTTGACAGTCAAGAACAAGTGTAGAATCTCAGTAGATAAAGCACTCATGATCAAATAATCTTTTTGTTTCCATGACAAGAACGCTGGATTAACCATAGGAGCAACCATGATTGATGAGATAATATGAGAAGGAGGGCATGGAAGAGAACCATCAACAAAAAGCACTCATTACCCAGCTCCATTTTACCCAATCTTGAATGGAATGAAAAGGAATAATCATATGTAAAGGGGGAGCAGCTGGGAGAATATTACTCATAAATGATATATATGAACTAGAAGTAGTATTTTCATGCTTGGGAGTTTTTTAGACATTAAATTGTAAACTATTAACAATTCAAAGTGTATTAAAATTCATTAAATTTTGAAAATTCCGAACTCTCAATCACACTGCCGTCGCTATATATGAGAAAAAGGAAAGAAAAAGAAGAAGAAAGACGTGCATGCACCTACTGAAAAGAAAGATGATACCATAATAATTTCACAAGAAACTGAAACTTTGATCATTAATTTGTTGTTGTTTAATCATGTTCTTCTCCATTTCCGTTCACTTTCCTCTCTTTATACAATCTTTCTGGCTGATAAATGACTATTCATGAAAAGCAAAGATTTAAATAACCTCTAATGGACACTAGTCTTTCTATTTCACACACTATCATGATCACGATGACCAAAAGCAAAGCCAGGCTTAGTAGCAGTACTTAATTTCTCTATAAAACCCCCCTACCTGGCAAGCCCCTGATAAATCCTTTCAACAACGTTAATGATGGGTTTCGCGTAGGATTCACGTTCATGTAGTAAAATCTTGCCAAAGTTGAAGATTTTGTTTTCCACGTATGATGATTCTCTCTCTCTTTCTCTTACTTTTCTCTCTATCCTGAAACATTCTCTTATGACGATCACCAACTGTGTGTGTAACCTGTGACAACATTAATTAATGGATGCTGAGTGGCTTGATGCTGTCTTGAGCACATAGGAGGGTATCATATTCTTCCATGAAAATGCTAGCAGCATGTTGGAGACACACCAACTGGGGCTAATTTATATATATGTTAGCAGAATTTAGATTTGGTTTGCCAAGTACTTGGAGATAAAATCTTCTTTCTTGGATTCTTAAGGAATTCGATTCCCATTCTGTTATAGTTTCTTTATGTTACACTATTTATTCGTAGATTTGGTGCTTAACTTGGATCATCGTTGCTGAATTTGGGAAGAGATCGATCGAGTTGTCTTCTTCACTACATCTTGGGGTAAGACTTTCATTAACAGTATCCTCTTTATGTGTCTTGTGATTTTTGTTATGTTTTTCTGGTTCAAGAAATGCCATGCAGTTCTTGGTGTACCCGCACGCAAAGGAACATATGGTTTGGTTTTTTGTCACTTGGCCATTTATTAAAAAGGAAGCTAAAAGGGCTAAAGTGTTGAGAAAATTTTGGTAATTTTATTCCCTACATCCCTGAGCTTATTATTTTGATGCGAGGACTAGGGACGTTGGAGAGGACTTTGAGTTTAGGTCCTCTATCTTTCACACTTTTTTGCCTTTTTTTGGCTTTGATTATTTGATGAAAACAAAGGCCCCAACCTCATTGAAAAAAAAAATATTCAAGAAGGCTCCTCCTTTGGATGGCCATAATTTTGACAACTTAGTAGAAATAATTTTGACATTGATATCAAAGAATAGCACGGCTATTTGTGGTATTTTCTTTTCTTTTTACCATCAACAGTGTATATATTGATGTATGTGCTTATCTACCTTGCAACCATATCAGCAAACATTTATTAATTTGATGAAGCCAGTCCCAATCACGTTGTCCGAGCCAATCAAACACAGAGAATTACAAATATTGATAATCTGGTACTGTTCATCATTATTAATTTCCTTTCTATCTTGTAGCCCACCTCCAAATTCATCCCTTAATTTATGGTGATTCAAAGCAAAGAACTCCTTCTCCCTCAGCTTATAAACATATATATATAATGGCTGTGAAGCGTGCTGTTTTTGCTTTTGATTAATCACCTTGGAGTTTTGGCTTTGATAACTCTCACTAGTCAACTCCATGTAAGCAACCCGTTTCTTTGTTGTTTAATCTGGTTATCATTAACAGTATATGTGACTCTGCCAAGTTAACCAACATCTTAGAGCTTGTTAGCCGTGAGTTCTTTACTAGTTCAAGATTGTCCTTTTCCAGGTGATGATGGTGATAAACTTCCAGAAAAACTCAACGGTCTAGAATGGTTGTGTGCTTGCATAGTCTAAATAGTCGATTGTGTGTCAGCATCTAAGCCAGCCAGACAGGTTGCGATAAGGTTATTTTTGGAGGAAACGTTAAGAAAGTATGAGAGTTTTTCCTTTGCCTCGGCAGAACTGATATGTTACTATCTGATAGACAGTGTTTTAATTATTAGCAAAGCTAATTACCATCTACTGTGTTTAGCACCCACACCGATCCCTTTCCCCACACGCGTTTCTTACTTGTAGTAGATGATGATAGGGATGGCACTTTGGATACAGATCAGATTCCCACTAGGTTAACAAGCAAGCATGCATTTTCACGAAAGTTATTGTAGTCAAATTAAATCACATTTCAAGGTTGCCATTATTGTGAACCTGTGCCCTTTCATATCAGAGAGGTGGATTTAGTTTTGGTCCTGAAAGCTGGATGATTAATGGCACACATACTTTACAGTAATTTTTTGTCTAAAGAGGATCTGTTAGTAGAGTAGGGTTTGAGTAGTGAAAGCTAAGTCCAGGTTTAGGGTAAACTGGTTATACATGTTGAGGAGTGGGATCATGGCAAGATTAATTGCTTAATGATTTTGAATGCCTTGTAAGATACACATATATTCATTGCATGGGATACTTCAGATAAACTCTTTTTGGCCATGATATTTAACCCACAGCTTATGTCTTCTTTTGTTAATTTGCTTATAGTTCTGGCAAGTAGAGTATGACTATAAGATGTTTATACATGTCTGAGGAAGATGGATGAAACTTACTAGTCAGATTAAGAGAACGAAGAAAGATTTTTGCCTGCTTTGCCGGTTTCTCGTCTCATATTCCATAATGTATTCAAACTATTGTTTGAGGTAGACTATGACCGATTGCTTGATATACCTCCCATTTTCTATTCTTGTGGGAACCTATAAATTGGTATATTTTCCTCATCTTTATCCACAAACAAGGGACTAACTTCTGGGATTAGCTCTTCAGAAAGCTTTAGGAGCAACCATGAATGCATTAGTGGCAACCAACAGGAACTTCAAGCGGGCAGCTAAGCTGTTGGGGTTGGACTCCAAGCTTGAGAAAAGTTTGCTGATTCCATTCAGAGAGATTAAGGTGATTATAGAAGTTTTTTATTATCATCCTTAAATAGCACATCCAAAATGATTTATTTTTGTACGCCCTGCTGTTCTAATGGACTTGGATAAAAAAATTGCAGGTTGAATGTACCATACCCAAAGACGATGGCACTTTGGCGTCTTTTGTTGGGTTCAGGGTTCAGCATGACAATGCCAGAGGTCCCATGAAAGGGGGGATCAGATACCACCCAGAGGTAGCTTAAATTATAACCAGTGTAGTCATGGCGTTATTTAGATATAATGCCAAGAAAAATCTCTCTGTTTTGCAAAGTTCAGCATGTCTACGAATGCCATATTTTTTATTTTTTATTTTAAATCTCAATAAGTTTATGGGTGGACTAGATAAATTTATATACCAAGATTACTAGTATAGTTTGAGCTCCAGTTCTAATGATCGTTCGGGTTATTTTAGGTTGATCCAGATGAAGTCAATGCATTAGCACAACTTATGACATGGAAAACAGCAGTAGCGAACATTCCCTATGGTGGGGCTAAAGGTGGAATAGGGTGTAATCCAGGGGAGTTAAGTGTGTCTGAACTGGAACGACTTACCCGTGTGTTCACTCAAAAGATACATGATCTAATCGGAATCCACACAGACGTTCCAGCTCCTGATATGGGAACTGGTCCACAGGTTCGGCACTGAAAGCATGTCTTGTTGCAAAGGATATGTTATTTAGTATCATGAAAGAGATGAACTGAAAAGAGTTTCCAAGTGTGTTTTGAAGACATTTCTGAATATATTAAGATATGCTTGTGTTTTGGTTAAGCAGACTATGGCATGGATACTGGATGAATACTCCAAGTTTCATGGCTACTCACCTGCTGTTGTTACTGGAAAACCAATTGTAAGTATACTAAACTCTTCATTGTAATAAATGTCATTTCCTGTTACCTTCCGCTAGCTTTTTCTAATTTCTTGAACTCACATTCCTGCTGTTTGCCAGCAAATTCCGGAGTTCCTTCTGCTTTGCTCATGGTTTTTCGCATTTAATCTAATGCATTAAATAATCTATGTTCTTGTTTCGATGGGAGGGAGACACAAGGTTTTAGCATTGAAATATTTCTTACTGCTGAGTTCCTCACAGTCTATCTTGTAAATTCTAGCAGTAATATCACAGTCCTTTTGGTTTTTCTTCTTGTCTGTTTTAAATCTAGGATCTCGGTGGATCTCTAGGCAGAGATGCCGCCACTGGACGAGGAGTGCTCTTCGCTACAGAAGCCTTGCTTAAGGAGCACGGGAAGACCATATCAGGGCAACGATTCGTCATACAGGTGCACTCTGAACTCTATTTCAGCTTAGCAGATCATTCGCGCAGAGAGTGCTTGTCTTGGTATTGTTTCACACATAAAAGTTCACCTGATCTAAATGGAGGTGCATGTCTCAGGGTTTTGGAAATGTGGGTGCCTGGGCCGCCCAACTAATCAGTGAGCAGGGAGGGAAGATCGTTGCCGTAAGTGACATCACTGGAGCTATAAAGAACAACAAAGGGCTTGATATTCCAAGCCTACTCAAACATGCCAATGAACACAAAGGTGTGAAAGGATTCCATGGCGGGGATCCGATCGATCCCAAATCAATACTAGTTGAGGACTGTGACATTCTCATTCCAGCAGCCCTTGGAGGTGTCATCAACAGGTTTATTTTTCATAACAGGAGCTTCTCTTCTCATCAAAATATTCAATCTCAAGGATCTTTCCTCTAAAATATATTTTAACTGCAAATGAAATAATATTTCTTGGATAATAATAAGATACATTCCATTTCCTTTACATTATTGATCTTGAAATCCTGAACTAAATGTTCTCTTGTCTGATTGAAGAGAGAATGCAAGTGATATTAAATCCAAATTTATTATTGAAGCTGCCAACCATCCAACTGATCCTGAGGCTGACGAGGTTAGTGCGAGGTTTAGAGTTATAGATGCCCACCTAAGATTTTGTGAAATAATAATTGCTTTTTTGTTGTCTTTCTACAGATTTTGACAAAGAAAGGTGTTGTTATTCTTCCAGATATATTTGCTAACTCAGGAGGAGTCACTGTTAGCTACTTTGAGTGGGTTCAGGTATGAAATGCCAAATTGCTCTGTGATAACCACTAGCCCTTCTTTCAGCATGGCACCTGCTAATCGTTCTACTCGCATTTTCTGCTGTGATGCCTTCAAGCTTGCATGTCTGAAAGATCAAGAGGAGAAAACAGGAACTCGAAATTCTAGGATTGTTTTCCCTATTTTCTGACATTATTTTGCTTCTTACAAGTAACATTGAATCGGGACTTCCTGCAAATACCAATACTGGTACCTTTTCCATATGGGCTTGGTAAAAGTAATAATTTTTTTTCTTTTTTTGCTGCTTGCGCATTGCAGAACATCCAAGGATTCATGTGGGATGAAGAGAAGGTGAACAATGAACTAAAGAATTACATGACCAGAGGTTTCAAAGATGTGAAAGAGATGTGCAAAACCCACAACTGTGATCTGCGTATGGGAGCCTTCACTCTAGGTGTTAACCGCGTTGCACGAGCTACCGTTCTGAGAGGTTGGGGAGCCTGAGATGTTGGCTGCTCTGAATAAAGATAGGCTTCAACGAGGCCCCTCGCTCATACTTGTCGAGATCTCTCTTGCTTATGGAAGTTTAAACAACTTCTTTTCATGTGTATTGCCTTAATTTCCACCTCTTAAGGTGTTTCTCGTATGAACTGCAAATTCTCTTACAGAAAGTAGGGAGGAATTGCTGAGGTTTTATGGTCTAATAAGTGTTTTCTTTTAGCTTTTTAGTTTCTTTTGAGGTGGAAAGATTTGATCTTGGATACCCTCGAGGCATTTATCACTGCCCAATACCTCGTTGGCAAAGTTCATTGTAAGTTGGAAATTGCGTCATGGGTTCTTAATAATTTAAACTTCCTATTCATAATTCCAGTTTTCAAATATCTTTCAATTTTAAGATCCTATGTTGGTATCATTCAACTTGTTCACAAGAATTAGGCACAAATATATTTGCTTTGTTCCACTGAACAATGTAATAATAATATCTTTACCCTTCACACTAATATCCCGCGCCTTTCAGGTATATGTATGGCGTCTCCAGACAGCAAAAATCAGTTTAAATTTTTTAAATCAAATCATGTTTTTTACCGATCATTCAAATTATCTCTGAACCTGTCAAGTTGACTAGGTTATATCCAAGTAACTCTCATGTTAATTAATTTTAAACATGGATTAAGTAAGAAATCAGGTTATGATGGTTCAAGATTGACCCACTAATTTAGGCTCTCTTTTTATACTTTTTTTTTTAAATCATTTTTTAATTTATTTATTTTTGAATTGATTTTTTTTTCAATTTAATTTTTTTCAATTTAATTAATTTATAATTGATCTTTATAATTTATTTTAAAATTTTAATTATTATTTAATTTTATGAGCATATTCTAAAATAAAAAAAATATTAAATTAATTATGAGTTTAATAGAGTAAATTATGAAACTCATCACCTTATATATCAACATTTAAATATTTAAAAAAATATTTCATTTTAATTTTTTTAAAACTAAAATACATTTTTTACTTATCATTAAAATTTACTTATCATCTAATTAACTTGGCCACGTAAAAATAACTTTTACATCAATTAATTTTAAACATTGACCAAGAAAAGAGTGAAATTTAAGTTTTACGATTAATTCTCTAAACAAATTTAATAGTTCCTCACAAACTAACCATTTTTTCACATTACAAATTTTTTTGATCCAACCCGTGCCGTAACTCCAAACAAGTAAAAACTAGTTTAAACTAAAATACATATGAGATAACTAGTGCTGCACAAAAGCCTAAACTCTTCAAGGAAGCATCCAAATGTTGATTGTTGTTTGGCCATTGCATCTTAAAATTACAACTTAAAAAGCATGAGCACCAAAATTATTACACAAAGTTGTTCTATCCTCTCCCTCTCCCCCTAAAACCACCACGACCAAAACCACCACCTCTAGGTGGACCTCTGCCCCTTCCCCTTCCGCTGAAACCGCCTCTACCACCTCTGCCTCCTCTTCCACCACCACGGCCACCTCTTCCAGCTGCTTGTGCCTGTCCCCTGCATTAATAAAACACAACCGTTATAATTTGATCGAAACAAACACAAGATTCTTAACACAAAGAATAGCCAGACCAGATAACAGGACAGGTGATATGCAAATATCCACCAAAGGAATATGATTTGAACAATAGAATCAGAAACTCAATGAGTCAGCATTGAGCAAAATATTAAAGTATTTAACCAATTCCCATTAATTTTTTCAACGGTTAACATATTAATTTGCAAAAGAATCATCGTAAATAGTAAATGTAGCTACAACAGGAGTATAGTAGAATGACAATCATCTTTCGCTTTCTGACCAAAGCCCCTTAAGGTCTGAGGTAGAACCATGCATAGAATTAGTTATCCTCATTAATAAGACCAAAGTTTATATGTTGTCCTGACCAAAACTAGAGGGGTTCTGACACTTGGGTATAGCAGGTTTACCAGCTAACACAAACAAAGAATAACACCTGAACAAACCAACGATAATTATACTTGCTAAAGAATTAAAAAAGCTACCTGTAATAGTCAGATTATTCCACAACTTTGGTCAGTTTATCTCTGCAGTTATATTCTCTTATACGGATTCCTTAACCGAGATATATATATAACAAAGTCATGCCAAAGCATGTCATGTATGTTTCTAAATAATTTCACAAGCAAAATTGTGTAGAGAAATGACTCTTAATGAGCTAATGACAATGAGATATAGATTGAAATTTCACGTTGTCCAAGTCAGCTGACTAAATAACCACAGAAACCAACAAAAATACAAGTAATCAGAAAATGGAAACTAGAATCCATCTAAATTAAGCAAACCAAAGGAGTTTTACTGATATTGTTGAAAAGAACAAGAATCATACTTAGGCTGTGAAAGGAATCTTGCAAGAGGCAGGAGTTTATTCGGGTCAATATAGAACTTCTCCCCTGGTGCATACGAAGTTGCCACAATTCCTTCCATCATTTTTATAGAAAAATGCTGCAATCATACGCACCCAAAAAATCAAATTATTAGACTAAAAAGCTAAGAAAGCTACTACAAGATATTAATAACAGAAAGATAAGTTAGTGAGCTCACAGATTCATTAATGGGGCCAAAGATTTCATCAACTTTCCCTATCTGGGTCTTATTCTGCAAAAATATTGGTGCATTGAAGTATGGTATTTTCTCATTGGTTAGCTTTGTCACTGCATCACCCTCACAGGCATGAAGAAACGATGAGACCTCTACAAAACACAAAACCCATCAATCAATCAACAACAACCAATCCCTCCTTAATGTGATACTATCAAAAGTTGTAATCTTTTACTCACTCACCAACTACCATCCCGTACATTTACAGATAAATTCCAACCATTAGCTTTCAAAATTCAAAACTTTAAAACACATTTATGCATCATTTTTGCTGACACAAACAAGAAATCAAATACAGAAAAAAAAAAAACAAATTCACTAAAGGAAAAGAATGAAAAGGAACACACCTACTACTTCAGAAGGAGGGCCTTCATCACGAAACCCACCACCACCAAAACCACGTCCACCACGGCCAGGACCACCGCGTCCACCACGTCCACCCCTGAAACCGCCGTCTCTCCCTCCTCTAAATCCGCCGTCTCTCCCTCCTCTAAATCCGCCGCCTCTTGGTGGCCTCATTTTTTGCTGTTTTTTACGTGAAAAGAAGTAGAGGGTTTTTTTCTAACAGGGTGGGGAAAGTGAGGTTTTGGGCTTTATGGTCTAGGGGTTAAGAGCTAGGGTTTTAGGGGGTTCTCGTTTATGTAGTGCAAACGACGAAATCACCCCTCTACTGTGCTAGTAATTATCCAATAGTAATTAAGTGGGGGTTAATGGGTAGAGTTGACCACGGGCCATGCCTTTCACCTTACGAGCCTTTTGAAGAAGCCCAAATATGGCCCGATAACTGCCAAGACGTTGAATGTCCAAGCCCAGCCCATAATAGGTAGTAAACTATTTAATAATAACTTTTCGTTGCAAAAAGTGCATTTAAGAGATGGAGTAAATATTCGATACACTAAAAATTGTAACCTTTTATTTTATATTAAAAAAAAAACTGTGAATTAATCCAATAAAATTATTTTATTATCCTTTCTACCAAAAAAATTATTAAAAAACTAAAATGAACTTTTAAAGGATTCATTTGTTATTATTATATTAACAAGACGTATAGAGGTGTTTTCTAGTTAGTTTTTTAGCATGATAAGATTATTAAATTACTCTTAGAAATAATATTTAATTAATTAGAGATCATGGGCATCTTAGTATTTTTACTTTTTCAAAGCATGATAAAATTACTAAATTAACTTTAAACAAATTCTTTAACTTGCTTTCAAGGATTTTTTTTTTTCTCATGATTTTTTTAAAGGTGTTCAAAATAACTGAAGAATCGAGAAAACAAAAATAACTAAAAATAAATTAGCTAAAAACTCAAACTAAGAGAAGAAAACAGAAGAAACCGATTTAAAAACCATAAAAATTACTTGATTTAGTTCAATTTTAGATATAAAATCTGAAATTGATTGAATTAGTACCGGTTTAACCAAATTTAAACTAACTAAAACACAAAGTATAAATGGAACCGCATCTCCCCACCCCTTGCCCTCTCTCTTTCTGGAACCAAGCGAGAATGAGTAAGGGTGAGCATTTTCGGTTCGGTCCGATTTTTATCTAAAAAAATAACCAAACAATTTTAAAAAAAAAATCAAAATCGAAACCGATTCAAACTGACCAGTTTCAGTTCGGTTTGGTTCGATTAATTGAAGGGAAAAACAAAAAAAAAACAGTTTAATTTTTTTTGGTTTTTTTAGGCTTTTTTGTGACTTTTGATGGGTTTTTTATAGGTCATTTAAAAGGCTTGTAATTGATATAAAAAACCTATATTAATTGTTTAACTTTCCTTTATAGAATTCATCTCGAATGATTGGAAAAATATCTTTTAATTTGCACTTGGTGGTTTTCTCAAACCAATCAACTCTAATCAAAATTCAAAATAAAATTATATAGCAAATAACATGGAAAATGACTAAGACCTAGAAAACAATGCCCTTGATAAAAATAAAGAAATATAATCTGCAGGAGTCCCTTTAAATTGGAATAAAACGCATCAGCTATCTCTATCCCAACACCCATAAAAACAAAAAACAAAAAAACAAAAGGAAAGATGCTACTATTTTAATATTATTGTTAACTAAACCATATGCCTTTAACATTTTATTGCTTGTATTTTCTCAGAAACCAAGTGAGAAGAAACTGTAGAGAAAAAAAACCAACTATTGAGGCGCGCAAGCATGGACATTAAAAATGCATCTGGTTCTCTTGAATAGTTCACCTGAAAAGTTTAACAAAATAGGTTAATATAAACTGATAAAAACTAAAAATAAGAAAGAAAAAAAAAAGAAAAAACAATTTAGAAAAGAGAATAGACAGCATCAAATTTCTCATCCAACTTGGAGAGGCAAAGAACTTGAAGGAGCGACTGCTAGCTTTAATTTAAAGACAAAAAGATTAAGAGATGAAGATTTGATCGAGAGATTGAACAAGAGGGAGTGGGTTGGGGGGGCTAGGTTTGCTAGGGTTAGAAGAAGAAACTAAAAGTAGATGGGTTTGGAAGCTATTTATAGTACCACTGATTTTTTTTCTATCTGAACCGATTCAGTTAAGTTATTCGGTTTTAGCCTTTTAAAACCAAAACCGAACCGAACCGAATTGTTTTTTAATTTTTCTAATCGATTTTTTTCACAGTTTGGTTTTTTCAATTATTTTTTTCCGGTTATCTCAGTTTAATCAATTTTTTGGTTTTTTTGCTCACCTATAAGAATGAGGTTTATAAACAGTATCCAAGGGATTGAGATTGGGATCAGAAATAAAATCAATCATTTAGTTTTGAATATAAAAATTGAAATTGATAGAATCAGTCGAACTAAACCAATTCAACCAAATTTAAACTAATTAACTAAGAAACAAAGTATAAATAAAAACTTAACCTAACCCTAATCAGTAATCAGAAAAGCCCTGCCCTATCTCTTTCTAGAACCAAGCGAGAATGAGGTTTATAAACAGTATCCATCTAGAAGGGTAGAACTAGAACTTGGCATGGACTGAGCTTAAAAAAAGTCTTTGGAAATTGATTCGGTGGACTGATCAAACTGCAAGTTAATATTATTTTTAAAATTTGTTTTTAAAATGACATTACATAACTTCAAAATATCAAAACGACATCACTTTGATTTATTTGATTGAATCTAAATTAATCTGATTAATCTATGATCCAAGTCGGGCCCAGATCTATGGATGGCTTTTATCACTATGGTTCCCCTCAGTAAGTGTGTGTTTGTATTTAAGGTGGAGGTTGAGGTTGGATGTGGGACCTACTAAAAAAGCCATAAAAAACAAAAAAAATTAGCTTTTGTGGTTGAGTTTTGTGCATAAATAAGTTGTACCTACCACAATCTCAACCACAAAAGCTAAAACAAACATACCAATATATGAGTTTGTGATGCTAAAGGAGAACAATTGCTTTTGCTTTCAAAATGGTAACTCAAAAGCAAGCAAGCAATTTTATTTCTAGACAGAACTGGCATTGCATATATATAAAACATTCAGTAGCTACTAAATTTGTTACACAGAATACTGCCATGCGTATGTAAACTCCTTTCTAACATCTATATATCTTACAGATTTCAAGAAATTACACTCAGATTCCAAAATGTAGTGCCAAATTTACCATCATTTTATGCCAACTTTGGTGCTTTAGAACTGTTTAGAATTCCAAATTAGTCTCAGGATGATTTACAAAATCCCATAGCTCTGAATCCAACTCTATTTCACATGTGGATCCATTGATAAGCCTATTCAGTCTCCCAGTTACTCTTGCAGCTCCAAGACCATCAGCAGATTCCTTCATCTGCACAAAATAAATTCGAGTTGATCTTTGAATTGTCAAGAAAACGTGTTGCAGATTAGAAATGAATCAGCGTAATTGATCGAATATAAATATTACCTGTGCATGGACTACATGGAAAAAGGAATCTCCAAGAGCTTGAGAATTAGCACTAACAACTTCTACACCTTCTTCATGCAGAATGCTGATGATCTCGTAAAATAAGAACTGATTATCCAGCCCACTTGTAAAAACTATCTCTAGAGCTGAACCCGTTTCTTGGATTTTTAGTTTAGGTGATTTTGAAGTAGCAAATGTTAAGCTTTCTTTCTTTTCCTTGGTTTTCTCCAACTTTTCCTCCAGAGTCTTTATATAGCTTATTGCCTCATCTATCTGATCAGGCAGAGGTTGTTTTTCCTGCATATCCACAAGAAAATGAAAAATATTTTCAATTCAAGAACAAGAAAGATCATCCAAATGCAAATTATAAATCCAAAATCTTTCTAACCCTCTCCAAACATGATCAGAGCAAGGACAGCTTGGCCTCCTCATGGAAGGTGCAAGACAGCAAGCTAGAATGCAATAACATGAGTAGACATAAGTTTAGAGAGGGTGGAAGATAGATAACCGTGGATTCTTTATCAGGGAGGAGAGAATTGAGCTTGGAGTAAAGGGTTTTCATTTGATTTCTCCTATTTTTCTCACTGACTTTTCTCTCTGTTTTTGTAGAAGAAAGATTAGACCTACCACTACTACTCTCCATTATTGTCCCTCCAGAGCTTGCAATCATGAATCCCCCGGGAAACCTCAGAACAGATGTGTGAAGATGGCAGGTCCATTTACTTGACAAATCTTTATATACACACCATCTAAACAGGGACCGAAAAGTCAATAAAATAAAATGGGCTGAGGTCATGAAGGCAATCGTCACGTAATAGACATCACCCTCTCTTGTCACTCTATACAACATCAGCTGCCAATTTGGAATCCTAGAGTAAATTTATGATGTTTGATTGCTGAAAAATAAATTTTATTTTAAAGTGAATTGTAGGAAAGTTAATTTCAGGAAAGTTAATTATTTTCTAATATTTGATAGTGTAATGAAAAATAAGTTGGAAAACATTTTCCAGTGTTTGGATATGTCATGGAAAATGAGCTGGAAAATAACTTATTAATGTTTTATTTTCTCAAATTTATTAAAATAATAAGAAACAAATCTTACAAATTAAAAAGTTGAATGAGGATGAAATTAAAAAAATATATAATTTCATAAATTATCTCAAATAAAATAAATAATAATCAAAATAATAGAAATCAAATCTAAAAAATAAAATAAAAATGAAAGATGAAGAAATTAAAATAAT
>Ga0307515_10012243_pt1 | contig 16154 bp, 5 predicted proteins | sample 17_EM_MG_FD_194513 | JGI IMG/M metagenome (GOLD analysis project Ga0307515, IMG submission 194513) | Populus trichocarpa ectomycorrhiza microbial communities from riparian zone in the Pacific Northwest, United States - 17_EM | ecosystem: Host-associated > Plants > Roots > Unclassified | place...
ATACATAATATATTATCGTTCATGGATGTATCAAGATTCACCTTAAAGGTTGTGGAGGATGAATTATTGTAATGGGGTTGAGGGTTTTATTAATTACACACTATCTAATCCAAGAAATTTTAGTGAAGACGGTATTGGATGTCCATGTAAGAGGTGTAAAAATAAAAAGTTATGGATCTAGATGTTGTAATGATGCATCTTTTACAAAAAAGGATTTATGAAGAAATACATGTGTTAGTTTGTACACGGAGAACCATATGTTCTTTATGAGACCATGATACAAAGGATAGTTGAGTCAACTTCTAATTCTAGCAGCGTGCATGGAGTTGCAGATGACAATAGTAATCCTTATAGGAATATGGTTATGCATGTGATGAGAATGAATCAGGGTTACACAGGTGAATGTCCAATCGTAGATAAAGAACCAAATTCAGACATGACCAATTTTTTTTGATCTTTTTAAAGACTTCGATGAACCATTATGGGATGGGTGTATAAATCACAATAAACTATCGGCAGTTAGATCATGGGCTGAGTGAGGTCAGTCGCGACAAAATTTTCAAACGGGAAAGAAGCATTTTACTTGAAGAAAATAGGATGAAAGAGAACTTTTATGCTACTAAATTCATGATGAAACCCCTCAGCCTAGGATACCCGAAAATTGACGTGTGTCCAAACTTTTACATGTTATACTACCTTAAAAATATAGAGTTGATTGAGTGCAGAACATGTGGTCATGCTTGTTATAAACCCAGAACTAGTAAGGGAATGACTTTAGTCACACGTAAAAAACTTAGATACTTCCTAATCATTCTTAGACTGCAAAGGTTATTCATGTCTCCAAAGACTGTTGAGCACCTGACATGACATCATTCACATGATGCGATAGATGAAGTGATGATGAAGCCTGAAAATATTTTAATAAGGTACATCCTCAATTTTCAATCAAATCAAGAACAAACATTTTAGGTTATGTACAAACGGATCCAATCCATTTGGGTTATTTGTTACTTCTTATTCTTGTTGGCCGATGATACTTATGATTTACAACTTGCCACTGATGTTTTTATATACAATCATACTTGGTTCTAATAGTCCAGGTCATAATATAATGGTTGTCTTTAACCGTTGATTAATGAAATGAAACAGTTTAATTGGTCATCCAAGACTTTGACTTATGATGTATTGAAGAAATAGAATTTTCAGATGAAGACAGCTTTGATGTGGACTATTAATGATTTTCCTGTGTATGGAATGGTTTTTGGTTGGAGCACACATGAAAAATAGCATATTCATACTGTATGAAAAATAACAAGTCCTTCGTGTTAACAAATGGTGGTAAAGAGTCTCTTTTTTATTGCCACCAATGGTTCTAGTCGAAGGATCGCAAATATAGAAAGAAAGAAAAAAGACCATTTGTTGGTAGATTTGAAAGGGATGGTGTACTGCCACTACCATCAGGTGAAGAATTGTATGACGTGGTGTCACAATACGATGAAATTGTGTTTGGTTTTCTATCTGGTAAACAAAAGTTTCTTGGTTTTAGTGTGACCTATAATTGGGTAAAACGAAGTATATTTTTTAGGAGTCTCGTTATTCAAAGACCAATCTCCTCCGTCATAACCTTGATTTCATGCAAATTAAAAAGAATATGTTTGAAAATATTTTGAATACTGTCGCGGGGGCGCGATCCGGCGCGATGACATCTGGCGACGGCGGAGGCTTTTGTCGTGCCTCATGTGTGAGGTGTTGTGTATTGGGAAGGGTTTTTAGATTTAATCATAGAATTATTATTAATGTTTAGGAGTCGCCACCTAGTATTATGGTCACTAGGAACCTATGGTCTGTGAGAGTCTGGGTAAGGGACTGGTTGTGTAAGGGGAAGACGCATCACCCCCAGTGCACCCTACCTAAGGTAAGCTGTATTGTTGTTTAATTGTTTTTTTCTAAATCGGGTTTCTATTCATTGGTCTTTCCTAGGGTTCAAGGCAGATCTTCATGAGAAATTATCTACCTTATTAGGTTAAATCCTAGTCGTTCTAAAGTCTGAATTTTAGCATCGCATTTATTTACACCTTATATCTTTAATACCTGAAGGTGTACTTTATCGTGTAATTTTACACCCCACAAATATCAAAGTCTACATCTGGATCCTAAAAAAGATTGGAAAAAGATTTTTGACAAGTTGGTCAAATTCTAATAGATAATCATAAACTAGTTACGATATCCATTTTTGGATTTTTTAGAACATGAAAAAAATACAATTTTTGATTTTTTATGAAAAATATGCTTGGAAAAATTTTAGGATTTGGCCGTATGCATGAAAACAAAATATATTTTTTTAAAGGGAAATTGATTTAAAAGTTTTTGAGATTTTTTTGAAAATGTTTTGAATTTTATTTTTTAAAAATATTTCGGAGAAAACCAGGTATTTTAATACCGGATTTGTATTTTACAGTGTAAATATACAACCCAATATTATGCAAAATTGGTAGAAAAATATTTGAGAAAATCATAATTTTGTTTTTGAAATGATTTTTGAAATTTTTTTTGAATTTTTTTTGCTTTTTTTAAGAAATATATAATATAATATTAAATATTATTAAAACATGTGGGCCGGACCAGCCCAGATAACTGGGCCAGGCACAAACCCAAAAAACAGTAGGTAGATATCGGCCCAAAACGGTTGGGCCGATCTCGGCCCAACATATTTTCTTTCTCATTTTTGGTCGGGCCAGGCCCAGTAAATTGGGCTAGGCCAAAACTGGCCCGGCCCAAAGTTAATGTTAATTATTTGCAGAACATGAACAGTGGTTCACATTCTGCATGCAACTGAAATGGTTGCAGAAAATGGAGGCTGGTAGAGGAGCGACTCACTCGAAGCAGGAGTCTCAGCCGTGATCAGGAGGTTGAAATGATGGTGTCGGTGGCGTCGCTGGGAGGAACAGTGGCCGGAGTCGATCACAGGGGAAGGAAGAAGGATTTTGTAGAGGTGAGAGAAAGGAAGGAACAGTGATTGTTTCAAGTGTGGGGGTGGCCGGCTTGTAGTTGGGATAGCTACCTATGGTGGAGCTGGTGGCGGAGAAGCTGGTGGTGGCTCTGGTTGGTGGTTGGAACGGTGGGGAGAGCGAGGGAGGGAAAAACTGCAGAAACGGGGGCAGAGGGCTGGTTTTTGGCCGACTTTGGATCCGATTTTCTCCTCTCTCAAGTCATCAACGGAGCCTCTATTTATAGGCGGTGGAAGAGGGTAATCTCGTCTACACCGGGGTAAAATTTCAGCCCTCAATTTGGTTGGTAAGGATCCTAACCGTTGGTTCAAAGTAGCCTCCCTGAGTTGTCAAATCTGCAGGAAAAGGCTGCCTGAGTTGACCTCTTCACGCCGTCGCTGGTGTCGACGTGCTGTCATTCATCCTGAAACGTTCACATGGGGTTGTAGAGGAACTGCAGGGCATCCGTTTCGTGCAAATTTTATTCGATTTGATGGAGAAATCAAGCATTAAATGCACCTGCGAATAAGGCTCCCAAGCAGTTTCTTTCGGGTAAAAGAAGAAGACAATGAACAGTGACCAGACGACGCGTCGTCTGGCCCTCTATTTTTTATACTCAAAACGGCGTCGTTTTAGGTTAAATTAGGGATTTTAACTGATTTTCAATTTAGGCCTCCAGCTTTCAATTTCTTTCAATTAAACCCCTAATTGTCCCTAAACTTTTGATTTAATGCAATTAAGCCCCTGCGGAACTTCAACTTCAGCCCCGTATTTACTCGCCTTTTGCAATATGATCCTTGGTCTCGGATTTGTTCAATTGAACCCCTTATTGACCATTAAACTTTCAATTCCTTCAATTTTGCCCCCGGTTTGTTTCAATTAAGCCCCTAAAGTTTCGTGCCTTTTACAAAAACGTCCTTGGTTGTCAATTTCTTCAATTTAACCTCTAATTGACCCTAAAACTTCAATTTTCTTGCAATTTGGCCCCTAATTTCAATCAATTAACTTGGTAAAAATTAAATTTGGTCTCTTAAAATTACAATCTTCTCAATTAAGCCCAAATAGGCCCCCAAACTTAATTTTTCATCAATTAAGCCCCAAATAAAATTAATTTGACCCATTTAAAGTATAATTAAGTCCTTGCACTTAATTAAATCCTTCAATTGGACCCAAATTAATTCTTAAACAAAATTAAAATTCAATTTGGCCCATGATTAAATCAAATTGGCCTATTAAAAATTTAATTATGTCCTTGGACTTAATTTTTATGCAAATTCGTCCAATAATCATTTAATTTAACCTTGAATTTGCATTTTTTCTCCATTTTTAGGCATAATGGGGTACAATTAGGCCTTGAATTTCCTCCAAAAATTGCAGCTTGATTTCTCGGCCTGCTTTCTCCACGTTGCCAGCCTTTATTTTATTTTTTGACTTTTATTTTGAAAAAAAAAATTGATTTTTGGAGAATAACCCAGAATTGGGTTATGACAAACACTATTATAGACGTGAAAGGAAAACATGAAGACTAGGTGGATATACCTTTGTTTTTTCATCGTAAAAATATGAAGTTGGTTTATAATGGGTTACGAGTTGCAAAACCCAAAGCTAATTTCGCCTTAGACAATAATGCATAATTACTTATGTACCAATAGCTTAAGAGTTTTTGTTTTCCTAATGGACCTGCTTTGAACATATCTAGATTTGTGAATTTAGAGGATTGCAGATAGTATGAAATGAAGAGTTATGACTGCTATGTGTTTATGCAAACATTCATTCCACTAGCTTACTGAGATTTATTATAAAAAAAAATGATATGAGATGCATTCACGAAGATCAATCGCTTCTTTAGAGATATATACTCTAACAAGTTGCAAACACAACACATGAAGAGGCTTGAAACGAATATCATCTAGACAATCTGCAAACTTTAGATGATATTCTCTCTATTATTCTTCGACTCAATAAAGCATCTATCCATATATTTACCATTTTAAGAAAACATTGGAGGCTCAATCTAGTTTAGATTGATATATCTATTCGAAAGGTTAAGGATTACACATGCATCATAATTAAATTTCTATAGTTTTTTTTTAATTCGAAACATTCTTTTAATTCCATGCAAGTACTTGTTCAACCTTAAAAGAAAAGATAAAAACAAGATGCATGTTGAGGCTTTGATATGTGAGGCTTATATTGTTGAAAAAGATCTCAACATTTATCTCATACTATTTCGAGCCTCACTTGAGAATAAGTATCAACCGTATTTTAAGGCATGATGACGGTGGAGAAGTGTCTTTGAGTGAGAACTTGTCATTATTCTCTCATCCTAGACGACCAATACAAAAAAATATTGTAAAGGGAAGATACTTGACATAAATTGAATTCAGAGTTCCATATAATTATATGCTATTTAATTATAATGAGTTGAGACCTTTTATTCAGTAAGTACAATAATTAACATGTTGTTACATTCAAAACAATTATCTCTTATACTATTATAAATTGATAATTAATTTCTCATGGTTAACAAATGATTAGGATTTAAGTTTATGAGTAATATAAATAGGGCTTTCTAGATTATCTTTTAGAATAAGAATGATAGATACTTAGATTTTATTAAATTATAATTCTCTCTATAATGTAGCTATAATTTTAGTGTTAGTGAAATCTTGATTTCTTCCTTTGCACTATAGCTACATCAAGTGATATGAAAGCATGTTGTGTTGTTTGATGGACACAAACATTGACAACATAACCCTATAATGTAGATCGAGGAGTAAAGGTCATTTGTGATGCTACAAGAACTCAAGAGGAAACATAGAAAATTATATCTTAGAAATTTGATTGGTTGAAGCATTTAGTAGCTGACATAACTGAACGACAAGATCAACTACTAGATGGAGTTATCAATAGAAATTGTTATTAGAAGAAGGACTTACCTAGAGACTTGCATCAGGGTAAACCAAACCAAGACTTTTTACTGCAATCCCTTATAGACAAGTTTTTTATTTGAAGGAATTTGATGAGGAAAACATTGGTAAAGGCTATAAAGGTTTTGTTGATTATAATAGGCATAGGCTTAATAGATGTTATTATGAGATAAATGAATTACAATTGAAGGTTGACTTTCCTATCTTCAATGGAAATTTAGACATAGAAGAATTCCTTAACTAGGTTGTTCAATACAAACGACTTAAGGAATACATTAATATCTTATTAGTGATGATGGTTAAATTGGTTGTATAAAGGTTAAAGGATGAATCATCTTTATGGTAGAGAAGGGTTTATGATGATCTAATCATACAAGGTAAGCTATTTAGTGCATCTTTGTTTCATGAAAGACAATTATTGAGGGATATATTTGTTCTTTAAAATTACAAGCATAAAAAAATATAAAGGCCAAATCATCTTATAAGGAAATAGTTGGTGCATACAATGGTCCCAAACTAGTTAACCTGAAGCCAATTAAATTGTAGACATATACAGTGTTTTCAATTCATATGGTGTTTCTAAGTTTGATATAAAAAGGTAACTAATAGAGATTTCTTTCATAGTAACCTTTAAATTAGCATGCTTGATATAAGTGAGGATTCTTGTCAAATTGAAAAAAAAAATAGAAGACATGTTTTCTTGTTGAAGTTGAAGAGAATATTACATAAGTTCTATAAATTTCACATACAAATCAAGGATCCAAAAAGGTAGTAATCATGACTTTTATTTTTTATGTTGGCTTTATAGATATGACAATAGTAACTTATTTTTAAAATAAGGAAAAGGTCAAAAAATGAGATGATTTTTCTAAAATGTAAAGATTTTGAATAAGCTAATATTGTTAAAATGAAATTTAATTATACAAATAAACTTGATGAAACAAGCTATTATATAATGAAGTTTCTTATATTGTTATATTCAAAATATTTTTTTCTTTTTGTATGGTCGAGTTTAATATCTAACAGTTAACTAGAGGATGAGTTTTACTCAAGTAGAGAAGCTTAAAGCGAGATGCATATCAATTAACATGGAATGTATAACAAATACCTTTGTAGACTAGATTGATAGGTACAAACCTAAAAAGAATTCCATGTGAGTTAAAATAGGTTGTTAACAAAAAGAAGATTAACTTTTAATCTGATCATTGGATCGAGTTAAAATTTTATAAGCATAGTCTATGAGTCTGGTTCTAAAGAGGTTACTTAGCTATAAAAAGTTGAGGTCATTTTCATGCCTAAATTAGTTTGTTGTATTTAATTTTATTTATTTTCCTTTTTTATTTTACATTTTTTATTTTTTTTAGAAACCTTAATGCTAGTTGGATTATATATTAGCCATATAACTTTCAATTAAAATTCATTTTCATATAAAAACACATCTCCCTAGGCTTAACTTACATCTTCCTTGACAAATTAGTTGTAAACCTCCCAAGAGTCACCACCTTGTATCCTCCTTAAAAGGACTAGTCACACATCCTCTCCAAACTTACCTTACATCCATTTTTGGTAGACTAGCCACACATTCCCTCAATGAGTTTGTCAAAATGTGTTATAAGTTGAACTTACATTCATCATTAGCGAACTAGACATGCATCCCTCTAGACTCACTTTTCACAACCTTCGTGGATTGGTCACGCATCCTTCTAGACAAACCTTATGTTTTTTTTTGGTACATTGGTCACCGATCTCTCAAAATCACCTTATGTCTTCTTTTAATAGACTGACCACATATCCCCTTGAACTTATCTTGCATCCTCTCACAAGGGACTTGCAACAAATCTCTTTGAACTTATCTTGTGGTGGGAGGTTGATTTGTGATAAAAATAAAGGAGTATGTTGTTTGTTGCAAAGCTGATGGAAGAGGAAGAAGAAGAAGAACAAATGGGGGAAAGGAGAGTAGAGAGGGGGGTTGCTCCCCAAGTGATAAATTAAATATTATTGATAGATTTACGAATGAATTTCACTAACAGATTCATTTTTTTGGTAATTTTATCTGTATAAATGACACATCATTGTGCCTTTTGGATTTTTTTTAATTCATTCTTTTCCCACTGTAATTCACTTAGTATATATCGAGGAAAATTTATATTGGTGTTTATAAATGGATATAGCGATGGACTATAATATAAATAAAGTTCAGCGCAATTTACCAACGGAAAAATTCTGTCAGTATTTTTGTTATATATGTCAATTTTTTAGTAATGGGTTCTATCATCGATGAGAAATGCTTTCCACCATGAAGATGAGAATCAAGATTGTTAGGGTGGTGAAGTTGGAAAGTGATAGATTCATTATAACCATGATATAATTTGGTAGGTTATGAAGAAGAATATCCTTATGTGATCCCTAGCACTGGTGGCCTTTTATATGTCCTAAATTGCACTTAACAAATCCTGCGTATTTAGTGGACCATGAAGAACATCTAATGCTCCCAAGTCCACAATGAAGCTTCGAGACTTGCAAATTATTTTTATTCCTTTAAAGAAAAACAAATACATTGTGTTTCTAAGAGTACGATAGATATATTCATGCGTAATAACATATTGACTTTTTCATTAAACTCCAAACTACCCCCTTTTTGTAAGATTGAGAGATTTTTCATTCAAAATTATTAGCAGAAGTGTATTATTAAACCTTATAGTATACATATGTTGATTCATAATTGTTTTTTTCTACGTGAAGAATTTATTTTTTAATTAATTAGTATCTAATATGGGCATACGATGTGGAATGTTGGGAATAAAAATAGAGAGGTTGACTCTCTTTTTTTAACATTAAATTTTTGAATGGCTTTGGTGTAAGAGAATGACAATTATTTAGAATTTAGGAAGATTAAAAGATTAGTCTCAAAAGAAATAGATGTTATGTCGACGTGTGTAATTAGATGCATATAAAAGGTTAATGTAAAGATGTGTTTGATGTTCTACCAGAATCAAGAAAATTATGGGCATGCTTACTATAAGGTTTTATTTTTTTAACCAAACTTCTTTTAGTTGAACAATAACAAGTACTTTTTTAGTCACTTTATATATTAATTGAGATTAAGTATCTATTATCGCAGGGGATATTAAGGTGAATTACATGTAAAAATAGTAAAAGTATAAAAAGAAATTGTCACCTAGTTTTATATTAACTAAAAACCCTAACTAGTCTTTAAAAATTCTTAGTAGGAGGCTGGTTGTGTAATATGAACGATAACAATCATTCTATGCATTCTATTTAAAGTAAGAGGGATTGTTGTTTATTTTTAATGATAAAAATGCTTAGCATGCTTTCATGCCACGAGTTTGTCTAAATTAGTATATGTGTGTTTATTAAATTAATGTTAAATTTTTATGAGTGTTTATAATTTTTTAAAACAAATGGTCATATGTTAATTGGCCCTATTGTATGCTTACCAACATTCAAAGTACTTAGCCATTGTTTTAAAACCCGACCCGACCCGACGGGTCGCTCGAGACCTGGCCGACCCAGGCCTGGACCGGGCCAGGTCTAAGTAAAAACCAGCTGGGAATTTGGCCCGGCGAAACCCGGTCGACCCGAGTAAACCCAGTTAAGACCCGATTTATACACACACATGTAAAACTGCGTCGTTTTTGCCTTATTCAGTAATTCCCGAGAAATTCATAAAATCTCTCAATTTTTCCAACAATTGCATCTTAGACAATTTCTCCAGAATTGTTGTTACTTTGTTTCAACGATAATCAAAGTTGGAATATGGATCACAGTGAACAAAATGTCCAAACCAATATTCATAGTCTTCTAATAGACTGAATGTCCGCGGTTTGACAATAAAATGACATAAATGAGAAAACCTAAATTACCTAATCTCATAAATCTTCAAAGTCATTTCAGTTGCGATTCGTGAAGAAGAGCATAGGAGAAGAAGACGTTAAAGGAAGCCATACCAATTCAAATCTGCAAATAAGGTTAGATGAAGTTGATGTTGCTTGTTTCTCTTCACGACTCTCCTTCTTTCACTCTTTCTTCTTTATTCTCTGTCTCTTTTTTGAACTTGTAGTTCTTGATCATTTGATCTGGCATCGATTCTTTCTTAAACCCAGATGATGATTTGGATGAAATGGTTGGGTTGCTTGATGAGTTGGTTGGATTGTTTACTGGTGTTGAAGGATTTGGGAATGTTGCCATTGGTGTTAGAAATGGTGGGCTGGAGTTGGTTTGTTTTATTTGTTCTAACATTCCTATTGTGTTTGAGAAAGTTCTCGTTTCTTCTTTGAAAACATTGGCATTGTTAATTCATGGTATGTGCTTTTTCCTGTACAAGATGATGTCTTTTGTTCTTTTAAATGGTTGGTTTATGGATTTAGAATTTGGAGTGTGAATTTATGAGAAAATAGTTTTTTACGGAAGGCAATTTTGTTTATATTTCTACTATATATATTTTTTATTTTCATTGGATCTTCAATGTTTACTTTCAGAGGAAAAGATCATGACTTGATCCTATATTTTTTGTTATTGGTGGGTTTTTCTAATGTTTGTGTCCTTGTAATATGCAGATGTTCAAAGTACTGAAATGCTTCGATCCAGTGATGAACCGAAGATGGTGGTTGGAATTTTAAAGGTTGGAAGTGAAAGTTTAGAAGTATTGAATACTAGGTTTGCTGTTGTTGCTGCAGCAGCAACTGGCAATGAGGTTGTGAAAGAGTTGTTGATTGAATTTAAATTTGGTTTATATAAGTGTTGCATTAGATTTTTTTTTTTTTTTTGGTTGACCTAGATTGACCCAGGTCAACCCATCTGACCCGTGACCCGATCATTATACCGGGTCGATCACCAGGTCGGGTTTAAAAACTATGTATATGGCTCAATGCTAGACTATATCATCCTAGGTTATTTAATAGATATAAGAACAAAAAAAGCTAAAAGTGAATTGTAAACCCAAATATATAAAAAGAAATGTTGTGTTCTAATCAACTTCATTATCCATCAAAATTTGAAGGATATGGCTTAATGTTAGACCATACCATCATAGGTTGATGAATAAACGATAAAAAAAATCATGTAAGTTATATTAATAAAATAAGGATCACATATTAACCGGTCTTATTGTCCATTAATCAACGTTCAAATGATTGAGCCTAATATTATGTCATACCATCATTGGTTGATTAACAATTAATACAAGAACAAGGATCATATATTAATTGATCATATTATCCAATAAACAATGTTCAAAGAACAAGGCGTATTGTTAGGTCATACCATTATGGGTTGATTAATAATTAATAGAAACAATTAATACAAGGGACCATATATTAATTGATCATATTATTTGTCAATCAATGTTCGAAGGATAGAGCCTAATGCCTGAACATATCATCCTGAATTGATCAAAAAATAATGAAAATAATTAATACAAGCCACATTACTACTGTTCTTATATTAACCTCTTTTCTTTGAAAATATACACCACAGCAACTCAATAAATATCCACACAACATAATAAAAACCCCAAAGTTATCTCAATACTTCAAGCTTTCTCAACTATCCACAACATGTCGATCATCAATCAAAATTACCCAAAAATAATACTCTCAACAGTCCAATAACTAAGACAATAATCTCAAGCATTAAAATTTCACAACTATCCATCCCGAATTAAAAATCAATCTGAATCTTTCCCAAGATACTAATCTCAACAATCCAATGGTTCAATAACAAATTCCTAATCAATCTTAATACATATTAAAATCTCACCAAAATATTCCATAATATTCATATGAATCAGACATATATCAAAAGACATTCAAAAATAACGTTTAAGGTTTGAAATCAAGCTTCTAGAGTTGTTGAAAGATGTTGAAAATGGCTAGAATAGTGTTAGCACACAATGGCGTTTAGTGGATATGTGTAGTGGTGCAAGGTTATAGTGTTTCATTTACACACATCGATGGATGGAAGAGGTTAGTCAATAGTAGGGTCAAATGTAGAGTTTCTTCCTCTTCTTTTCTACATCGAAGATGAGGTTCTCCGCCTCTCATGGGAGTAGATCAAGTTTTTCCTCCCCTTCTCCTTCTTCTTCTCTCTTGGTATCTCTCTCAACTATGGTTGATAGCTAGATTGGAGGTTTTTTAAGGTTAGATGGAGGACCAGCTATTATGTGGTTGTTAGGTCAATCAAAAAGATGGGTTGTCATCGGTTAAAAGGGTTTGTCATTGTGAAGTTTGAATGAGAGATAGGAGGCTCTCACAATCACGATGGTGGTGATAGGGTTGTGCTGCTGTAAAAATTAAGGAGATAAGGTAGGTCGTCGGTCAATGATGATGTGGTAATTGGTGGTTGGCTGACGGTTAAGAGGGTTTGTGATGGTGAGAGAGGAAAAAAGTTGTTTCTCTCTCTTTGATTTTCTTCTCTTTGTTTATTTTATTTATTTATTTTATGCTTATTTGATTTTTCTTTTCTATTTTTTCTCTAGCACACACTCTCTCTTTTCTCTCTTTGATTTTCACTCATGCATGTTTTTCATCATTTTTTCTCTTTTTTTTTGTTTTTTTACATTTTCCCCTAAAATTTTCTTCTTCCCCAATCTTCTTCACTTTCACTATCTTTTTATGCCCCCTAAAAATCCTACCCTATATTCCTTTTTTTTATTCTTTATGTCTCGTAATCAATTAGGTTGCTTAGGGAATGGGTTGGAAAAAGTCATGTTAGTCACTTACCCCTTCCTCAATTATTGCCATACTCACTAAATGTTTTTGTTTTATTGATTTTTTTTTTGGTTTTTTATTTTAGAAAATTTGTAAATATGAATAAAATAAGCCAAAGAATAAAAAAAAAGTATGAAATGACCAGAAATTTGTTGAGTTGCTTTGAAATGGCATTTTTTAGGAATTTTTATTTTTTGAAAATATATTGAAAAACAAGGAAAAAATGAGTGATACACTCGTTCTAAGAAAACTTAAAGACGTATATTTTGTATCAACCTAACATATTTAAATGAATTTCATAAATATTTTTGGAATGTTAAATATAAAATTTGAATTGAAAAAGGCAAAATAAAATATATTTCTTTAATTATCAAGTCAATCCCTTAAAATGTTTAAAGCAAACTTAATGTAAAGTTTCCAACATTTAGTATAACAAAGTTTTTGTATTGTATTGGCTCTCTCTTTTTTCTAGACCCATAAGCACAATGAAATGAGGAGTTAGTAGTGTTATTATAATTGATGCATGGACTTTTCTTCATCTTATATATAAAATGGCATGGTGATTCCATCGATGAAGGTAATAACACTAATATATTCCCTGATGGCTGTAAATCCATTGGAGAATTGTAGAGAGTTTGGGAAGAAAATGATGGTATTGAATAACACTGATGGAATCATCGAATGATGTATATATGTCGGTGAATTCCATTGAGATTAGAAAGAAAATGATGGTATTAAATAATACTAATGGAATCACAAACACACATAAATCCATTGGAGAATTCTAGAGAGTTTAGAAAGAAAATAGTGGTATTGAATAATATTGATGAATTCATCAACGGACATAAATCAATTGAAGAATTCCAGAGCATATAGGAAGAAAATGATGGTAATGAATAACACTGATGGACTCACTAACGGATGCAAATTCATCAAAGAATTCCATAGCGTTTAGGAAATTTCATTGTGATTTATCGACGGAAAGACCAACAAGTGAAAAATCATTGGTGATTTTAATGGGTTTTCTTAATATTTCTGAATATTCTATATCACTGATAGATTAATTAATGGTTTATTGATGATTTTAAAACATTCCATCAATAAAACCATCAATTAATATGATGATGTGGATATATATCGACAGATATACAGACAAACTTTATGTCGACGAATTTAAACCAGATATATCGAGTCAATCCCTAGCTTTCTCCATCATTTCTGCCATTCTCTTTTAGTCTCTCCGCTCTCACACACACACATCGTCAATTCATCGGTGCTCTTGCTTATCTTTTTTATGGCTGGTGTTCTCTCTGCCCTTTTTTAGTGGCGGCATTCTCTCTTTTTTCTCAGTCCTTCTACCATTCTCTCTTTGTCTCTCCTCTTACTCTCTCCTTACCAAAGTATGTCTTCTTCTTCTTAGATTTGTTAAGGGATATTATGAGAAATTGATTAAAGATTTAATTGTAAAATAATTTGAGATTTTATTGTTGAACGATAAGATTGTTGAGTTTGTTGAGTATTTGGTTTGATTGAATGAGTATGGTATTGTGTTAAAATAGTGAAAATTATTTGGTGATTTTTTTTATTTGATCATGTATTTTTTTTCAAAAACTATGAACATGTGAATTTATTTGGTAACTTGAAATTAGCAATTGAGTTTTTTTATTTTGAAAAATGAAATGAATAGGGTATGAGATTGAAAATTGTTGGTGTTGTTTAAGTTTTGTTGTGTGAATATGTTTTACAAGTGAATAATGAGAATTGATTTGAATTTGAGTTTGTTAAGAAAATGATTTGAATATGAGATTAATAATTGAATATAGATCATGTGGAGTATTATTGATGAAATTAAAAAAAAATTGTAAGTATTAATTAAATTTTGTTATGTGCTCTAGTTTCGAAATAATGAAAAATATTAGTGAAGGGTTGATGTTGTTAGTGATACTTAAATGATGTTGAGCTGAAAAAAGATGAATAAGTAATTTGATTTTGATATCTTTATTAAATACATTGAATATGGTTTTGTTATATGCATGTGTGAAAGCATTGGAAAAAAAATAAAAAGACACTATTATTTTGATTTTTTATTAGCTCAACAAGTGTTCACCTAATATGTAAGAACAATCAAACATTTAAATTGAAAATGTAAAATAGACTATATATATATATATATATTGAATTGATAAACAACATTAATATTTAATTGTTAGGTTTTTTTGTCGTAATAGAAAATTTTAGTGGGGAAAAAGAACGCATGATTCTGGGTTTTGTAGGTTTTGATTGCTTTATTGTTGATGATATTAATGAATGTTAGTTAAATATTTTTTTTATTAGTATTTTTTTGTTGACCTTTAATTTTGAGTTGATTAATTTGTTTCTCTACTTGTTAATATTCATTTTTTGTTGAGCAAGTTTAGGGTGAATGGTCTGATTGGCTTATTAGGGTTTTGATTGTTGGTGAATAGTAAGCATTGTTTGATTAATTGATTAGCTTTGATGATTATTTAAGATTGATTCTAGAACATGCTCTTGCTACTGAGTATGGATTTTTTATAAATTGCTACTAAAAAAAACATAAATCATTGATTAAGATTTCAATTGAATATTCTTAATTATTTAGTTATATTGTTTAGATGTCGAGAAAAAATATAGCGTCAAAATAGAGTTGTATTGCATCGTTAGGCAGTAGTGTTCCTAACTCTTCGGTTCATTTAAGTGTCGATCATGAAGAGGTACCTGATGTATCATCTAATGACACTAGCTTGTCGACTACTGATCACAAATCTGAGGTCCCATCTGTTAAGGATCAATATTTTGACAAGTTAATTGCATAATAAAAGCCAGATTTAAGCATGTAAGAAAATTTATTTTTAACATAACATTAAATTAATATTAACATGTTTATATAACTTGGAGTTAATTATTTCACTTTCAGGTCCATAAATTTGGAAGATGCAAGAACAATAACATTAACGATGAAAGCGTCGTTAAATGTGCTTTTTTTTCAATAGAGACAGCTGAAGAATCATCCTAAATAGAGGCCTAGTGGGGGAAGTTCAAGGTTAATACATAATCAATACTTTTAGTGGATAAAATATTTTAAAAAAAAATTGAAAACTAATTATTTTAAAAAAATAATTTCAAGGAAAAATTTTGGCGAGATGAGGCAAACTCAAAGGTGGCAAGTCAAGTCTAGGAAAATCACAGTGCTACTAGGTAAGTCACAGTGCTACTAGGTAAGTTTTAATGTGTGAAGTGTATGTTTTTTGTAAAATAGTAATATTTTTTCATTATATTTTTTTAGTTTAATTAATTTTTGAACCAGACTGTGCAATTCTAGTTTGAAGCACACATCTATGCTAAAAAAAGAGTTGAGTTAGATGACTTTGTGGTGTGAAAACTTTTAGACCTCGCCATATCACTAGGAGCAACTAGGAGAGATATTTAGAGTTCTATATGTCAAAGGGTTTTAGAAGGTGTTCATGGAGTGGATCCTCAAACATAAACAA
>Ga0307515_10012244_pt1 | contig 16154 bp, 15 predicted proteins | sample 17_EM_MG_FD_194513 | JGI IMG/M metagenome (GOLD analysis project Ga0307515, IMG submission 194513) | Populus trichocarpa ectomycorrhiza microbial communities from riparian zone in the Pacific Northwest, United States - 17_EM | ecosystem: Host-associated > Plants > Roots > Unclassified | place...
CAAGCAGCCCTACCAACAACCCAACACCGAAAACCCCGAAAACCACGCCGCTGCCGCTTGACAAAGATCATAGAGACACCCCCCCCGGATCCCCCAGAGACGGCTCGATGAAGCGTGAATGGACATGTGCGCGCAGACCGCAGGACGCACGCTCACCGGCCACCCGAAGAGCCCGCACCGACGACTTGGCGGGCGCCGGGTGCGGCGGTATCGCCGTCGGACTGCATGGCGTCGCGCAGCCGGATCAGCGAACGGGTCAGCAGCCGCGAGACATGCATCTGCGACGCCCCGATCCGCTCGGCGATCTGCGCCTGGGTCATCTCGCCGACGAACCGCAAGCCGATGACCCGCCGCTCCCGTGCCGGCAACACGACCAGCGCCCACCGCAACGTCTCGCGCCGATCGACCGCATCGATCCCACGATCGTGGCCGCTCAGCACGTCGATCAGCCGCAGATCCCCGGCGCCGGCCACCGGCTGCTCGAACGACCATGGCCGGTAGGCATGCGCGCATCGCCGGGCTTCCAGCACGTCCTCGCCGCTGACACCGAGCCGGGCAGCCAACTCCTGCGTGGTCGGCGAACGGTGCAGCATTTGCGCCAACTCCTCGACGGCCGCAGCAAGCTGCGGACCGATCTCCTGCAACCGGCGCGGCACCCGCACGGTCCACCCGGCGTCGCGGAGATGCCGCTTGATCTCCCCGACAATGGTCGGGGTCGCATAGCTGGCGAACGGCACGCCACGGCCCGGGTCGTACCGGTCGACCGCCTTGATCAACCCGAGCGCGGCGACTTGCGTGAGATCGGCCAACGGCTCGCCGCGACCGCCGAACCGCCGAGCCAGATATCCCGCCATCGGCAGATACCAATCGATCACCCGCGCCCGCGTTACGGCCCTACCCGCGTCGCCGGGCGCCGACTCGCGCAGCCGGGCGAGCAGACCCTCGGGATACGCCCGACTCGCGCCACGCACGCGACTGCCCGATGTGGACACCGCCACCGCGGCACGCGGGCGTGGCTGCCACCGACCTGGCTGGTCCCCTAGGGACGCGACGGGCTCCGCGCGCAACACCGCGGTCATGGTGACATCAACGAAGGAATGGACCCGGTCATGTTTACCCCTCAGGTGGCCGCAAGCCCGTAGCACCTACAGGACTGCGCCACCGGGGACCGGAGTGACAAGCTCACCCTACGCTCACCGGCCCTGGATGGCATAGATTCGCCACTCTCGATCCAGGCCGCCGGGCCGGCCATCGGGACTAGCGGGCCAGGACCCGGGCGAGCAGGTCACCGAACGTCTGCAGCTCGTCGTCGGTGAGCGCGGCGAACGAATCCGTCAGCATTCCCCGTACGATCGCTCCTGCTTTTTTGCGCAGGTCCTCGCCCTTGGCCGTGAGCCGGTGGCGCACCGCCCGGCCCGGACCGGGCACCCGCTCGATGAGGCCGCGGTCGATCATGCGGGTGGCCAGCGTGCCGAACGACTGATCGGTCTGGAAGGTGAGCCGCGCGAGGTCGTGCAGCGAGGCCTCCGGATTCTCGTGCAGGTGCCGCAGGGCGTCCCACTGCACGATCGAGATGCCGAGCGGGGCCAGCCGCTCGTTGGCGGTGCGGTGGTGGCGCATCTGCAGGCGCTTGACGGAAAGTCCGATCTCACCGATGTCCCTGGGCACGGTCCGACAATACCAGGTTGCTTATATCAACATGCTGATCTAAGGTTCCTGATATGAGTCGAGAGCGCACCGCCTCAGCCGCCACGGTCGGCTTCGCCTGCCTGGCGATGCTGGTCTCCTACCTGCCGTTCAGCGCCGCCAACGGCGCGCTCGGCACGATCGCCGCAAGCACCGGCGCGCAAACGTCCGACCTGCAATGGGTCACCGACGCCTTCGCGGTCGCGCTCGGGGCGACCGTTCTCTCGGCCGGCGTGCTCGGCGATCTGTACGGCCGCCGCCGGATCGCCGTGCTCGGCCTGGGCCTGACGGTCGCCGGCACGGCGCTCGATGTGGCGGCCGGCGCGGCGAGCGCCATCCACCTGCTCTGGGTCGGGCAGGCCCTCGCCGGCATCGGTGGCGGCATGGTCATGTCCGCCACGCTGGCCCTGATCGCCGTGCGCCCGCGCGCCATCCCGCTGTGGGCCGCGGCTGTGGTGGTCGGCCTGGGCGGTGGCCCGTTCGTCGCCTCGGCGGTCACCGGATACGCCGCGTGGCAGTGGACGTTCGCGCCGATCGGCGTGCTGGCGTTGGCGACCGCGGCGTTCGGGCTGGCCCGCTCCGGTGAGTCGTCGGCCCCGGACGGCCGCCGGCTGGACGTGCCCGGTCAGGTCACCGGCTCGATGGGCATCGCCGCGCTGACGTTCGCCGTCATCTCCGGCGGCTCCGCGGGCTGGCGCGCCCCGCTCACCGTGGCCGCGTTCGTGCTGGCCGCCGCCGGCCTGGTCGCCTTCGCGCTGGTCGAACGCCACTCGGCGGCGCCGCTGTTCCGCCCGTCGCTGTTCGCTTCGCGCGGCTTCACCGCCGCCGGGCTCGCCGCCACCGCGGTGCTGTTCGCGATGGGTGGCGGCGCGTTCGTGCTGAGCCTCTTCTTCAGCGGCCAGCACGTCGGCGCGCTGGGCATCGCCACCCGGCTGGGCTGCCTGTTCGCCGCGAACGCGCTCGCAAGCCTGGCGGCGGGGTCGCTGCAGGGCCGGTTCGGCCCGCGCCCGGTGCTGGTCGGTGGCCTGGTGATCGCCGCGCTCGGCGCGCTGAGCCTGCTCACGGTCGCGGCCGGCACCGGCCTGGGCGGCCTCGCCTGGCGACTGGTCGTGCTCGGCACCGGCAGCGGCCTGGTGATGGCGACCAGCTCCGCGGTTGCCGTGCGGTCGGTGCCCGGCCCGCTCGCCGGGATGGCCGGCGCCGGAAACAACGCCATGCGCCAGCTCGGCGCCGCGCTCGGCCCGGCCGTCATCGGCGTCCTGGTCGGCGCCCGCACCGGCACCGGCCTGGTCGGCGCGGTGCACGTCGCCGCCGCCGTGCTGGCCGCCATATTCGCGACCACCGCCGTGACCGCCGCTCTTCTGCTCCGCACCCGCAACGTCGCTTCAACCGTCCCGATGACCACCCTGGAAAGGACCGCCTGATGCAGATCAACGACCTCGACATCTCCGGTACGACGACGCCCGTCACCTACACCGCACGCGGCGAGGGCCGCCCGTTCCTCATCCTGCACGGCGGCGGCGGTCCGCAGACCGTCACCGGGTTCGCCGACCTGCTGGCCGCGGAGCGCCCCGCCCAGGTGATCACCCCGATCCACCCCGGTTTCGGCGGCACCGAGCGCCCGGAGGGGTTCAGCACGATCGGCCAGCTCGCCCGGCTCTACACCGCCCTGCTGGACCGGCTGGACCTCGACGACGTGACGATCGTCGGCAACTCGATCGGCGGCTGGATCGCCGCCGAGATGGCCCTGCTCGACACCACCAGGATCAGCAGCATCGAGCTGGTCGACGCGGTCGGCATCGAGGTGCCCGGCCACCCGGTGGTGGACTTCTTCACGCTGACCTTCCCGGAGATCGCCCAGCGCAGCTACTACGAGCCCGCCAAGTTCCTGATCGACCCGAGCACGATGACCCCGCAACAGCAGGCGGGGCTGGCCGGCAATCGGGCCGCGCTTTCCGCGTACGCCGGTGAAACGTCCATGATGGACCCGACTCTGCGCGAGCGTCTGTCCACGGTGGAACTTCCGATCCGGGTGATCTGGGGCGACCACGACCGCATCGCCGACCCGGACTACGGCCGCGCCTACGCCGACGCCATCCCGAACGCCGAGTTCGTCCTGCTCACCGAGACCGGCCACATGCCACAGCTGGAAACCCCGAAGCGTCTGGTCCCGGCGGTCTGGGACTTCGCGGACGCGCACCACCGCCCACCCCGGTAGCAGCCACCCACGCGCTCCCGCCGATCTCAGACACCATCCTCCGGGCTCAGCTCACCTGCGGCGGCCGCTGCCAGGCGTCGCAGCGTCCGGCTGACCGCGGGGAGATCCGCGGGATCGATGTGGTCCAGCACGCGCTGGCGGGCGCTGCTCGCGCTGCGCGGCCGTGCGTCGTCGACCTTCTCGGCTCCCGCGTCGGTGAGGACGGCGACGGACCCCCGGGCGTCGGTCGCGTGCCGAGCGCGTTGCACGAAGCCGAGCCGGGCGAGATCGTTCACCACGCGGGTGACGCGGCTCGAGGACAGGGCGGTGGCGGCGGCCAGGTCGACCATCCGCAGCCGCCGGTCCTCGGCCTCGGCGAGGCTGAGCAGGATCGCGAACTCGGTCATCGACAGGCCCTTGGATCGGCTCATGTCCTCGTCGAGCAGGCGCGGCAACAAGTGCACCAGGCGCCCCAGAGAGCGCCACAACACATCCTCGTCGTCGCTCAGCTGATGCTCGACCATCACGTGATCATGACAGCGACATCGTGCGTGCGCAAGAAAACTTCCTGTGCTGACCATCTCCTTGCGTGCGCACGAACATTGTTGCAGTGTTGCTCAGACAAGATCGTTCATTCGGAGAGGCAGGAACCATGAGCACCGATTTGGAAGAGCGCGTCCGCCGGCTCGAGGACCGAAGCGCGATCAGTGAGGTGGTGATCCGCTACGCGATGGCGATCGACCGGGCCGACTGGGAGCTGTACGCAACCTGCTTCACCGACACCGTGCACATCGACTTCTCCGCAGCGGGGATGCCGGCCGCCGACTTCCCCCGCGAGCAGTTCGTCGCCTTCGCGGGCCAGGGTCTCGGCGGCTTCACCGCCCGCCAGCACCTGAGCCCCAACCACGTGATCACGTTCGACGGCACCGATCCCGGCCGGGCCGTCTGTCTGTCCTACATGTACGCACAGCATTACCTGGCCGGCGCCGAGGGCGGCGACTTCTTCCTGATGCGCGGTTCATACACCAACCACATGCGGCGTACGCCGGACGGCTGGCGCATCGAGAAGCTCATCCAGCACCTCAGCTGGCCCGAAGGCAACCTCGATCTGCCCAACCAGGCAAGCGCCCGCGTCCAGGGAAACGCCTGACGACACACTGAGGCACGGTGTCTCATAGGATGTGGCGATGAGTCACTCGGCGGATCCGCGGGCGGCGCGCAGCCGGGCGGCGATGCTCGCCGCTGGCCGGCAGTTGCTCGCGGACGAGGGGCCGGGCGCGGTCACCCATCAGCGGGTCGCTCAGCAGGCCGGCGTGGGCCGGGCCACCGTCTACCGGCACTGGCCGCGGCCCGAGCAGCTGCTGCTCGGCGTCATGGGCGGCGCCGACCTGCCGCTGTTCAAGGATCCCGAGACCCCGGTCCGAGCGTGGCTGCATCGGCAGCTACGGCAGATGGCCGACGAGCTGATCGTGCCGGCCGTCGCCGCGGTCTCGCTCACCTTGGCGCAATCGGCGCTGTGGGATCCGGAGGTCGCCCATCAGCACGACGAGTCGCTCCGGACGATCACCGAGCGCATCGGCGCCGCCGTCCGGTCGGCCGTCGCCAGCGGAGAGCTGGAGACCGACGCCGGCCCGCTCGACGTGTCGACGATGCTCGTCGGGCCGATCAGTTTCCGCACGACCATGCAGCGCGCCCCGGTCTCCGACGACCTCATCGACCGGCTCCTCGACGGCGTGCGGCGCTGGCACAGCCGATGAGCGGCGTGGGGCGCTGGCACAGGCGATAGCTAGGCGTTCGCGACGGCGACGATGACGATGACGAAGCCGAACTGCGCGGCCGTCGCAGCGATCCGGATCCCGTTGGTGCGCAGCAGCCGTTGGATGGCCGCGGGGTCGGCGGTCTCCCGGAGGCGGAGCTGGATCGGCAGCTGCAGGGCGAAGCCCGACCACCACACGGCAAGCGCCGCCAGGGCCGCCCACAAGACCCAGACGGGGATGCCGTCCGGCGCGACGGCGAGCAGAACGATCACGAGAGCGGTCAGCGCCCCCTGCGGCAGCACACGGACGACGCCGCTGCCGTTCATAGAGTGCCGGCGAGGGGGCGGGCGCTTTCGTACGCGGCCGCGTCGGTCACCGCGCTCGTCGCGTCCCACGTCATGACCGGCCCTTCGCCGCCCCACGCCGGCCAGCCGGGATCACCGTCCCGGACGAACGCGACGTACGCGCCGTGCACGGCGTCGGCGAGCTCCTGCGGCGGCGCCGCACCGGCGACCCGCGCGACGTGCTCGTCGCCCAGGACGTCCCACGCGAACGGCACATCGAGGCAGTGCCCGGACAGGCCGTCGACCCCGCTGCGCCACGCGAAGTCGTAGGCGAACGTCGGCGCGGTGGCGCTCGCACGCAGCGCCGTCCACTCCACCACGCGGCGCCGGAACACCCGGTCGGTGACCGACTGGCCGAGCACAGCCGCCGGCGACCGGCCCACCGCGGCGGCATAGGCGGCTGCCACTTCGGGGCGGAGCCCGGTTCGCACGAGCAGGTCGACCGGGTCGGCGCCGTCGAGGAGCGCGGCGGCGCCCAGCGCGATCATCGAGAACTCGTCCCGGGTCGCGCCCACCAGCAGGGCGACGTCCGCCCCCTCGCCGCGGGCCAGACCCTCGGCGACTGTCCACGGCAGCACGTCGCCGTCCACCATCGGTGCCATCCGCAGGCCCGCGGCCAGCCCGGAGATCGCCCCGAGCGCTCCCTCGCGGCTCGGCGGTCCACCGAACCCGGCCCCGATGCCTTGCGCCGCAACGAGATCCAGCTCGTCGACCGCACTGAACCCGGCGAGGTCGGGGGTGACGCCGAGCTTGCCGGCGAGTTCGCGCGTCATCGCCGTCGCGTCCGCCACCGACAGGTCGCCCGGCGAGCCCGAGATGGCGATGGCGCCGCGGAACAGCCCACGCGCGGCCGGTGCGACGAGCAGGTGCATGACGCTGCCGCCGCCGGCGGACTGCCCCGCGATGGTGACCCGGCCCGGGTCGCCGCCGAACCCGGCGATGTTGTCGCGCACCCACTCCAGCGCGAGGATCTGGTCCCGGACGCCGCGGTTGGCGGGAGCGTCGCTCAGGTAGCCGTAGCCCTCGAAGGCCAGCCGGTAGGCGATCGTCACGACGACGACGCCGTCGCGGCTGAAGGCGGACCCGTCGTACCAGGGACTCGCCGGGGACCCGGCGATGTAGCCACCGCCGTGGATGTACACCAGCACCGGTAGGCCCGCGGCCTCCGGGTCGGGGGTGAACACGTTGAGCGTGAGCACGTCCGTGCCGGGGATCGACGGCTCGGGGATCGCCGTCACCTCGGCCATGGCACGCCGCTGCGGCGTCGGTCCGTACGCCACGCAGTCGAGCACACCCGACCACGGCGCCCGGGGAACCGGCGCACGGAAACGCCGCTCGCCGTAGGGCGGCTCCGCGTAGGGGAGCCCGAGGAACGCGAACCCGTTCCGCCAGCCACGTCCCCGGACCAGACCTGCGGTGGTGCCGATAGTGGTCATCGTTCTCCTCGCTGCGTGCGGAGGCTCTCCACGTACGCCATGAGTGGGATCGTCATGTCGAAGCCGCTGTCCTCGTAGAGCCACTGGATCTGCAGGCCGTCGAGCAGCGCGATCATCGTGCGGGTCACCTGGGTGGAATCGAGCTCGCTGCGCAGTTCGCCCCTCGCCTGCCCCTCGACCACCGCCTCCTCGACGAGCGCCCGCACCCAGGTGTACCGCTGCCGGAAGTACTCGTGGCCGGGGTGATCCGTGGCGGTGGCCTCGCCGGAGAGCACGGCGAAAAGCGCGACCAGGCCGGGGGTGGTGGCATTGAAGGCCGTGAGCGCGACCAGACCCTCGAGCAACGCGGCGCCGGTGGGCAGCTCGGGCCCCATCCGCTCGTTGGCCAAGTCGTCGCGGTAGGTCAGGACCGCCTCGAGGAGCTGCTCCTTGTTGGCGAAGTGGTGGAGCAGGCCGGGCTGGCTCATCCCCACCCGCTCCGAGATCTCGCGCAGCGAGCCACCGTGGAACCCCGCCTCGGAGAAGACCTTGATGGCCGCGTCGAGGATCTCGGCGCGCCGGTCCGCCGTCTTGGCGTACTCGCCTCGCGGCCTCCGGACGAAAGCCATGCGTTTCCTCCTGGTTCCAGGACTGTGTCCTGTTTCGGGCACGGGTAGTTACCGGCCAGTTTCGGAAGCGTTAACAGTAGTACTCGCGAAACCCTACCGAGTACTCGGTCGAGAATGCTACGGTCCCGGCCAGGCCACCTGGAGAGAGAGGGTCGCCCGATCCGAAAGGACCAAAATGTTCCGTTCGAGTAGATTGGTCGCCGTCGCGGTGATTGCGGGCCTCGGGCTCGCCGGTTGCGGTGGCGGAAGCAGTTCCGATAGCAGCAGCGGGGGCGCGGCAACCGGCAGTGTCGTCCTCGGTTCCCTGGTACAGCCGACGAGCTACGCCGCGAACGGCGCCGGCTGGGCCAACGAGGCCCTGCTCCAGCAGGCCGTCTATGACACGCTGCTGCACGCCGACCCGGACGGGAAGGTCGTCCCGTGGCTGGCCACCGAGTGGAGCTGGAACGACACGAAGACCGTGTTGACCCTCAAGCTGCGCACCGACGTCACCTTCACCGACGGCACGAAGTTCGACGCCGACGCCGCGGCGAAGAACCTCGTGCGCTTCCGCGACGGCACCGCCCCCAACAAGTCCTTCCTCGCCGCGATGACCGACGCGAAGGCCGTCGACGCCGCGACCGTGCAGATCACGCTGAAGGAGCCGGACCCGGCCCTGCTCACCTACCTCACCCAGGCCCCCGGCCTGATGGAGAGCCCGAAGCACTTCGACGCCGCCGACGAGAAGACCAACCCGGTGGGTACCGGGCCGTACATCCTCGACGCTGGCAAGACGGTCGTGGGTTCCTCGTACGTCTACACGGCCAACCCGAACTACTTCGCCAAGGACCAGCAGCACTGGAAGACGCTGACCATCAAGGTCATCAGCACGCCCGCCACCGAGGTCAACGCCATCAAGGGCGGCCAGATCGACGGCATGAACGTCATCGACTCCTCGACGGTCGCGCAGATCAAGGGCGCCGGCTACACCGTCGTCGACCACGAGCTCGACTGGTCCGGTCTGGCGATCTTCGACCGCGGCGGCAAGCTCGTCCCGGCCCTGAAGGACCCGAAGGTCCGCCAGGCGATCAGCTACGCCGTCGACCGGGCGGGCATGCTCAAGGCCGCCGCCCAGGGCAACGGCACGGTGACCAGCTCGGTGTTCCCGACCTACTCCCCCGGCTTCGACCCGGCCGTCGACCAGTACTACACCTACGACCCGGCGAAGGCCAAGCAGCTGCTCTCCGAGGCCGGCTTCCCCAGCTTCACCATGACGATGCCGCAGGTCACGGGCTTCGGCCAGGTGCAGAACGACCTGCTCAAGCAATACCTCGGCGCGGTCGGCATCACCGTGAAGTACGTGACGGTGCCGGTCAACAACATCATCGCCGACCTGCTGGCCGGCAAGTACCCGGCGGCGAACTTCCAGCTCCAGGAAGACCCGACGGCGTGGCAGGAGGCCAACTTCCTACTGACCACGAACGCGACGTTCAACCCGTTCAAGGTCGCGGACCCGACGGTCGACGGGCTGGTCAAGACCATCCAGACCGGTTCCGACGCCGACGCCGCCACCGCGACGAAGGAACTCAACAAGTACGTCACCGAGCAGGCCTTCATGGCGCCGTACTACCGGCTCAAGGGCTTCTGGGCACAGGGCGCCAAGATCTCCGCCCAGCCGCAGGTCGGCAACGCCGTCCCGTACCTCTACAGCATCACTCCCGCCAAGAGCTGATCGCCCGGCGACCCGGCGGACAAGGAGAACCCGTGCTTCGATTCGTGCTGAGACGACTCGCCTCGGGAGTCGTGCTGATCGTCGTCATCACAGCGGCGACCTTCTTCCTGCTCCACGCGGCCGGCGGCAACGTCGCCCGCCGCGTCCTCGGCCAGGAGGCCACCGAGGACACCGTCGTGCAGAAGACGCACGAACTCGGCCTCGACCGTCCGGTGCTGACCCAGTTCGGCGACTGGCTGTCCCACGCGGTCCACGGCGACTTCGGCGCGTCGTGGTTCACCTCGCAGCCGGTGTCGGAGGCGATCACCTCGCGGCTCCAAGTCACGCTCGAACTCGTCATCGGGGCGACCATCGTCTCCGGCGTCGTGGCCGTGGGCCTCGGGGTGCTCGCGGCCACCCGGCGCGGCTGGATCGACCGGCTCGTCCAGCTGCTCGCGGTGCTCGGCTTCGCGATCCCGAACTTCCTGGTCGCCCTCGCCCTCGTCACCGTCTTCGCGATCCAGCTCAAGCTCTTCAAACCGACCGGCTACTCCGACCTCGCCGACGATCCCGCCGGCTGGCTGGCCACCGTGACGTTGCCCGTCATCGCGCTGTCCATCGGCTCGATCGCCGGCGTGGCCCAGCAGATCCGCGGCTCCATGATCGACGCCCTCGACCGCGATTACGTACGGACTCTGCGCAGCCGGGGGCTGCCGGAGTCGCGGGTCGTCTACAAGCACGTGCTGCGCAACGCGGCCGGCCCCGGCCTGGCCATGCTCGCCGTCCAGTTCGTCGGCCTCCTCGGCGGCGCTGTCATCATCGAGCAGATCTTCGCCATCCCCGGCCTCGGCCAGGTGTCCGTCGGGGCCACGAGCCAGGGCGACGTCCCGCTGGTCATGGGACTCGTCCTGGTCACGGCGATCGTCGTCGTCACGGTCAACCTCGTGGTCGACCTCCTGCAGGGCTTCATCAACCCGAAGGTGCGTCTCTCATGACCGCCATCCTGCCCGACCCGGCCGGTGTCGTAACGACCGAGCGCGCCGCCCGTTCCGGCCTCTGGCGGCGCCTGCTGCGGAACCCGACGGGGATCGGTTCGCTGGTGTTCCTCGTCCTGGTGGTGCTCAGCGCCATCTTCGCCCCGCTGCTCGCACCGCACGACCCCGACACCGCGAGCGCGTACGACACTCTGAGCGGGCCGAACGGCAAGTACTGGCTGGGCAACGACAGCTCCGGCCACGACGTGTTGTCGCGGCTGCTGTTCGCCACCCGCTTGTCGGTCACGCTGACCGCCGAGACCCTGGTCATCGCCGCGGTCCTCGGCATCGTCGCCGGCCTGCTGGCCGGCTACTACGGCAAGGCCTTCGAGGCGGTGGGCGCTTGGACGACCAGCCTGCTGCAGGCGCTGCCGGCGATCGTCGTCCTGCTCGCCGCCAAGAGCGTCCTCGGCCCGTCGGACTTCATCGCCATGGCCGTCTTCGGCGTCCTGATCGCACCCGCGTTCTATCGGGTCGTCTACTCGGCCGTGTCCGCGGTCCGCGGTGAACTCTATGTCGACGCGGCGCGGGTGTCGGGCCTGTCGGATCCGCGGATCATCGGCCGGCACGTGCTCACCGTCGTGCGCGCCCCGGCCATCATCCTCGCCGCGAACATCGCCGGCATCGCGGTGGCCATCTCCGCCGGGCTCGACTTCCTCGGCCTGGGCGACCCGGCGATCCCCAGCTGGGGCGGGATGCTCAATGACGGCTTCACCAACATCTTCACCCAGCCACTGCTTGTCTTGTGGCCGTCGCTCGCGATCGGCCTCACCTGTGTGGCCTTCGCCCTGCTCGGCAACGCCCTGCGCGACGAGCTCGAGCGGGCCGACAGCGCGCCGAGGCGGCGCCGCAAGACGAAGCAGCCGGCCCAGGTCACGGTGGAGCCGGCGCCGGTCATCGTCCACGACGACGACGGCGAGGGCGTCCGTACCGGAACCGAGCTGCTGTCGGTGCGCAACCTGTCGGTCGGCTACGGCCGCCCCGACGGCTCGGTGTCGACCGTCGTCGAGGACGTCGCGCTCACGGTCCGCCGCGGCGAGGTGCACGGCCTCATCGGGGAGTCGGGCTCGGGCAAGACCCAGACGGCGTTCTCGATCCTGCGCCTGCTGCCCAGCGGCGGCCGGATCGTCGCCGGTTCGATCACCTTCGAGGGCACGGACCTCGCCGGACTGTCCGAAAAGGAGATGACGGCCCTGCGGGGCCAGAAGATCGCCTACATCCCGCAGGAGCCGATGAGCAACCTCGACCCGTCGTTCACCATCGGGTCGCAGCTCGTGGAGCCGATCCGGATCCACCTTGGACTCTCGAAGGCCGACGCGAAGGCACGCGCCATCGAACTGCTCGCCCGGGTGGGCATCCCCCAGCCCGAGCGTACGTTCGCGGCCTACCCGCACGAGGTGTCGGGCGGCATGGCCCAGCGGGTGCTCATCGCCGGGGCCGTCTCGTGCGACCCCGAGCTGCTCATCGCGGACGAGCCGACCACCGCGCTGGACGTCACCGTGCAGGCCGAGGTGCTCGACCTGCTGCGCGACCTGCAGCGCGAACGCAACATGGGGGTGCTGCTGGTGACGCACAACTTCGGTGTCGTGGCCGACCTCTGCGACCAGGTGTCGGTCATGCGGTCCGGGCGCATCGTCGAGACCGGGCCGGTCCGCTCGATCTTCGCCGATCCCCGCCACGAGTACACCCGCAGCCTGTTCGACGCCGTCCTGTCGGATACCGAGGCCCGGGGCGCTCTGCCCGGGGTCACGTCTTCCGGCACCCTCGGGGAAGGAGTAGTCGCATGACCTCCGAAAAGCTCCTCGACATCAAGGACGTGGTGGTGGACTACCCGGTCAAGGGTTTCCGCAAGCCGCCGTTCCGGGCCCTGCGGGGTGTCTCGCTCGACGTGCGCCCCGGCGAGTGCGTCGGTCTCGTCGGCGAGTCCGGCTGCGGCAAGACCACCCTGGGCCGCGCGGTGCTCGGCCTGGCGCCGGTCACCTCGGGATCGATCACCTACAAGGACCGCGAGATCAGCCGGCTCGGCCGCCGGCAGCGGCGCGCGCTCTCGAGCGATCTGCAGGTTGTGTTCCAGGATCCGTACACCTCACTGAACCCGTCGTTGACGATCGACCAGATCCTCACCGAGCCGCTGATCGTGCGCAAGGTGGACAAGCAGCAGGCCCGCCGCCGGGTACGCGAGCTGCTCGACGCGGTGCACCTGCCGTCGAACGCCGGGGAGCGGCTGCCCCGCGAGTTCTCTGGCGGCCAGCGCCAGCGCGTCGCCATCGCCCGCGCGCTCGCCCTCGATCCGCAGCTCATCGTCTGTGACGAACCGGTCTCCGCGCTCGACCTGTCGACCCAGGCCCGGGTGCTCGAGCTGTTCAAGGAGATCCAGGCCCGCACCGGGGTCGCGTACCTGTTCGTCAGCCACGACCTCGACGTCGTGCGGCACCTGTCGCACCGGGTCGCGGTGATGTACCGCGGCGAGATCGTCGAGTGGGGCGACGCCGCCCAGGTGACGCTGCACCCGGAACACCCGTACACCCAGCGGCTCTTCCTCGCGGCCCCGGTCGCGGACCCGGTGAAGCAGGAGCAGCGGCGCGCGGAGCGCCGCCGGCTCATCGCGCTGCAGCAGGAGCAGGACGAGCAGGCCCTCTATGCGATGGAGAACTAGACATGAGTGACGCGGAAACCCGGATCGAGGAGGCCCTGGCCGCACTCTCCCTCGAGGAGAAGGTGCAGCTGCTGACCGGCCGGGACTTCTGGAACACGTGGCCGATCGAGAAGATCGGACTGCGCGCCATGCTGCTCTCCGACGGCCCGTCCGGGGTGCGCGGGGAGCGGTGGGACGAACGCGAGCCGTCGGTGAACCTGCCGTCGGCGACCGCCCTGGGCGCGTCGTTCGACGTCGACCTGGCTCGCCGGTACGGCGCCGTCGCCGCGGTGGAGGCCCGGAGCAAGGGCGTGGACGTCGTCCTCGGGCCGACGATCAACCTGCACCGCTCGCCGCTGGGCGGCCGGCACTTCGAGGCGTACAGCGAGGATCCGGTCCTCACCTCGGACCTGGCCACCGCGTACGTGCACGGTCTGCAGGACAACGGCGTCGGGGCGACGCCGAAGCATTACCTGGCCAACGACTACGAGGACGAGCGGTTCACCGCCTCCTCCCAGGTGAGCGAGCGGGCGCTGCGCGAGTTGTACCTGCTGGCGTTCGAGAACGCCGTCGTCGAGGCCCGCGCCTGGCTCGTGATGAGCTCGTACAACGCCATCAACGGCGTGACAGCCACCGAGAGCGAACTGCTGGAGACGCCGCTCAACAGCGAGTGGGGCTTCGACGGCGTCGTCGTCAGTGACTGGACCGCCGTACGCAGCCTCGAAGCGGCCAAGGCCAGCCAGGACCTCGCCATGCCGGGCCCGCCCGGCGCCTGGGGCGACGCGCTCGTCGCGGCGGTCCGCTCGGGCGAGATCGACGAGGCGCACATCGACCGCAAGGTACGCCGGATCCTGCGGCTCGCGGTCCGGGTCGGCGCCCTGGCCGGGTTCCCCGTGAAGGAGCCGGTGCTGGTCGAGTCCGGTGCCGCCGTCGCCCGCGAGGCCGCCGTCGCGGGCATGGTGCTGCTGGAGAACCGCGACGCTCTACCGTGGAGTGTCAACGCCGTGACGAGTGTCGCCGTCATCGGTGACAACGCCGCGCACGCCCGCACCCAGGGCGGCGGCAGCGCCACCGTGCTCCCCGCGTACACGATCTCCCCCCTGGACGGCATCCGCACGGCGCTTCCGGACGCGAAGGTCAGCTACGCCCGGGGCGCCGTCGTCCAGACCGGGCTCAGCCCGCTGCCGGCCGACCGCATCCAGAACCCGGTCACCGGCGGCCCCGGCGTCCGGGTCCGGTTCCTCGACGCGACCGGCAGCGAGATCTTCGCCGAGGACCGGCTCACCACCTCGTTGGTGTGGTTCGGCGGCGACGCACCCATCGCCAAGTCCGCGACCGTCGAGCTGACCACCCGGTTCACCCCGGCCGAGGACGGCGCGATGCTGCTGGGGTTCGCGACGATCGGCGCCGGCATCGTCAGCGTGGACGGCGAACGGATCGTCGAGGCCGACCTGCAGGCGGTCGGGGACGACCTCGGGGCCGCGTTCCTCAGCCCGCCCAGCGCGACCGGGCCGATGGTGTTCGTCGCGGACCACCCCGTGGACCTCAGCTTCGAGCTCGACCTCACCAGCCGTGAGGACTTCCTGCTCGGCGCGCTGTCGTTCCAGTTCGGCACCTCGCCGGACTACACCGACCCGGAGGCGCTCATCGCCGAGGCGGTGGAGACGGCCCGGACGGCGGACGTCGCGCTGGTCGTCGTCGGGACGAACGCGGTCGTCGAGTCCGAGGGCTGGGACCGCACCTCCCTCGCCCTGCCCGGCCGCCAGGACGACCTCGTCCGGGCCGTCGCCGCGGTCAACCCGCGGACCGTCGTCCTGGTGAACTCCGGTTCGCCGGTGCTCATGCCGTGGCGGGACGAGGTCGCCGCGGTCCTGCTCGGCTGGTTCGGCGGGCAGGAGTTCGGCGGCGCGGTCGCCGACGTGCTCACCGGTCTCAGCGAGCCCGGCGGGCGCCTGCCCACCACCTGGGGCGCGAACGAGACCGACGTGCCGGTCCTCGACACCAAGCCCAAGAACGGAATCGTCGAGTACCGAGAGGACATCCACATCGGATACCGCGCCTGGCTCCGCCAGCCGGCCCTGCCGCCCGCCTACTGGTTCGGCGCGGGCCAGGGCTACACCCAGATCCCGCTCGTACGCATGGACGCACCGGCCACGGCGACGCCCGGCGAGACGGTGACCGTACGCGTCGGTGTCGAGAACCGCGGCGGCCGGGAGGGCAAGCAGGTGGTCCTGGTCTTCGCGGAGAAGCCCGGCTCAGTGGTCGACCGCCCGGTCCGGTGGCTCGTCGGCTTCTCGGCGGTGCGGGTTCCGGCGGGCGGCTCCGCCGTCGTCGAGGTCGGCGTCCCGGTCCGGCTGCTCGCCTACTGGGCCGACGGCTGGCAGTACGAGCCCGGCGAGTACGTGCTGCGTGCGGGTACCACCGCGGTCGACCTGCCGCTGTCGTCGGCACTCACCCTGGAGGCCTGAGTGACCAAGCTGTTCAACCCGCTGATCCCGGGCTTCAACCCCGACCCGAGCGTGGTCGAGGCCGACGGGGCCTACTACCTCGTCACGTCGACCTTCGAGTACGTGCCGGGCATCCCGGTCTACCGCAGCACCGACTTCGAGACGTGGGAGCTGATCGGTCACGTCGGCGTCGGCGCGGACGACCTCGGGGTGGCCGAGGTGCCGACCGGCCTCGGCGTGTGGGCCCCGACGATCCGCTACCGGGACGGCCGCTTCCACGTCATCGTCACGATTCCGTTCAGCCCCAAGCGTTGCGTGGT
>Ga0307515_10012245_pt1 | contig 16154 bp, 16 predicted proteins | sample 17_EM_MG_FD_194513 | JGI IMG/M metagenome (GOLD analysis project Ga0307515, IMG submission 194513) | Populus trichocarpa ectomycorrhiza microbial communities from riparian zone in the Pacific Northwest, United States - 17_EM | ecosystem: Host-associated > Plants > Roots > Unclassified | place...
AACATGGGGGGGGGCCAGGAACTTTTGACCGCTGCCTCCGTACCTAATGACCGATAGGACTACGGAGTGCTCTACAAGGCGCTGCAAGAACTAGATTAGGTGCTGCTGCTTCTATTTTAACGTCTGTAGATTGCCTCTACGGGCACGCCCGCGCCCGCAACTGCGGGTAGTATAGCTTGCTGAGTACAGTTATTAATGCGATTCGTAGAGCCAGCTGTATCCCTTCGCACGTTGGTTTGCGTCCTACGGTATCGATAAGGGCCTGGCCAATAAGAGGCGCGCATTGGGCGCCCGTGTGTACAGCTGAGCACGATGTTCCCAGGCTTGGCGCCAAGTGTAGGACTCCAAAGGGATAGCCAGCCGGGCGACTGTAACGACGCTCTATAACTGCAGGCTCTTGGATAAGAAGGTAAGGCAAACGCGAGGTATTAGGTATAGGCGTGTGGTATTGTTTTCGCGATTTAGGTGTAAACAAGTCAAACACACGCGATATTCTAATTTGAAGTAGAAGGATCGAACCTTTTTAGGTAAGGGGTACTGTACGTGCAGTAATTAGGGAGTATGCGAGAGTGCCCATTTAAAATTAAATAAAGCTTTTTAAATCAAACGATTATAAGTAATTCGCCTATATACTAATTTCTATAAAGAAGCAATCAAGCGATTGTTAAATTGCCAAACGAGTGTCCAATTCCTTCCTTCAAGCTCTCACCTAAATCTACCACTCAGCTATGCCCCCTTTAGCTGCAACTACGTCGTATAGACCTTCTTATATAATCTTGTCCCACTCCTCCCGAATTACCTGTTACATCTGCTCCTTTATACGAGGCTTATTGCGACGCTAGGTAATTCGCTCCTTCATCATCTTCTAAAGAGCCTAAAAGAGGCGTATGGGAACGCGTTAGGCGTCGTAAATATTGCTCAGTAATACGAAACTAAGAATAGCCGCATTACAACCTAATGCGATCGCGACACCTTTGACCTCGTTTTTTTCAGCTCTACAATCACGAGTTGAGGTTGTTCGGATATTTCCATTTGATATCGGCGATCGATCTGCATACGGCTATTAGAAGGCTTGATCGACACGCTTTCAACCAGATGTGCCAGGGTGGTGTACATTCTATTGTGATGATTACTGTGAATACGACAGGAACTCATCGTTAAGCATGCATACAGGTGACGATTATCCCGGCATGTGACGTCAGAACTCTATATGTACAACAAAAAGGGACAAGGAGCTGCTGGATCCTCGTATAGGTTTCATACATAATTTTTGTCTGCGTGTTGAGTCCCCACCAGCCGGCTTACGAAGAGCGCCATTGACCGTTTCCGGTAGTGTACTTGGGATAGGTGTCCCTTATCTTCGGCATGGTTGCACTGGAATCGAGCAAGGTATAACCAGCATAAACCAAAATAGTTTGTATATTGGAGTAAAGGCAAAAGGATCATGGTGGCTGATACACGGCTGTGGTAGATCTTTGAAGTTCCTTGCTTGCTTGGTGATGCTTGGTGGTGCAGCTGAACGAGGCAAATCTAATTTTGGGCTCAGCTCTCCCATCAAAAAGCTTAGAGTTGACCCTCGACCAGGGACATCTTCACCTTTCTGAAAAGAAACTCAAGCGACACTTGGGAAGAATCGCGCTCACCGTTCATTGTACTCTTTCTCCTATCGGAAGCAGCTTGAATACCAATTAACCCCTTAAAATTCTCAGCCTCAGCGCTTTAACGCCGCGTGGCTATCGCGCGCCTCCCACCATTCAACAGTGCCCACTAGCGAAATCACGGGCCAGTTTTGCAACCTTGACCTGGGAAAAACCCCCAGACCCAAGCGACTTGGACCAAAAGCACACCCATCCAACTTGGCTCACCTAGGCCATCAATTCAACTCCCCCGGCCATCCCTTGGAGTTCTCTGGAAGCGCTCTCGTCGCCGGTTGCACATATCGAATTTGGCGGGTTGAAGGGTGACGGGGGGTCTTGGGACATCTCAGGAGCGCTGCGTACCTTGCTGGATGCTACCATTACATGCATCATCGCCCAGAGGAAAGATGCACCGACATGCCTATTTGAACGGGCATGCAGCATATCCTTTGGGTGGTAGTGGAACCTTTTCCATTCAACCTCACAAGTACGCATTGCCCTCCGTGCACCCGGGGGGACGAGGGTAGCAGACTAGCATTCATGCTAACTTATATCTTGACAGCAGATTTCAACCTCGATCGCAACCTGCACTAAGAAGGCGCCGGCAGCTTATCCTACGGTTAGGACTAGTCACTGCGATTTTCATCATCATTCTATTATTTGTCTTCCCTACTCTACGAATCGGCTTAATACCCGCCCTGTCTTTGGGCCTTTTCTCAGCCTCCGAAAATTTCCTGCTTGAAACAGTCCGCTATTATGATTTGAACAATGTCCAAGGGACAGCTAGAGGATGGGAGAGAGAGGAGAGGATACTTCTTTGCGCCCCATTGAGAGACGCGGCGCCACATCTACCCATGTTTTTCGGACACCTTCGAAATCTCACTTATCCGCACAATCTCATCGATCTGGCTTTTCTGGTTGGTGATTCTAAGGATAACACCTTGACCCTCCTCTCCGATCTGTTGACCGATCTGCAAGCACATGAGGATCCGAAGCAACAATTTGGAGAAATTTCTATTATGCAGAAGGATTTCGGCCAGAAGGTTAACCAGGACGTTGAGAGTCGACACGGTTTTGCAGCACAAGCAGGGCGGAGGAAGTCAATGGCCCAGGCTCGGAATTGGCTCCTAAGTGCAGCTCTTCGTCCAACACATAGCTGGGTATATTGGCGAGATGTCGATGTGGAGACGGCTCCTTTCACAATATTGGAGGATTTGATGCGCCACAACAAGGACGTTATTGTTCCTAGTAAGTTTCCAGGTGACCTTTTGGGTGCAGCTCGGGCTAATCGCACAATTAGATGTATGGCGACCCTTACCTGACTGGCTCGGAGGAGAGCAGCCGTATGACTTGAATTCATGGCAAGAGTCTGAAACAGCACTCGCCCTAGCGGAGACGCTTGATGAGGATGCCGTCATTGTGGAGGGATATGCAGAATACGCTACATGGCGTCCACACCTTGCTTATCTACGGGATCCATACGGCGATCCAGATATGGAGATGGAGATTGACGGTGTTGGTGGTGTTAGTATTCTGGCAAAAGCCAAGGTCTTCCGTTCTGGAGTCCACTTCCCAGCATTTAGCTTTGAGAAGCATGCAGAGACTGAGGGCTTCGGCAAGGTACAGCATATAACTATGACTATCCGACAGATCTTATTACTGACATTGTCTTCAGATGGCGAAGCGGATGAAGTTTTCAGTTGTTGGTCTTCCCCACTACACAATTTGGCATCTCTACGAGCCTAGCGTGGATGATATACGCCATATGGAGGAGATGGAGCGGGAGCGAAAAGTCAAAGAGGCCGAAGAGAAGGCCAGGAAAGAGCGTCTTGACAAAATTCACGAGCAATTCGATAATCCTTCCAGTCAATGGGACCAGGATAAGTCTGATATCCGTGACATGGCAAAGAAAGAATATGTTGAAACAGAAAGGATTAAGCAAGCCACTGGCGAGGACGCTGACGTTAACGGGGAGAAGAAACCGCCAACCGAGCTGTAAGTGCAACGGATTTTACTTTGACGCCTGATAGGCAATTGCTACCTTGGTTCTACACAATGGAGCTAATGCATGAAACCACAGGAAGGTTGAAAAGGCCCATAATGGCAAAGTGAAGATCATCGATCCTCTAGATGAAATCAAAGTAATAGGCAATAAGCCCGCACCTCAATTTTGATAGCGAGTTCGCGTTCAAATTTATTTCCCGCTAGATCCAGGGACCAATCTTTTGAAACATTGCATCACGGTTCTCACCATCGCGTGTGCACTTTTTCCAATCATTCCACAGAAAATGCAGGACATGGATGGAGTTCAAAGGAATTTAATGATCACGGAGGGTAGAGGACCATGCAAGCATATGCGAGCAGGTCTCTTTTCAGGCCTCCATTCTATGCATACTTGTTCTCATCTTTTTGCGCTTCGAAATTTGTCGAAGTTTAGGAAGGAGGCCGGAGGGGATGTTATATATATAGACCTCCAGCATCTTGGGCGCCGTGTAATATGGACGGCACAGCGTGTTGTATCAATAGATGAGCCATATTTAAACTTCAAACTTAATGTAATTGTTCTTCAAAAAGTGTAGAGATACTGCGTAGATGAGTCTTACTCAGGCGGCGACATAAAAGGAGAAGTCCGCAAGTCAAGCCGAGGTGTCCTCAAGTCCCGCTTCGCTTTTCGCTTGGCGAATCGTAAAAGTAGTCCTGCATCAAGGCAGCCAGAGCACACGCCCAATGCAGGACCACGGCAACCTACCTCCACGCGTTCTGACCTCATGAGAATGTCTTTGGGTCTGCATTTCTGTGGCATTTCTAGCCCTTAGATTCTAATATCCTTCGCCAAGCTAGGCAATTCACGCAGCTCGCACCCCCATACAATCTTCGACACCACCGAAGAGTAGCTCACCATGAGCAATGACGTTGAACAGGAGGGCTCCATGTCCACATTAGAAGCTTCTACCATGGCTCTCGAGCATCCCCCGGCGATATCGGTGGCGGTGGACCCGGTGGCTCTCGTTGTTACAGAATGCATCACAGTCACCTCCGCAATGCGGAAACATGCCCGTTGGGCGCATTCTTCTGTATCTGCTATACTAGGGGGGAGCTCAGCTAGACCAGCTGGGGGCCACAGGCGCGAGAGGTCAGGCCGGGGAATAGCACCCGCTGTGGAGGAAGACGATGCGGTGGCTAGTCGATGGGGACTTCGAGGGAGGAAGGGCAAGAGCATGCAAGATAATCCATTGATGTCTGCATTTGCGCGTTTACGGAACGATCTCAAGGATTGTAAAGGTAAATCCCTTGTGTTAGATCATATGTGGGAGCTCTACTAAATGTAATCAAGATGTTCGCACTTTTGATACTCCTTCGCTCCTCCATCCTTTCCTTCAAGTCATTCGCTCGTCTTCGACGTCCGCCCCCATAACTTCTCTCGCGCTCATTGCTATCACCAAATTTCTTTCATACAACATTATAAGTCGCGATTCCCCCCGGTTGTCGGAAGCTATGCAGCTATTGTCGTCAGCAGCTACACACTGCCGATTCGAGGCCACTGATTCCGCCGCAGACGAGATTGTTCTCCTTAGGATTCTGAACCTTATGGAGCGCATGATATCCGGGCCTTGCGGAGATATACTTGGGGACGATAGTGTATGTGAAATGATGGAGACTGGGCTGAGCATGTGCTGTCAAGCTAGGCTATCGGAATTGCTGCGGAGGTCAGCAGAGGTATCAATGGTATCAATGTGCCAGGTGATCTTTGAGCGTCTAAAGTATTTGGAGATTGAGGCTGGTGAAGAACCTGGAGCACTAGATGAGAATACCAAGGATGATATGGACGCTGTCAGGATGGACCCAGCGGTCAATGGCGACACCCTTGCTGTCCCTGGAGTCAAACCCGAAGATAGCCGGTCATCGAGTAGTTTGGAGAAGAGTCAAGAGGAGACTGAAGAGACCGCGTCAACCAACGTCAATGGCAGTAATTTGGAGCTACCAACGACGGCAGAGGCGGAGAGGCCGGTGGAGATTAAGCCATATTCATTACCTTCCATACGGGAGCTTTTTCGAGTCCTTGTGGATCTTTTAGATCCCCATGATCGACAGCATACAGACACAATGAGGGTAATGGCACTACGAATTGTAGATGTAGCGCTTGAGGTTGCCGGACCTTCTATTGCGAACCATCCAAGTCTTGCAAATCTGGCCAAAGACACCATGTGCCGCCATTTATTCCAGCTTGTCCGCTCCGAAAACATGGCCATCCTCAACGAATCCCTGCGTGTGGCTGGAACTTTGTTGGCGACTTGCAGAGGGGTTCTTAAGCTTCAGCAAGAATTATACCTGTCTTATCTTATCGCCTGTCTGTTCCCGCGTGTTGAAATACCGCTAGAGCCAGGGATAGAGCCATCTCTTTACGAAGGTGTGCCGCAAGCTCCAAGCCTTATTAAGCCAGCACCATCCCAGTCAAACGGCAGTGGCAGGTCAACGCCAGTCCCCGTGAAAGATCGGCAGCGGCTTGGCCTAGAAGGTGGCTCGAGGAAACCGGACGCTAGAGAAGCAATGGTTGAGAATGTAGGAGCTTTGGTTCGAATACCTTCATTCATGGTCGAGCTCTTTGTCAACTACGATTGCCAGACTGACCGTAGCGACCTTTGTATGGATATTGTGGGCCTCCTATCAAGAAATGCATTCCCAGATTCCGCAACGTGGAGCACTGTCAATGTGCCTCCGCTATGCTTGGATGCTCTGCTTGGTTATGTCCAATCCATCGCTGACCGACTAGAAGACAAGCCAGTGACAGAAGGCTATCCTGACACAGACCGTCTGAGAGAGCAGCGTGCACGGAAGAAGATTATCATTCGCGGTGCAACAAAGTTCAACGAAAACCCCAAAGCTGGGATAGCATTTCTCGCCTCGCAGGGAATCATCAAAGACCCTAATGATCCTCGATGCATAGCCGAATTCGTCAAAGGCACCACTAGAGTAGACAAGAAAATCCTCGGCGAGTTTATTTCGAAGAAGTCAAATGAGTCTATCTTAAGCGCTTTCATGGACCTTTTCGACTTTGCAGGTCAGCGTGTTGATGAAGCCCTCAGACAGCTTCTCAATTCGTTCCGATTGCCTGGCGAATCTGCACTCATTGAGAGAATTGTTACGGAATTCTCTGATAAGTACTGTTCCAAAGCCACCCCCGAAGGCATCGCCAATCAAGACGCCGTGTTCGTGCTTACGTACGCTATTATCATGCTTAATACTGACCAACACAATCCGAATCTGAAATCATCAAATCGCATGTCTTTCCATGATTTCTCTAAGAATCTTGGTGGAGTGAACGGTGGTAAAGACTTCGACCCCACCTATCTGCAAGACATTTATGACTCCATAAAAACGCGCGAGATCATCTTGCCAGAGGAGCATGACAACAGGCACGCCTACGACCATGCGTGGAAGGAGCTTCTAATTAAGATCCAATCCGCCACTGATCTTGTGATATGCGATACAAACATCTTCGATGCAGACATGTTTGCCGCCGCGTGGAAGCCGATTGTAGCGACCTTGTCCTATGTCTTTATGTCAGCTACCGATGATGCAGTTTTCTCTCGAGTTGTAATTGGATTTGACCAGTGTGCTCAAATTGCTGCCAACTACGGACACGGTGACGCTTTAGATCGAATCATCTCTTGCTTGTCATATATCAGCACGCTAGCCCTTGAGGTGCCTCCTAGCACAGCTCTTAACACTGAGGTTCAGGTTGACAAAAAGAGTGTAATGGTCAGCGAAACCGCTGTCAGATTTGGTCGTGATGAAAGGGCGCAACTGGCAACAGTTGTGCTCTTCAAAGTTATCAAAGGAAATGAAGTCTCCATAAGAGATGGCTGGAATCATGTAAGTTGAACCCTCGGCTCACATTATGAGAAGATTTGCTAACAGCAAATAGCTAATTCATATAATGCTAAACCTCTTCGTCAACTCACTAATACCTCCATACTTCCTATCTTTCCAGAAGACTCTCGCCCTCCCTCCTATTCCCCTCCAAAGCCCTGCTCAAGTTATCGACCGCGCCGACCGGCCGGCCGATACAGGCATCTTCTCCGCTCTGACATCTTATGTCTCCAGCTTTGCAAATGATGAGCCTCCTGAGCCTTCGGATCAGGAAATCGAGTATACTCTTTGCACTGTAGACACCGTCAAAGAGTGTCATTTCGAGGACATCCTCTCGAATATCAGCCAGCTGCCTGTCGAATCACTCAAATCTCTACTTCTCTCTCTCTTAGAGCAGATTCCAGAAGATACTTCTCCACGGGTCATTGTGGTGAAGCCTGAATTACCTCCAGCTAGCCCAAGGCCAAATGGAAACAAGGCTAAATTCAATCAGCCTGTATACGACCCAAGCCTTGTCTTTGTGCTGGAATTAGCGACTGTCTTGGCTTTACGAGACGAAGAAACGGTGCAGGAACTAGCGAAGGACGTTACAGATGCCCTACAGACGGTGATAAGAGACGCCACTAAACTGCACCCGGTGGTGATAGCTAGGTCTGTCTACTACCTGTTGAGTCTTCTAAAAGCTAGCAATGTAAGAAATTCACTTTCTTCTGATTATCTGCTCGCACTAACTGAAGACAGAACTTCGATTTCATCCGAGCTCCGGTAGTCCTACACAGCTTCTCGAGCTTCGACCAGGAGCTTCTGAAGCAATGCGCGCAACCACTTCTAAAAGGGATGTCTGACTGCATCAAAGGATCTTCGGGTCTTAGGAATGAGATGGCCAACTCGCCTGACTTTTGGTCTATCCTCAACACGCTGCATTCAGTTTCTGAAGCAGCAGGAGACGTTTTCCAAATTGTAGAAGAATTGACAAACTCTACTAATCCAGGCATAATTGCAGACAACTATGAGGCGGCTATTGCCCTTCTGAATGAGTTTGCGACTGCTGGTAGCATTGGTTCTTTGGAGGAACAACGACGAGATCAAGCGCAAAGGAGAGCGAAGGCGCCGAAACCCAAGAAGCCTGAGTAAGTTCCTGTTCATCATGCGGCAGTTGGAGGTGCTAATAGTTTGAAGGAATAACGAAGTGGTCACCCGTGGAACTCAAGCGATGGCCATTATCTACCAGATGTCGAGTCGGGTGCCCCATTTTATTGAACAATCACAATTGGAGACGAACGAAGGTGAGCATGATCTTATTACGTTGCATGATACAACATACTTACGACACATAGCTTGGACCGCATACTGGTCACCCATTCTACGCGCGCTTACTACGCAATGCTTCAATCCTTGCCGCGAAATCCGTCAGCAAGCCTTTGCTTCTCTCCAGCGGACATTGTTGTCCAACGAGCTAGCTTCACCGGACCACAAAGAGTGGACAGCTATTTTCGGCGAGGTTTTGTTCCCGTTAATTACCCAGCTTCTCAAGCCTGAGGTATACCAGTCGGATCCAGTGGGTATGAGTGAAACGAGAGTGCGGGCGTCAACATTGCTTTGCAAGGTGTTCCTACACTATCTCGTTATGCTTTCGGAGTGGGAAGGCATGCTTGATCTATGGCTCAAGATCATCTCCATAATGGATCGACTGACGAACAGTGGTCAAGGAGATAATTTGGTATGTCCTTGAATACAACTTTGTATAGTTACTTTGCGCACCCGCTAACATTAAATAGGAGGAAGCCGTCTCGGAAAATCTCAAAAACATCCTGTTGGTCATGTCTAATGGTGGATACCTAGCTCCACCAGATCAGAACCCGGAGCAGAAGGAATTATGGACAGAGACGTGGACGCGACTAGACAGGTTCTTGCCCAATTTTTTCGCGGAACTCTTCCCAGAGGAAGCCGAGAAACCACCACTGGCGAGGAAGTCGGTTGCGGATGAGCAGGGGCCGGCATCGGGAGAGGCAGCGATTGGCGAGGGAAAGGCGGACTCTTAGGAAGGGTAAGGAACTATAAGGTGTAGGAATAGGGCTGCGATAGGATTTCTTGGGGAAATGTAGAATACGATACAAAGAGGATGGGACTTTGGCACTAGCGCAAAGCATTTCTCGGAGCGGGTTCGTAGGGGATCTGTGGGAGCCTTGAAACTAAGAGAAATTTCATATTCACCATTGCCGCCAATGACGTTTAATTCGCTGCCAAGTTTGATGATAGGGTTGCCTTGATTAGGTCTAATCTCACACCCCCGGTATCATCGGCTGCATCGTCATTTGAGCTGCCCTAACTGGGACGCGGAGCGCGCCATCTCGGTGAAGTGAGCCTCCCTCTTCTCTTTCTCTCCTCCACAAACTTGCCTTTCCTATTTTTTTTATTTGGCTGGTGCCACCGACTCTACGACTTCTGGTCGACTTCCACTCGTTGCTTCGCGACTCCGTTGCTCTGCAAGTTGAACTAGTGCATTCTTCGACCGCATATCTTGACTGGGGAGCCGTGCAATCTTACATATATCAACCAAGTATTCTGGACAGCTGCGTCGGCCAGCTAATTACTTACAATGTTATCCGTGAGTGCCAATTGCGTTGCTACATGTTTGAAACTCACTGTTCTGACCGAGGCTTACAGATTCCGCGCACAGTCGCGCTGCTGCTCGCGTCGCTCATCGGCATTACCTATGCGGTACACACGGTCGAGGTGCACGGGCAGGACTTTGTGGACACGGTGACAAACAAGCGGCTGATGATCATTGGCGTCGAGTAAGCCCGCCTCCAGCTCTATAACAGCTTTAATTGAAAACAATTGCGCTGATAACTGGTGCGACAGCTACCAGCCTGGCGGACAATCTGGCTACAATCCCGACGCCGGTGAGGATGCGCTCAGCAATGGCACCGTCTGCCTTCGCGACGCAGCAATGCTGCAGAGACTCGGGGTACGTCATGGCTGGCTGCTTCGGAGATTTTTCTTGCGGGGAATAGAGTTAATGAACCTAGGTGAACACGATTCGCGTCTACAATATCGATCCCTCAGCCAACCACGACGAGTGCGCGAGTATCTTCAATGCCGTTGGTATCTACATGATCCTGGATGTTAACTCGCCACTCTCTGGTGAGAGCATTGATAGGTCGAATCCGGCTGGCTCATACAATGTTGGATACCTGACTCGTATATTTGGGGTGGTGGAGGCGTTTAAGGGATATCCGAATACTTTGGCTTTCTTTGCTGCTAACGAGGTTATGAACGATATTTCGACGTCCAAGGATAATCCACCGTATATCAGGGTAAACGACTGTTCCTCATTCAAGCTTGGGGTTTTAGGTTTGAGTACTTGACAGCTAACATTTGAACAGGCCGTTCAAAGAGACCTAAAGAATTACATTGCAAAGCACTCTACTCGAACAATCCCAGTCGGATACTCCGCAGCTGATGTCCGCCAAATCCTACAAGATACCTGGGCATACCTTCAATGCGCCATCGATGGCACTACGGACGAATCCCGCTCGGACTTTTTCGGACTCAATTCCTACTCCTGGTGCGGGAGTACTGCAACTTTCCAGACTTCCGGCTACGATGTCCTCACCACCATGTTCGAGAATAGTACTATTCCTGTCTTCTTTTCGGAGTATGGCTGCAACAAGCCTCAGGGTACTCCGCGAGTTTTTAATGAGGTTGCAGCTCTCTACAGCCCCGAAATGACAGCTCTGAGTGGAGGCTTGGTTTATGAATACAGCGAGGAGCCTGCTGATTTCGGCCTCGTTGTAATAAACGACAATTCGACCGTCTCCCTCCGTACAGATTACGACAACCTGCAGGCCCAGTACAACAAGTTGAATATCACTCTCATTGAGTCAGCGAATTCAACAGCCACCGCATTGACTCCACCGGCCTGCTCTACTGACCTGATTGACGACCCCGGCTTCAGCAAGAACTTTACTATTCCCTCCCCACCGGATGGTGCTACTGACTTAATTAATAATGGCATCAAGAACCCGAACAACGGGAAGCTCGTGCAGGTCACAGCCACCGCTGTTCCAATGGCCGTCTACGCAAGCAACGGGAACCAGATTCAGAACTTGGCCATCAAGCCTCTGCCAAATGATGAAAGCAATACCCCTGGGGGTGAGAGCACTAGCGCCAATACCACCACAACAGCTTCTCCCTCAGCAAGCCCAACCAAGAAGGGTGCTGCCGGTAAGAACTACAGTGTGGCAACTGGAAGCCTGCTGGTAATTGCTCTAACGGCCCTGCTCATGCTATGACCTTGCAATGGGGGAATTATCTAGTTATCTCTTCCATTAGTTTACTAATCCTAGTTTGGATAATAGGTGCTTTGATGATGTCCTTTTTCCTTCTCCCACCAAAGTAAGCGTTCCTTCAGCTGTTGCTCGAAGGTGCAGGCCGGGTGTCTTTTATTGTCTTCAACTGTTTATATTGATTTGGGGTGATTTCATTGCTCTTCTTCTGGTGCTAACCGCACATATTCTACCTAGACTTGGTCTGGCACCGGTCGTCATGGCAAACATGTAGCTCCGACTAGCGGTCATACCAAGTCGGATTCTGCCAGGCTTGCCGTATCAAACTGCTTCAAACGATGGCCTGCGTTTTCTCTTTGGTTGCTGAGCTTGTATCTAGGATTCCTACAGGAGGAAGTGGACAGGCTGGAGGCATGGATAGGTCAGGGTCAAGTCTTGCAAACCCTTCTCCGAAGGGCAGCAGCATCCTGTGTTGCAGAATGGAGATGGTGCGGATGTAGAATCGGGGAGTGAATGACTTGGATTAATTGTTCAGCATTAGGGGGTTTTTAGAGAGCTTGTAGCTTGCAATTGAACATAGTTATTCCATCATCATCACCCTCCTTTACCGGCTAGTGTAATTTCATACATGGTGCAATTGCTTTCAAAAGAGCTCAAGAGACGGCGCTACACATCACCAAGCGTAGCCACGTGATAGATGCCGTCGCTCTTCAGATATCACCTACACTGGAATTAATTGATAAGGCAATTGGTAAGATTATTGCAGAAGGGCTACATTGCAGCCATAGGCCCACCGCGAATATCTGTCAGCCCTAACCAGTCAAGATTTCCATCCACGTTCCCCACTCCCAGCTTAAGTAAGAGCCCTGTCGTCCGTCATCATCGGATATGACGTCTGACTAAATACACTTTGAACCGCGAGAACAGGCGCCGGCTCTACTACTGACGAGCAACCCGGCACAGCAATCGTCTCTATGCGGGTGTCACGCAACAGCTCCCACGTTTCAGGAGCGGGGCATTACAGAGCGGGGCATTACAGAGCGGGGCACTTCCGCGGCCCTAGAGCTCTCCCACCGCAGCAATGACGCCCTGCACGGTAGTTACAAAGCAGCATACATAACTTCCTGCTCCTCCCCACCCCGCCCATTGATGTTATAAATCCGCCCTCTTCGCCCATGTCCCTCCTGCCTCGCCTCGTCTCATCCGCTTCCAGAACCTCAATCGCACATTCGACCGCCTCCCTCAGACTATCCTCCCTCCGCTCGCAGCTGATACCGTCCCCACGACACCCGCTCCAGCTCCGCGCCATGGCATCGCTCCCGAAGACGATGAAGGGCGTGATTATCGAGAAGACGGGCGGGACTGAGGTCCTGCAGTACAAGACGGACCTCCCCGTGCCAGAGCCGCAGGAGGGCGAAGTGCTGGTCAAGAATGAGTTCATCGGGATAAACTACATTGACACGTAGGACACAACCCCCTCATTCCTCCCCTCCCCCTTTACTCCTTAAACCCGCTCCCTCGAACCCGCTCCCCTAGCCCGTTTGCTTGCTGCTCCTCCCGCTCCCACCCACCGCGCAGGACCCTTCCACTAACACGTCCGCGGCCCCCCCCCCCCAGCTACTTCCGCACCGGCCTCTACCCACCCCCTTCGTTCCCCTACATCCTGGGCCGCGAGGGCTCTGGCACCATCACCGCCATCGGCCCCGGCTCGACCTACAACCTACAACCCGGCACGCCCGTCGTGTGGATGGGCACGTCCGCCTACGCCGAATACACCGCCATGAGCGCATCCTCCTGCATCCCGGTGCCGGGCTCCATCTCGCTCCGCGACGCCGCCGCCGCCATCCTGCAGGGCCTGACGGCGCTGACGCTGATCCGCGAGGCGCACCGCGTGCGGCGGGGGGACTGGGTGCTCGTGCACGCGGCGGCGGGCGGCGTCGGGCTGTGGCTGTGCCAGCTGCTGCGGGCCGTCGGGGCGCGCACGATTGCGACGGCGAGTACCGAGGCGAAGCGCGAGCTGGCGGCGCGCCATGGCGCCGAGGTGCTGATGGAGTATCATGGGGAGGACAGCGAGGCGTTTGTGAGGAAGGTGGTTGATACCGCAGGAGGGGAGGGCGTCGAGGTGGTGTTTGATGGCGTGGGGAAGACGACGTTCGATGCGAGTTTGGCGTGCGTGAAGCGCAAGGGGACCATGGTTAGTTTTGGGAATGCGAGCGGGGCGGTGCCGCCTGTGGCGATTGCGTGAGTGCGGTTTGCTTTTCTTCTCTCTTCTTTCTCTTCTCCTTTTGCTGGGGAGGTGTTTCGAGCCGTCTGGAGATCTGGGGACTGGCTGTGGGGGTGGTTCAGGGACCGGCGAAGGAGCTAACGCAGCCTGCAGACGTCTCGCGCCCAACAACCTGAGACTCATGCGGACCCACTTGTTTGGCTACCTCACTACGCGCGAGGAGTTGGAGACGTACGCAAACGAGCTGTGGGATTTCATGACCAAGGACAAGATGGATGTCAACATCCACAAGATCTATCCACTCAAGGACATTGTGCAGGCCCATCAGGTATGCAAGGCTTCCTATCCCCAGTGCCCAAACTCTCTTTTCCCGTGAAATGGTAGAGCGTACTGACGACTCGCAGGATATTGAGGGTAGGAAAACGACAGGGAAGCTCTTGCTGCAACCATAAAATGTAATACTAGCCTTAATGTTACCCCCCAACGCAGGTTGACAAGAAATTCGCTGCCGAATCTAGAGGTTGTTCCGGCCGCTTTAAGAGGGACTTTTCCCGATTCTAAGAATAACCCTGACCATAGGATCCCTATTAGCGCAGGTTTGAACCCCACTATGATTATTCCTGGAAAATAGAAATTAAGGGTTCTAAAACCGTTCCCCTTCTCTCCCTTTAGAAATAGTAGACTTTAAGAATATAATAGCACTTCTAGCGTGCCTTATTGACGCTATGCCCCTTCTAATACTTAATACAGTAAAATCTCTTTAGTACGATACCGTTTATTCGGCCGAGCGTATCGTAATACCAAGGGTATCGTTGTATTGCATACTTGTATATAGAATGCACCCAAGATCAAAATTAGGTAATGATATTATGTATCTACGTGCGTGAACTCGTAATTAAGCGATCGGCTATACTAAAATACATCGCGATTGATTGCTGCTTGGTGTTTTAAGGTCGTTGGCCTTGAATTCGACGCTCGTGCCTTAATAGAGTCATAATTACGTCTCTATTAGAATTGCTTACTACTCCCTATAGAGATGAAGCTTTTATAAGGCTGTAAGCGCCTTATTAAGCTTAATAACTTCTTTATCCGTTTCTATATCGCGATCGGGCCCTGCGTAGAGCTCACTATATACTTAATAAGATCCTCTAACGAATTTTCTACTTCCTTACCTGGTTGCTTAATAAATTCCTAAATATTTATTACGGCGTAAATTCTCCCTACTGCAAGTAGTTATTCTACTATTTGCTATATTTTATTAACCATAGAAGGATCTAGATAGTCTTGAGGGTAAGGTCGTAGGCCTATACAAGAGCTAAATAACGTAGATTTAATAAAGCAATTCTTAATTGTTTATAGCGTAACTTCCTTCTAAGCTTTAACTAACCATTAAATTGCCTATAAGACGTGCATTTGCTTAATTAGATTCTTATCTTAAAGCAAGACCTCTACTATAAATTATAGCTAATATTACCAGTAGAGCAGCTTAAAGTTTATAATTATCCCTTAATTAAAAAGCTAATATACTAAGATATAATTAGGAGGAAGGAACTCTACGCGCGTATTTTTAATAAGTATTTAAACAGCTACTTTATAGGTGTAACGGCGCTATCGCACGTTACCTGCCAAATTCTGCCAAATTCTGCCGACCTATGATTAGCTCGCCCAAAGCTAGCGCCTTAGCGGCTTACCCTATATATTTGTTTATATTAGCCCTAGTAACCCCTTTTCTTCTCCTTAGCTTAGTATCTTTATAAGATAGCATTCTACAAGCTTTAGTTTAGAGGCATTTATATAAGCCGTTATATTATACTAAGCTCTCCTTACATTACTTAGAAAGGCCTTAATTAATAATGACCACTATTTATACACCCCCTAAATGATACACGTACACCCCCTAATTGATACGCATACACCCTACCAAAACAAGCTTAGATCCTTCCACTTTAAGTTAGAATGTCACGTGTATTTAACTTGTTTACACCTAAGTCGCGAAAATCAAAGTGCGCCCTACATCAGGAAATTTTTTTTTGGGCTCGTTGTTGCAAACGAAAATCGGGGTCTGCAAAACCTGCGTAAGTCGCAATTTTGGCAATTTGCGGCGATTTGCAGCAATTTGCTACAAACACA
>Ga0307515_10012248_pt1 | contig 16152 bp, 16 predicted proteins | sample 17_EM_MG_FD_194513 | JGI IMG/M metagenome (GOLD analysis project Ga0307515, IMG submission 194513) | Populus trichocarpa ectomycorrhiza microbial communities from riparian zone in the Pacific Northwest, United States - 17_EM | ecosystem: Host-associated > Plants > Roots > Unclassified | place...
TCCCCAAGGCCAAGGAACTGCGCCGCGTCGTCGAGCCGCTGATCACGCTCGCCAAGGAAGCCACGCTGGCCAATCGCCGCCTCGCTTTCGACCGCACGCGTGACCGCGATATCGTCGCCAAGCTCTTCAACGAACTGGGCCCGCGCTACAAGGCTCGCCCGGGTGGCTACACCCGCATCCTGAAGATGGGCTTCCGCGTTGGCGACAACGCACCGATGGCGTTCGTAGAACTGGTCGATCGCCCTGAAGTGGCAGAAGAAGCTGCTGGCGACAAGGCCGAATGAGGCAAAGCCCCCGGGGCTTTTGAACGAAGGGTCAGCGTGAGCTGGCCCTTTGTTATTGAGTCTGCGGTTCGATGAATTGATGGTCACGCAGCATTGCTGCAGCATCTGTGAGTCGCCTTCTCATCGCCACTGTTTTTCAGGTGACGAAAGAGAGCTTCTCTGCTATACTTATAGGCTCAGTCGCGGGGTGGAGCAGTCTGGTAGCTCGTTGGGCTCATAACCCAAAGGTCGTTGGTTCAAATCCAGCCCCCGCAACCAAAGAATACAAAGACAGATGCGGCCCAGCGCCACAGTAAACGCCAACCAAATCGGTTGGCGTTTTGCTTTGTGGCCCACATGCTCATCAGTCGTCGAACCCAGTGCTGAAGCGTCGCGGTGCGTAGCGGCGGAGAGTTGGTCGCACGCAGGCCGAAGGCAAGGCGTGGCACACTGCCGGCCGCCCGCGAACCCTCTCACGTTTTGACGATGCGTACCTGATGAGCACCACCGAGATTTTCCTGATCGCGATGCTGATCATCTTCAGCGTGCCCTACCTGATCTGGCGCCTGGGGCACACCGACTACTTCGCACCGCTGGTGGTCGTACAGACCGTCGCCGGCATCCTGCTCGGGCCGGGCATCCTGGGTGCAGCGTTTCCTGAGTTCCACCGCTTCGTGTTCAACGCGCCGGTGATCCAGGCGCTCAACGGCATTGCCTGGTGGGCGGTGATGCTGTTCGTGTGGATCGCCGGCGTCGAGCTCGACTTGCGCAAGGCCTGGGAGCACCGGCGAGAAAGCGGCATCACCGCCGGCCTTGCGCTCGGTGTGCCGCTCGTGCTGGGCAGTGCGGTGGCGGCGGTCATGGTCGCGTCGCCGGGGTGGATCGGCGCCAAGGCAGAGAGCTGGCAGTTCGTGGTCGGCGTCGGCATGGCCTGCGCGGTGACGGCGCTGCCGGTGCTGATTCTGCTGATGGAAAAGCTCGACGTGCTGCGCCAGCCTATCGGCCAGCGCATCCTGCGCTACTCGAGCGTGGACGACATCGCGATCTGGGCCGTGCTCGCCGCGATCCTGATGGACTGGTCGCGCGTGGGCAAGCAGATCGCCTTCCTGTTCGCGTTCGCCGTGCTGGGCTGGGCGTTTCGCAAGCTGATGCAGCGCATTCCTGAACGCGACCGCTGGTACGCGAGCCTGATCTGGCTGGCCGCCTGCGGGCTGGGGGCCGACTGGTCGGGGCTGCACTTCATCGTTGGCGCCTTCCTGGCCGGCGCCATCATCGACGCGCACTGGTTCGACCAAAAGCAGCTCGATTCGCTGCGCCACAACGTGCTGCTGGTCGTGGCCCCGGTCTACTTTCTCAGCACCGGCCTGCGCACCAACTGGCAGGTCGGCGGGGCCTCGGTGTTCATTGCGGCCGGCGCGCTGCTGTTGGCGGCCGTGGCCGGCAAGCTGATCGGGGTGCACATCGCCGGCAGGGTGCTGAAGTGGCAATCGGGCGAGAGCTCGCTGATCGGCTGGTTCCTGCAGACCAAGGGCCTGGTGATGATCATCTTCGCCAACGTGCTGCTCGACAAAGCCATGATCACCGGCGAGACCTTCACCGCGCTGCTGCTGATGGCCGTGGGCAGCACCATGCTCACCACACCCATGGTCGCGCCCCGGCTCGCCAGGATGAAAGAGATCGTGTTCCGGTCGACCTGAATCGGGCCTTCGTAGCAGGCGCCACAAGGCTGTCGTCGGAGGGGGTACAGATACAATGCGCGGCAGCTTCGCCGGGCGCTTCATGCCTGCGACACATGCCCGTCCTACCCTCTCGCCGGTTGCCTGAAGTACCCCCATCAGTTGCATGAAATCACCTGCCTCCACTGATCCCGCTTCGCCGACCGACACGCTCACCGCCACTGCTCCCTTGACGTTCCGCCGGCTCCGGCTGGCCGATAAGTTCGCACCGTTGCAGATGCTCGGCGGCCGCAGCGTGGGCACGGCGCCGGGTGCACTCCAGGCGCCCTTGCTGGCACCCGAAGAAGGCGCCTTCATCGATGCCTGGGCCAGCAGCGGCGAGCTGCGCGAACACCAGCACGGCTGTGTGCGCTACGCCACCGACGGGCACTGGCTGCATGGCTGCGCCGTCATCGACGAAAGCCAGCTCGGCATGCAGGCCAGCGCGCAGCGTGCGTATGCCGACCTGTTCGCGGTGCTCGCCGGCAACGCGTGCTCGCAGCTGCTGCGCGTGTGGAACTACTTTGCCGACATCAACGTCGAGACCGGCGGCATCGAGCGCTACCGGCAGTTCAACGCCGGGCGGCAGCAGGCCTTCATCGAAGCGCAGCACAGCGTCTTCGACGGCTCGCCGGCCGCATGCGCGCTGGGCGTGCATGGCGGGCCGTTGACGGTTTTCTTTCTGGCCGGCCGACAGCCGCCGGTCGCGATCGAGAACCCGCGCCAGGTCAGCGCCTACCGCTATCCCGACACCTACGGCCCACGCGCGCCGACGTTCTCGCGCGCCGCCGTGGCCGACATCGGCGGCGGCCGCAGCGTGCTGTTCATCTCGGGCACGGCGAGCATCGTCGGGCACGAGAGCATCCACCTGGGCGACATCCGCCGCCAGACCGAAGAGAGCCTGGCCAACATCGCCGCCGTGCGCGGTGCCGCTGAAACCCGCTCGGGCCTCGCATTCTCGGCCGGCGAATTGATCTACACCCTCTACGTGCGCCACCTTGGCGACCTAGCCGTCGTGCGCGAGGTATTCGAGCGCAGCGTGGGCCCCGACAGCAGCGCTGCGCGCGACGCGATCTACCTGAACGCCGACGTGTGCCGCGCCGAGCTGCTGGTCGAGATCGAGGCCCACGGCTTCGCCCACACGCGGAGCGCCACTTGATCCATCGCGTCGTTGCTGCCGCGCTGTTGCTGGCCTTGAACGCCGCTGCGTGGGCCCAGGGCCCGGTCGAAGCCGGCCCCGACATCGACGCCGACGTGAAGCCGCTCACCCAGCGCCCGCTGTGGGAACTGGGCATCGGCGTGTCGGGCTTGCGCCTACCCGACTACCGCGGTTCGGACCAGAGCCACAGCTACCTGCTGCCCTTCCCGTACATCGTTTACCGCGGCAAGTGGCTCAAGTCGGACCGCGACGGCACACGCGCCATGCTCTTCGATTCGCAGGCGGTCAAGCTCGACCTCAGCCTCGGCGCCACCGCCCCCGCGCAAAGCAGCGACAACGCGGCGCGTGAGGGCATGCCCGACCTGCCCGGCACCGCCGAGATCGGCCCCAGCCTCAACCTCACGCTGGCCCGATCGACACGCAAGCACTGGAAGCTCGACCTGCGCATGCCGCTGCGCGCTGCCATCACGCTGCAGCGTTCGCCGAGCTACGCTGGCCTCACCTTCTCGCCCAACCTTAACCTCGACGTCACCGGGGCCGATGGTGGCTGGAACATGGGCGTGCTCACCGGCCCGCTGTTCGCCGACCGCAAGAACCACCAGCTCTACTACGGCGTCGATGCGGCCTACGCAACGTCGCAACGTCGTGCCTACGAAGCGAGCGGCGGCTATGCCGGCTGGCAGACGATCGCCTCCACCTCGCGCCGCTTCGGCGATTTCTGGCTGGGCGGCTTCGTACGCTACGAGGCGCTGCACGGCGCCACTTATATCGACAGCCCGCTGATACGCAAGAATTCGGCACTGACCGTCGGCTTCGGAATTTCGTGGGTTCTGCACACCTCGTCCGAGACCGTTCCGAGCGCGGATTGACCATGCAACGCTGCAGCGCGAGGTGCTGATTGGGCTGGCTCAAACAACTCGTGGTGGGCGTCGCCTTCTACCTGGCCTTGCTCCACCTGGGTGCGATGTCGCTGAGCTGGAACCTGGCGTGCTGGCTGATCTACCCTTTGCTGCCGCGCAAGCACGGCATCGTGATCGGGCGTGCGGCGATCTCGTCGGTCTACCGTGGCTTCTGGGCCTGCCTGGAATGGACGGGCGTGATGCGGCTCGACTACGCCGCGCTCGACGTGCTGAGCCAGGATGCCGGGCTCATCATCGCGGCCAACCACCCGAGCGCGCTCGATGCGCTGCTGGTCATCGCCAAGGTGCCGCGCGGCGTGTGCATCATGCGGGCGAGCCTGATGCGCAACCCCTTTCTCGGTGCCGGCGCGCGGCTGGCGCGCTACATCCGCAACGACCCGCCGAGCGGCATGGTGCGCGGCGCGGTCGAGAACCTGAAGGCCGGCGGCCAGCTGGTGCTGTTCCCCGAAGGAACACGCACGATCGCGCCGCCGATCAACCCGTTTTTGCCGGGCATGACGCTGATCGCCCACATGGCGCAGGTACCGATCCAGACCGTCATCATCGAGACCGAATCGCCGTACCTGAGCAAGGGCTGGCCGATCTGGAAGCCGCCGCACTTCCCGATGGTGTTCCGCGTGCGGCTGGGTGAGCGTTTTGCGCCCGAGGCCGACCACAAGGGCCTGGGCAAGCGCATCGAAACCTACTTCGCCAGCGAGCTGCGCCGATGAACGCCGCGAACGCTCAGATGGCTGCCTCTATGACCACATCAGCCACGCACTTGCTGCTGATCCCCAGCTACAACACCGGGCCCACGGTGTACGACACCGTGCGTGCGGCCCGGGCGCAATGGACGCCCGTGTGGGTCGTCATCGACGGCAGCACCGACGGCACGCCGCAAGGCCTGCGCCAGATGGCCGTGGCCGACCCGGGCCTGAAGCTCATCGAGCTGCCCGTCAACGGCGGCAAGGGCGCGGCGCTGCTGCAAGGCTTGCATGCGGCGCGCATCGCAGGCTTCACCCACGTGCTGACGATGGACTCCGACGGCCAGCACCCCGCCGAGCTGATCCCCACGTTCATGGCAGCCTCGATGCAGCGGGCCGACACCATGGTGCTCGGCCGGCCGGTGTTCGACGCCTCGGCACCGCTGCTGCGCGTGCGCGGCCGGCGCGTCTCCAACTGGTGGACCAACCTCGAAACGCTGGGCGCCGGCATCGACGATTCGCTCTACGGCTTTCGCGTCTACCCCGTGAACGACCTGATCGCGGTGATGCGCCGCCAACCCTGGATGCGCCGCTTCGACTTCGACACCGAGGCCGTGGTGCGCCTGGCCTGGCGCGGCGTGAAGCCGGTCAACCTGGCGGCACCGGTGAAGTACCTGTCGGCCGAGGAAGGCGGCGTCTCGCACTTCCACTACGGCCGCGACAACGTGCTGCTGAGCTGGATGCACTTTCGCCTGATGGTCGAGTTCGTGCTGCGCCTGCCGAGCCTGTTGCTACGCCGCCTGCGCCGCCGCCCGCCCTTCCAGGCTTGAACATGAACCGCCCTCCGCGTTTGCCGGCCTGGACCACCGAACTCGGCTTTCGGATACGGCGCTACTTCTTCGTCAAGACCTTCGGCATCACCGCTGCCACCTGGCTGTTCTTCATCGGTTATTTCTACATCCTGCGCCACCCGGCCTACCCGGTGACCTTGATGCCGCTGACCGCGCTCGACCGCCTCATCCCGCTCCAGCCCCCGGCGCTGGTCGCTTACCTGTCGCTGTGGCTGTACGTGGGCTTCGCGCCGGCGCTGCAGCGCACCTTTCCGGAGTTGATCGTCTATGGCCTGTGGATCGGCGCGATGTGCCTGACCGGGCTGGCGCTGTTCTATTTCTGGCCGACGGCCGTGCCGCCGCGGCCGGTGGACGCCTCGGACTTCCCGGGCTTTGCGCTGCTGCAAGGTGTCGACCTGCCCGGCAACGCGTGCCCCTCGATGCATGTGGCTGCGGCCATCTTCACTGCGATCTGGGTCGACCACCTGCTGCGGCTGACGCGCTCGCCCACGACCTTGCGCATCGTCAACGCCGCCTGGTTTGTCGCAATTGCTTACTCGACGATGGCCGTCAAGCAACACGTGGCTCTGGACGTCGCCGCGGGAGCGCTCCTGGGTGTGATTTTTGCCCTGCCTTCGTTGCATTGGCACCCCGGTAAGAGGGAGGCCGGAACGGTCGGCCCCAGAGCAGCAGCGGATATCATCGGCTAACACACAAAACAGGCCGAAGCGATGGCCACTTTGCCAACGGCATCTGCCGATAGTCGATATCAAGAGGGACGTTTCACGATGAGCTCGCTGAAGGAATTGCAGGATCTGATTCACGAGAAATACGGCATCGACATGTCGGAGCTCGACCCGAGTGCGTCCATGCGCGAGAAGGGCCTCGATTCGCTGGCGCTGGTGGAATTCCTCTTTGCAGTCGAAGACCATTTCCACATCAACCTGCCCGACGTCGATTCCAACGTCGACACGCTGGCCGAGCTGGCGGTCGTGGTCGACAGGGTTCGGGCGGCCAAAGCAGCAGCATGAACTCCATTGCTGTCACCGGGCTGGGTCTCGTCACCTCGCACGGCGACACCCCGGACGCGGTCTTCGCCGCCATGATGCGCGGCGAATCGGCCGTGCAGCCGGTGTTCCCCGAACTGCCCAAGCCGGCTGCTGCGGCGACCGTCGCATTCGATCAGTCGCGCTGGTTCACCAAGCTGCAGCTCGCCGGTGTCGACCGCGTCAGCCAACTCGCCGTGGCTGCGGCCGATCTGGCGATGAAAGATGCCGGTGCAGCCGGCGACATCGACCCTGAGCGCATCGGCGTTTACGCCGGTTGCGGCATGGGCGGTGCAGCCGCCCTCGAGGCCGCCTACCGCAGCGGTGGCCGCGTGCCGCCGCTGACCATTCCGGCTTTCATGCCCAACGCTCCCGCGGCCCACGTGGCGATGCGCCAGAAGGCCCTGGGCCCGGTGCTGACCTATTCAGTGGCCTGCGCCTCGTCGGCCGTCGCGATTGCCGAAGCCGCCAAGGCTGTGCAGAGCGGCGAGGTCGACGTGGCCATTGCCGGCGGCACGGAGGCCCTGATCGTGCCCGGCGTCGTGCTCGCCTGGCAGGCGATGCAGACCTTGGCGAGCTTCAACCCGGGCGAAGCCGCGAGCTCGGTGCGCCCGTTCTCGCTCGATCGCACAGGCTTCGCACTGGGCGAAGGCGCCGCCTTCGTCATCCTCGAATCGGCTGAGCGCGCCCGACGCCGCAACGCGCGTGTCTACGCCTGCCTCGCCGGCTGGGGCATCAGCTGCGATGCCACGCACCTCACCAAACCCGACGTGCCCGGCCAGGCCCGCGCCTTGCGCGCTGCGCTGCGTCGCGCCGACCTGAAGCCACGCGACGTCGGCTACTGCAACGCGCACGGCACGGCCACGCGCATCGGCGACGTGATCGAACGCGATGCGCTGGCGGAGGTCTGGGGCAATGACCTCGACCACCTGAGCGTGAGCTCAACCAAGGCCTTGCACGGCCACCTGCTGGGCGCCGCCGGCGCGCTCGAAGCGGCCATCACGGTGCTGGCGCTGCAACACCGGCAGCTGCCACCGAACGCCAATTGCACCGAGATCGACCCGGCGTGCCGCATGAACCTGGTGACGCGCACAGGCGTCGCCGCACCTCAACTCGAAGTCGCGTTGAGCAATTCGTTCGCCTTCGGCGGGACGAACGCGGTGCTGCTGTTCAAGCGCGCCTGAACACCTGGCTCAGGCCATCCCGCCGTTGATCGAAATCACCTGTCCGGTGATGTAGGCCGCGTCAGCGGATGCCAGGAAGGCCACCAGTGCCGCCACTTCATCGGCTGTGCCGGCACGTTTCATCGGCACGATGCTGTCGATCACCTTCGGGTCGAACGTGCCTTCGGCCATGCCTGAATCGATGATGCCCGGCGCCACCGCATTGACGGTGATGCCACGGCTGGCCAGTTCGAGCGACAGCGCCTTGGTCGCGCTGTTGAGTGCGCCTTTGGCCGCGGCGTAGTTGACCTGCCCACGGTTGCCGGTGAGCGCCGCCACCGACGAGATGTTGATGATGCGGCCCCAGCGGGTGCGGATCATCGGCATCGTGAGCGGCTGTGTCACGTTGAAGAAGCCGTTCACCGAGACGTCGATCACGCCTTGCCACTGCGCCTCTTGCAGCGCCGGGAAAGCGGCGTCGGCGTGCGTACCGGCGTTGTTGACGATCACCTGAATGGGGCCTGCTTCGAGCAAACGGGCACAGGCCGCATGCGCGGCGTTGCGGTCGGCCACGTCGAAGGCCACGGCCTCGGCACTGCCGCCTGCCGCCTTGATCTCACTGGCCAGCGCCTCGGCCACCGTGAGCCGGCTGTTGGCGTGAACGATCACGTGCAGGCCATCGCGCGCAAGGCGCAGTGCAATCGCGCGGCCCAGGCCGCCGCTGGCCCCGGTAACCAGGGCGCGTTTGGGTGTCGACGGATCTGTTTTCATGAAGAGAGCGGCGTGTTGAGCACGACCGCCGCGCGCCCTTCGGCGACCGGGCTACCGGCATGGCTCACCGTGAAGGCGTAGAGGATCTGGCGCGAATCGCCCGCCTGGCGTGTGGCCGCGATGCACAGTTCGTCGGGGCCAGCCGCGGCTGGCAAGTCGTCGAGCCGCAGCACGTGCAACTGCACACCTCGCGCACTCGCGAGGAACCCCGGGCTCGCTGCCGTGCCGGCCTCCTGGCCGATCAGCGCGCCGTGCAAGGCCATGGCCTGGGCGGCGTATTCGATCGCGCACGGCGACAACAGGCCACTGCGCGTACGCAAAGGGTGGCCTGCATCGCGGTGGTTCTCGGCGACGCAGACGATGCCCTGCGCGTCCCATTCGACCAGGCGCGCCAGCAGGCACATGCTGCCGCTGTGCGGGATCAGCGCAGCAATGCCTTCGTGCCCCAGCGTCTGCGGAGCGCTCATGCAAGCTCGGGCTGCAACACCGGCGCCACGCTCACCTGCAGGCCCAGGGCGGGCAGGTAGTCGATCGCGACAGCTTGCGAAGCGCCCTGTGCTAGCGCCACCAGCAAAGGCAGGGCGGCCGCGGCCGGGATGGCGCGGCGCAATGCGTCGAGCGACGCATCGGGCAGCGTGCCGGCATGCAGTGACCCGCCCAGGCTGATCGTGAGTGATGCCAGCGAGCGCTCAGTGGGCACCGCTGTGAACAGGAATGCCGCGCCGAAATGATCGGGCAGCGGCCGCGCGGTGTTCAGCGGTTCTGGGTAAGGCGAATCGCTGGCCACCAGCAGCATCGGCTGGCCACTCGATCGCACGCCGATGGCGGCCTCGATCAGGCCCGCACCGAAGCTGCCATCGAAAGCACACAGGCTGGTCGACGATGCACGGCTCGCCACCGCAATGTGCCAGGCGCCCGATGACGCGTTGTGAACGGAGTTGGTGAACTTGGTTGGCGACACCACCGGCGCCGGCGCGGAGAGCGCGTCGCACAGTGCATGGCAGTTGGCGCACTCGCCGCTCGACGAGGCGAACACCGTCGCCAGCGTGCCGGGGTCGACCTGCGCCTGGGCCACCGCTTCGTCGGCGATCGCCATCGCCAGCTTCACCGCGGCGCCCGCGCGCCGCCGTTCGGCCGGCGGCAGCCGCGCCGGCAACGGCAGCACGGTCGGCGCGCTGACGTGCGTCTGCATGCCGCGCAGTACGCCCAGGGATGCGGGCCACGAACTCAAACCTGGTCCCAGCAGACCGATGCCTTGCACCCAGACGCGCAATTCGCTCATGGCTGCCCTACCTGGCGCTCGGCCCGTGTCATGCCACACCTCCGAACACGAGGCTGGCGTTCGAGCCGCCGAAGCCGAATGAATTCGACAGCACGCGGCGCACGCTGGCGTGCTGGTTGTGTTGCAGGTAGTTCAGCTTCAATGCAGGGTCACGCCCTTCCACGTTCAAGCCGGCTGGCATCAGGCCGTGCTGGATGGCGAGCAAAGCGATCACGGCCTCGACGCCGCCGGCAGCGCCCAGCGTGTGGCCGGTCGCGCCCTTGGTCGAACTGCCGGGCGTGGCGGTGCCGAATACGCTGCTGACGGCGTTGTCTTCGGCCGCGTCGTTACTGGGCGTGGCCGTGCCGTGCAGGTTGATGTAGTCGATGTCGGCGGGCTGCAAGTTCGCGTCGGCAAGCGCAGCGCGCATCGCCGCGATGGCACCCAGTCCTTCGGGGTGCGGCGAACTCATGTGGTACCCGTCGTTGCTTTCACCGACACCGAGCAGCCAGCCCGGCGGCTTGGCAGACTCTCGCTCGACCAGCGCGAACGCCGCCGCCTCGCCAATCGACAAGCCTTTGCGCGACGCACCCCAGGGCCGGCAGATCTCGTCGGACAACAGCTCCAGCGAATTGAAGCCGTACAGCGTGGTCAGGCACAGGCTGTCGACACCGCCGACCACGGCGGCATCAATCAGGCTCGCATCGATCATGCGGGCCGCGGTGCCGAACACCTTGGCGCTCGACGAGCAGGCGGTCGAGACGACCCAGCTCGGGCCTTGCAGTTGCAAGGCCTGCGCGGCGAAGGCGGCCACCGAATAGGTGTTCTGCGTGGGCCCGTACAGAAAGTCGGCCGGCAAGGCGCCTTGGTCGTTGCGCCGGCGATAGGCCAGCTCGGTCTGCAGCAGGCCCGAGGTGCTGGTCCCCAGGAACACCGCCACGCGGCCCGCGCCCCAGCGCGCACGCGCCACGGCCACGGCATCGAGAAAACCGTCTTGCTGCAGGCCCAGCCACGCGAGGCGGTTGTTGCGGCAGTCGAACTCGGCGAGCGAACTCGGCAACGTGGTGGCGTCGACACCGGCGACTTCACCGACCCAGGTGGGCAGTGGCAGGTCCATGAAACTGATCGGCGCCAAGCCGCTGCGCTGCGCCTGCAGCGCTTCGAGCGTCGCGGCACGGCCGGCGCCCAAGGCGGTCGTCAGCGTGCAGGCCGAAATGGCGAGGGGAGTCATGCTGTTGTTTCGACCTTGGCCACGAGCAACACGTTGGCAAACGGCGTGCCCTGCCCCATGGGCTGGCTGCAAACGTCGAAGCCCAGCCCTTCGAGCTGGGCCGTCCATTCGGCCAGGCTGCGGCCGGATTGCCGGGCGCGGCAGCCACGCAGACGCGCGACGATCGCGTCGACCCAGGTGCTGAACAGGAAACGTCGACGGGCCGACGCATCTCCCACGCGCAGCAGCAGGCAGCCGTTTGTAGGCAGTGCGCGGCGCACGCGGGCGAGCACCTCGTTCTGCTCGGGCACGCTGATGTAGTGCAGCACGTCGAGAAGCACGACGGTGTCGGCCTCGGGGAATGGCGTGTGCCGCATGTCGCCGCAGACGAACTCGGCCGCGCTGCCGAGCGAGGCCTTGGCGCGGGCCACGTCGCGCGGCCGCAGCTCGATGCCGGTCACGCGCGTTGCGGTGGGCGCCGCGGCCCAGCCGCTGGGCCAGCGGCCTTGCTGTGCCAATGCCGTGCAGGCCAGCAGCAAGTTGGCAAGCAGACCCTGGCCACACCCGATGTCGAGCACGCGGGCGTGCGGCGCGATCAGGCCCTGGCTCATCAGGTGGCGAAACACCGGGTCCAGGCCCAGCTTGCCTCGTGCGAAGCCCCAGGCGAAGCGGTCGACCTTGCGGTACGGGTCGCTTGCGGCATCGACCAGTGCGGACCAGTGCTCGCCAGCGTGCGCGGCGAGCGTCATGCGGACGGCTCCGTGCGCGTGGGCTGCATCGCCTGCGGCAGCGTGACGGTGCGAAGACCGGCCTGCTCGATGTGCTTCAGCAACTCGGGCAACACCTCGAGCACGACCGGCTTGCCGCTCGGTGCGTGCTCGGAATTGGCGTCGTGCAGCAGGAGGATGTCGCCGGCCTGCAGGCCTCGCGTCAGGCGGGCAAGCACCTGGTCCGGGCTGGCCGTCACGGTGTCAAAGCCGCGGCGCGTCCAGCTCACGAGCTGCAGGCCGATCTCGTGCAGCACGGGCGCGAGAAACAGATTGCGAAAGCCGGCCGGTGCGCGAAAGAAGACCGGGCGCTGGCCGGTGACCTGGCTCAGCGCGTCTTGCGCCTGCTGGATCTCGCGCGCAAAGGCGCGCGGGCCGGAGAACGAGAACGCATGCGAATGCCGGTGCGTGTGGTTCTGCACGCTGTGGCCGCGCCGCACGATCTCGCGGCAGAGCTGCGGGTGGGCCTGCGCGTTCTGCGCAATGCAGAAGAAGGTGGCGCGTGCGCGGTGGGCGTCCAGCAGGTCGAGCACCGCCGGCGTGACGACGGGGTCGGGGCCGTCGTCGATGGTGATCGAGACCTCACCACGCGCAGCCGAAGCATCGGGCAGCCGGCGCATGTTGGGGCCGAGCCAGGTGGAGCGAGGCAGCAGGCCCGCCGCGGCCAGCACAGCGTGGTCGAGCACCACCGCACCCACGGCCCAGGGCCACAGCGAAGGCTCGGCCAATGCGACCAAGCCTGCACCGGCATGGCAGGCCACGCTGGCCTTCACCAGCGCCGGCGCGTGCCATCGAGGCGGGCTGGAGTCGAGCGTCGTGGGGGTGGAGGACTGCATGCGCTGGCGTGACTGAAGCGAGGCTGATTTTTGCACAAGGCCCTGGGGCGAACCCCCGGGAATCACCGCCTTGGCGAGGGGATGAACGCAGCCGACAGGAGCAGGCTGAGCAGGATGCCTGGCGCCACCACCTGGCCCACCGCAAACAGCGCCGGGATGCTAGAAAACGCGAGCAGGCAGAACGAGATCACGGCGGTGAGGTTGGCCAGCGCGAGCGACGCCATGGTGTCGTTGTCGACGGCAGTCGAGGTGTCGGCCGGCAGGGCCTCTTGCTGGCTGCGGATCTGGTCGAAGAAGAGCGCGTAGTTGGAGCCGATGGCCACCGTGAGCAGCAGCCCCACCAAGTGCAGGATGCCCAGCGCAACGCCGCTCGCGCTCATCACCGCGAGCACGATCAGCACTGCGCCGGCGATCGGCTGGGCGATGCGCAGCAAGCGCCTCCACGAGCGCAAGTGCAGCGCCAGCAGCACGCACACGGCCAGCGCGCCCAGCAGCGCCTGGATGGTCGCCTCGTGCAGGTAGCGCTGGTAGAGCGAGCCGAGTTCGTCGCCGATGTTGACGACCTGCGTGCCGGGCAGGTCGGCCAGGGCGGCTCGCAGCTTCGCCACGTCGGCGCCTGTACCACCCGCCTGCACGCTGAGCAGCGCGCGCCAGGGGTGCGAACCACTGCCCGGCAGAAGCTGGGCCGACAGCACCGGCGCCAGCGGCGTGCCTTGCAGCGACGCCAGCGTGAGAAGCGGCTGCTGGCGCGCGGCCTCCACGTCGGCAACGAAGCCGCCCAGGCGCCGTGCCGGCAAGGGGCCGTCTGCCGTGGCCTGCACCAGGTTCATCATCAGCGTGGCCGAATCGGGCAGTGCGTCGCGGCGCTTCTTCTGCAGCGTCGGGCTGGGCAGGATGCGCGCGGGCGATTCGTAGCCGGTGAGCACGCCGGCTTCGACGAGCCGGTCGAGCCGTGTCGCCGCCGCTTCGGCCTGGGCCAGCACGCCGGCTTCGTCGGCCGCCGAGACGGCGACGATGGTGCCGTTCTCGGTGGCGCCCACATCGGCGCGCAGGTCGGCATCGAGCTTCATCTTCTCGGCACCGACCGGGCTCAGCGACGACAGGCTGCCGTGCCATGCCGAAGGCAGCCACGCCAGCGCAGCGGCTGAGACAACGACCGCGACCGCCAGCGGCCAGCGCGCCCGCGGCAGGTAAGCCGTGCACCAGCCGACGAATCGGCCCAGTTGCTGGCGAAGCCCGGTGCCGGGCGCGCCATCGGGAGCGAGCACCGGGAAGACGTAGCGCGTGGTCAACGCAGCTGCGGCCAGTCCGCCCACCGAGAACAAACCCAGCTGGGCCAGCCCGGGAAAGCCGGAGAACAGCAAGGCCGCGAAACCGCACACCGAGGTCAGCAGCCCGAGGCGCACGGTCGGCCAGTTGTCGGCGATCCACTGCCGCGCACCGGCGCCCTTGGGCGCGCCCGGCAACGAGCGTGCCTGGATCAGGTAGTAGATGGCGTAATCGACCGCCTCGCCGATCAGCGTGGTGCCGAAGCCCAGCGTGATGCCGTGCACGTTGCCGAACGCCAAGCTCACCACCGCAATGCCCGCGAGCACGCCGCAGGCCACCGGCAGCAGCGCGCTCGCCAGCGTGCGCAGGGAGCCGCCGAAAGCCAGCAGCAGGATGCCGATGATCGCGACACCGCCGGCAATGGCGAGCCGCTCGACCTCGTGCTTGATCTGCGCCCGTGAAGCCACCGCAAAAGTGCCCGAGCCCGACACCACGAGCTGCAATCCCTGTGCAGCAAATGGCGCGAAGCTGTGGTGCACGGTCTGCAAGGCCCGCTCTTGCGCATCAAGATCGGCGCCTGCGGCCTGGGTGGTGGCGATCAGCACGGCACGGCTGGCATTGCGCGAAACCCACACACCGCCTTCGCTGCGCGGCGCCTGCGTCGGCAGCATGCTTTCGGCCATGCGCACCGTCTCGCCGGTCGGGTCGCGCAAGATCACCGACTTGATGGCGCCGCCCGCGGGCGTGCCCAGCAGCGAGGTGGATTCGTCGATCGCCGCGCGCAGGCCATCGGCCGTGAAGCGCTGTGCATCGACCGCCGGGCTCAGCAGGTAGCGGTGCTCGAACAGGAACTTGCCGGTGGCTTCGAACTGCGAGTTGTCGCCGTTGTGCACCGCCTCGAATGCGCCGCTCTTGCGCAGCCTCTGTGCGAGCCGCAGCGAGGCCTTGCTGCGCGCCTCTTGGGTGCCGCCTTCGATACCGATCAGCACCAGCCGCGCGGCCACGCCGGTGCGCAGCTGGTCGAGCAGCACCGCCTGCTCGGCACTCGGCGTCGAAGGCAAAAAGGCCGACAGGTCAGCCACGTAGGTCGTGCGCAGCGTGATGCCGAGCGCGGCCACCACGCACAGCAGCCACAGGGCGAGCGCGCTGCGCTTCGCGAATGCGCCGGCGCGCACCGGAGTGTCGGGCACCATTCGCTCAGCTCGCCGAGGCGGCGGGCTTGGGGGCGGCCGCCATGGGCTCGATGGTCATCACCGAGCGGTCACCGTCGGCCATGGTGACCGTGACCTCGCGCACCTGCGACTGCTGGCCGCCGAGCTGCACCGATCGCACCAGCTCGCGCAGGCGCGGCTCGATGGGCACCAGCTCGAGCACCCAGCGCTGCGGGTTGCCCGAGACCGTGGCATTGAAATGGCGCTCCAGCAACTCGCGGTTGCCGGTCAGCGTGCCGCGGATGGCTTCCATGATCACGGCCGCCTCGGGCACCGAATCCAAGGGCACGGTGCGGCTGCGGCTGCCGGCGCTCATGGTCACGCTGTTGCCCACCACGGCCACCTTTTCCTGGCGCGGCTTGAGCGTCTCGCGAACAAAGGTGTCGGGTGCCGCAAACGACAGGCGGCCCGATGACTCCAGCGTGCGCTCCAGCATGTCGACGGTGCGCTTTTCCTTGAACGTGGCTTCGCCGGTTTTCACCTGCGACAGCAGCTGGGTGAGCTGCGGCAGGTCGAACGCGGTCTGTGCCTGCAGCGGCAGCGACAGCACGCAGGACAGCGCGAGCGCCAGCAGCGCGCGCCGCTCAGGCCGGCGCATCGGGGTTTGCGGGTGGAAGTGCATTGGCATCGTCAGCCCAGAAATCGAAGAAGTTGAACCAGTTGTACGGCGACTCCAGGCACAGCGATTCGAGTTGTGCCACATAGCGCAGCGTCGCCTCGCGCACCAGCCGATCCGTCTCGGCGCGGCTATCGGCGCCTTGCCCGCGGAAATCGGCCAGCTCGGCAAAGCGCAGTTCATACCGGTTGCCACCATGGTAAAGGCCGGCCATGAACACGACACGGCAACGCAGCATGGCAGCCAGGCGGAAAGGGCCATCGGAAAACGGTGCCGGGTGGCCGAGAAAATCGAGCTGCAGCGCACGCGCGCGACCTGATGGGGCCGGCAGCGTGCGGTCGGCAAGCAGGCCGGCAACGCCGCCTTCGCCGAGCCAATGGCGCAGCGACAGCATGGCCCCCGGCTGCCCGAGTGCGATGGTATTCAGCACGG
>Ga0307515_10012249_pt1 | contig 16150 bp, 10 predicted proteins | sample 17_EM_MG_FD_194513 | JGI IMG/M metagenome (GOLD analysis project Ga0307515, IMG submission 194513) | Populus trichocarpa ectomycorrhiza microbial communities from riparian zone in the Pacific Northwest, United States - 17_EM | ecosystem: Host-associated > Plants > Roots > Unclassified | place...
GGGCCGATACAGCGAGGCCGAGTTGCGCCCGGCCGACTTGACCGAGTACATGGCCACGTCGGAGTTGCGCATCAGGTCGGCGACCGACGAGCCGTCGCGCGGGTACAGCGCGATGCCGACGCTCGCGGTCACGAAGCACTCTTGCCCGCCGACGAAGATCGGCTCGCGCATCAGGTCGAGGATGCGCGACGCGACGCGTTCGGCGTCGCGCTCGTCAGCGACCTCGGGCAGCAGCGCAACGAACTCATCGCCACCGAGCCGCCCCACCGCTTCGAGCGAGCGGTGCGAGCGCGAGCCCAGCGATTCGATCGAGCTCTCGGTGACCTGGTCGGAGTGGCGCACGCACGAGCGCAGGCGCCGCGCGACTTCCATCAGCAGCTCGTCCCCGGCGCCGTGGCCGAGCGTGTCGTTGATGATCTTGAAACGGTCGAGGTCGATCAGCAACAGCGCGACCTGGTGACCCAGGCGCCGGCCGTGCTCGAGCGCGCGCTCGGCGCGCCAGATCAGCTGGCGCCGGTTCGGCAGGCCGGTGAGCACATCGAAGTTGGCGAGGTGGCGAATCTTGTCCTCGGCCAGGCGGCGGTCGGTCACGTCCTGCACGATGCCGCTGTAGCCGACCAGGTTGCCGTGCTCGTTGAACTCGGGTTCGGCCTCGACGTGCACGATGCGCTGGCGGCCGTCGTGCAGGGTCGCCGGGATGTCGGTGGCGAGCACGGTGCAGTGTTTCATCACCTCATGCAGCACCTGCACCAGGCCGCCGCGCTCGTCGGTCGAGAGCATGCGCAGCAACGGCCGGAACGCCAGGCCCTCGTTCGGGCCGAGGCCGAACACGCGCAGCGCCTCGACCGAAAACATCGGCCCGCCATGACCGCGACGCCAGTCGAAGCTGCCCATGCGCGCGAGGTCTTGCGCGCGCGCCAGGCGCGACTTGCTGCGCTCGAGTTCGGCCCGGGTGCGCGAGGCGCGCAGCAGATAGCGCAGGCGCCCGGCGAGCAGGCTCCATTGCGTGGACTTGACGAAGAAGTCGGTGGCGCCGGCTTCATAGGCGCGGGTGATCGAGGCGTCGTCGTCCAGACCGGTGAGCATCAGCACCGGCAGCGATTCGAAGCCGGGCAGCACGCGCAGTTCGCGGCAGGTCTGGAAGCCGTCGAGCCCGGGCATCAACGCGTCCAGCACGACGACGTCAGGCAGCCAGTCGGCCAGGATCTTGATGGCCTGCTCGCCGCTCGTCGCTTCGGTGATGGCAAAGCCCTGCTCGCGCAACGCGATCGAGGTCAGCAGCAGGTTGACCTCGTCGTCGTCGACGAGCAGCACCTTCGGGCGCTCGGGCAGATCGTCGTCGGTGGCTGCGCCGCGCGAGATCATGTCCGCTCCTTCAGCAGCTGCTCAATGGCAGCAAGCACTTCGTCGAGCGCAACGCCCAGGGCATCGAGCTGGGCGTCGAGGTCGTCAGCGCTGCCGCTGCGAATCATCGCTTCGATCTGTGCGCACAGCTGCGACAGATGCATGGCCCCGATGCTGGCCGACGACGACTTCAGCGTATGGGCGACGAGCCGCAAGCCCGCCTGGTCGCCGTTGAGGCGCGCCGCGTCTGCCTGCGGCCGCAGCCGCGCGACCGAGGTCTGGAACGCCTGCAGCACGCGCGCGAGCAGGCGGTTCGCGCCGGTCGGGTCGAGTTCGGTCAGTCGCGCCAACGCCGCCGGGTCGAGCACCGGCGTCGGTCCGCCTGGCGCGGCCTCGGCCGATGGCTCGTGCACCGAGGCACCGGTGGACTCGTGAGAGTCGGCAGGCGCACGCGGGCGCAGGTGCTGTTTCAGCAGCGCGAGCATCTGGCTTTGGCGGAAAGGTTTGCAAACATGGTCATCGAAACCCAACTCTCGAAGTCGTTGCGTGTCTCCCGGCAGACCTGGTCCGGTGACCGCGATCACCGGCGTATCACTCGTCGTGGCTGCCCCGGTTGCGCCGCCGCGACGCAGCCACTGCAGCCCTTCGGCAACCCCCAATCCCGACACCTGGATGTCGATCAGGATCAGGTCGAATTGTGTCTCACATAGCGCTTGCAGTCCCGCGAGCATGCCAGATGCCGGCGTCACGCGACATCCCACACGTCGCAGCATGCGCGCAGTGAGCTCGGGCTGCACCACCGTGTCCTCCACGACCAACACGTGTCCGTGCAAATGTGGCGTCTCATGGGTCTGGATGACGGGTCCGCACGGCACGCTCGCCAAGCGCGGCCGAACCCGGTCGACGGCGACGAGCGGTTCGCGCCGCGGCCAGTCGGTCGCCGCCGCCAGCCTCGACAGCGTCTGCCGCGCCAGCTGGAGCAGCGCGATCAGGGCGGGCGGTTCGACCGGCACGTCGATGCCGCTCAGCTCGATCACCGCCACGACGCGCGCCGCGTTCAGCACCGGCATCGCGACCGCGCCGGGCGGCGTGCCCGCCTCGAGCTGGGTGCGAATCGCCTGGCCGAGCGGCCCGGCGTCGAGGCGGACAGGCTGCGACCTGGCCTGGAAGCCCGGCTGCGCTTCGATCAGCTCGGCGACCTGCGCATGCGTGGCGTCGACACCGCGCACTTCGCGGACCACGACCCGGCGCGCGCCGAGTTCGCCGCGCAGCACGTGCGCCACGGCATGCAGCGCGGCATCGAACGAAGCCGCCTCGTCGGCCTGCCGCACCAGCAGTGCGGCGGCGTCGAGCAACGAGGTGGCGGTCAGCACGACGGTCTCGGGCACTGCCGTCACGGCCGCGTGAGAACGCTGCTGCACCGACACCGCCGAGCGCCACAGGCCAAAGGCCGCCGCGGAGGCCGCGAGCGCGACGCCGGTCAGCAGCGTCTCGTGTCCGCCAGGCGCGAGCAGCGCCAGCGCCGCGACAGCGGCGGCCAACCAAAACGAAACGCGGGACAGACGAAACAACATGATGTGCGGTTCGGCGGACGCGGCACCGGTCATCCGCAAGCGCAGCGGCCGACGTCCGCGAGCTCGCATTTGCGGGCAAGGGTCTGACCGTTTTTCGGCAACGCCGCACGAAACTTGACCCTGCGAAATGCCTGAGCCCGCGACCGCGATGAACGTGCCCGATGGGCTCCGTACAATGATTCGCATGAATCGTCTCGATGGGGCCAGTGCGAATCTGCGCCTATCCTGGCCACGGCGAATGGCTGCGAGTGCTGCGTTGGCCGGCGCCTCGCCGGTCTGGGCCGCAGACGCCGCCGCAGCGCCGGTTTCAGCGACCCTTGCCGCGGCCTTGTTCACCCTCACGCTGGCCGCGCTGGCACTGACGATCGTCGCGCTGCTGGCACTGCGCGCGGCGCGCACACGGCGCGGAGTCACCGAAGAGTTGCGCGCCACGCGGACGCGGGCTCAGGCGCTCGAACAACTGCTCGACGTCTGGGTCTGGCACAGCGACAGCGCACACCAGTTGATCGAGATTCGCCCGCCCGCCGGCGCCTCGACCGGCGATTGGTCCGGCGCCAAGACGCCCGCGGCGCTCTGGGACACGTTCAAACCCGACGACAGCGCTGCGCTGCGCGCCCGGCTCGGCAGCGGCGCGCCGCTGGACGACATCCACGTCAGCTTCAACGGCTCGCACGCGGGCTGCCTGCGCGGGCGCGCCGTTGCCGATGCGACGGGCCGCTTCGCCGGCTACCACGGCACCTGGCGCGGGCTCGCGGCGCCGGCCGCCGCGATGGCTGCCGCGCAAGACCCAATGCCGCACGCGGCACCGATCGCCGCCGCGTCTGACGCTGTCGCCGCAGCCGATCACGACTCATTCAGCTACACCGTTTCGCACGACCTGCGCGCGCCGATCCGCGTCGTCGAGGGCTTCACCAAGATCATCAAGGAAGACTACGGCCGATTGCTGGACCGCGTCGGCAACGACCACCTGGACCGCGTGCTCGGCGCCGCCGCGCGCATGAACAACATGGTCGACGCGCTGCTCGCGTTGTCCAAGCTCTCGTCGCAGCCGCTCGCGCGCCAGCCAGTGAACCTGACGCAGCTCGCCGGCTTCGTCACCGACGACCTGCGCCGCCAATGGCCCGAGCGCGACGTGCGCGTCGAGATCGAGCCGGGCATGCAGGTGCTGGGCGACCCGACACTGTTGCGCGTCGTGATCGAGAACCTGCTCGGCAACGCCTGGAAGTACACCGGCAAGACGAGCCCGGCCAGCATCTCGTTCGGCCACCATGCGAAAGATGGCGACGCGTTCAGCGTCACCGACAACGGTGCCGGCTTCGACATGCGCTTCGCGGATCGCCTGTTCGGCGTGTTCCAGCGCCTGCACAGCGCGAACGACTTCCCTGGCACCGGCATCGGCCTGGCCTCGGTGCGGCGCATCGTGCGCCGTCACGGCGGCGAGATCTGGGGCGAAGGCGAAGTCAGCCGCGGCGCGCGCTTCCACTTCTCGCTGCCGCAGCAGGGCGGCGCCGAGCCGCGCTGAGCGCTGACTCAGGCCTCGGGCGGCAAGGCCAGCACTTCGACAGCGTCCAGCAGCAGCTTCGCCTGCTCGTCGATCGAGCGATGCTCAGCTTTCGCGAGGCGATGCAAGCGCTCGAATGCCGGCACGCGCGCGAGCGAATAACGGTGCATCAACACGCCCACGGCCATCAGCACCTCCGGTATCGGCATCGGCGCATCGCGGGGGCTCGCCGGCGCGTTCGCCTCGGCGGCGCGCGCGGCCCCGGCAGCGAGTGCGGCGTCGACCACCGGCAGGATCTGCCCGATGTCGAGCGGCTTGACCAGGTAGGCCACGGCGCCGAGCGCCTTCACCTGCGCGGCCGTCTGCTCGTCCGAAAAGGCCGACAAGAACATGAACGGCAGCTGGCAGTACTCGCGCAGGTAGGCGGCCACGTCGAAGCCGCTCTTGCCTTGCATGCGGATGTCGAGCAGCGCGAGATCGGGGCGGTGCTCGCGCGCCAGCAGGATCGCGTCGTCGCCGTTGTCGGCGTCGATCACGTCGTAGCCCGCCTGCGTCAGGCCGTGCGCCAAGGTGGCAAGCACCAGCCGGTCGTCATCGACGACGAGGATCGTGGCCTTCTGGTTCGACGTCATGCGGTTCGCACTTCGGTCGCGCCCAACGCGACGAGGTGCTTGTGTCCTTTGGCCGCGATTGTCCGTGAAAGGCGGCGGCCCTGGGCAGGCGATCGCCGGCCGGCGCCGCGGCGGCGAGGTAACGCCGTGTGCGCCGTGTGATTTCTCACACGCGTCAGGCCCGGTCGCTGCGGGCCACGACCGGCGGCGCGAGCGCCACGGTCGCCAGCACCTCGCCGCCCTGCTGCGACAACAGCAGGCGCGCGCTGCGCCGCGGCAGCAGTGCGCGCACCAGCCCCAGACCCGACACGCCACCCGGGATGCGGGCGATGTTGAAGCCTTCGGGCAGCGTACCGGGGTTCGTGATCAGCACCTGCACCTCGGCGTCGGTGCACGCGAACGTGCAGACCACCGCGGTATCGGCCGCACCGACGCAATGCTTGACGGCGTTGGTGAGCAGCTCGTTGAGCGTCAGCGCGATCGGGATCGCCTCGGCCTCGGGCAGCAGCCAGCGGTCGGGCGCTGTGCCAGTCGCCTCGAAGCGGATCGGGCGGCCGAAGGTGCGCTGCACCGAGCTCGTGATCGCCTTGATCACGCTCATCAGTTGCAGCGGCCCGCTCTCGCCGACCTGCAAGCCGTAGACCTGCGCGATCGCCTGCACCTGACCGACGACCTCCGAGATCGGCCCGGCCACCTCGGGCTTGCGCTGCGCGATCTGCTGCAGCAGGCCGGCCACGCCTTGCAGGTTGTTCTTGATGCGGTGGTGCACTTCCTTGACCAGCATCTCGCGCTGCGCGATCGCGGCCTCGAGGCGCGCCTCTTGTGCGGTGCGCTGCTCGGTCACGTCGGTCGCGACCAGCAGCAGTTGGTCCGGCGGCTCGCCCGGGCCGGACGACAGCGGCAGATAGCGCGCGTCCCAGACGCGCCGCTCGCCGTCGCGATCGACCACGTACTCGCGCTGGGTCACCTCTGACGTGGCCAGCGCGCGCTCCATGTCACTGCGGCGCTGTGCGGCCGTCTCCGGGTCGAAGAGCTGCTCGGGCGTGCGGCCGATCAGCGCCTGTGCCGCAACACGCTCGCTCGCGGCCGCGACGCCGTTGACCTGCAGCACCGTCAGCGTGTGCGCGTCGCGCAGCGTGATCGCCAGCGGCGCGGCCTCGATGATGCGCTGCAACTGCGCCTGCGCTTGCGACATGCGCGCCTCGGCCTCGCGGCGGCGCTCGATGTCGAGCAAGGCATAGGTGAGCTGCCGGCCGGTCGACTCGCGCGCCGTCGAGACCACATTGCCGACGACCCAGAACTGGCGTCCGTCGCGCGCCATCACGCGGCACTCGAAGGTCTCGGCCTGGCCCTCGACGAGCTCGGTGAGGTACTCGGTGCGCAGGAACGGATGATCGGGCTCGCCGGTGGCGACGGTCGCGATCGGCAGGTTCACGAAATCCGCCAGGTCGCCGCCGAACATGCGCCGCGCCGAGCGGTTCATCCACTCGATGCCCTGCGGCCCGACGGTGACGATGCCCACCAGCACCGAATCCAGGATCGAGCGCGTGCGATCGGCCTGCATCGTGACCGCGCGCTCGGCGCGGTAGCGCGCATCGACGTTCACGTACGACGCGATGATGCCGCCGGCCGGGTCGCCCTCGGTCACGAAACGCTTGCTCACCTGCACCCAGGGCGCGCGGCCGTCGCGCGTGCGCAGCTGGCGCTCGCCGGTCCAGCGGCCATGGTCGAGCAGGCTTTGCTGCACCGGCGGCCAGCGGCGTGCGAACTCGTCGGCATCGACGAACAGATCGGCGAGCCGCAGTGTCGTCAGCTCGGCGACGCTGCACCCGACCAGGTGCGCCAGGGCCTGGTTGGCGCGCTGCACGCGGCCGTCGCGCACAAACGCGATGCCGACGCCCGACAGGCTGAACATCAACTCGTTGTCGCGCGCCACGGTCTCGAACTCGTGCTGCCGTGCCTTCAGCCGCGTCACGTCGGACAGCACCGCGATCGCCTCGGCCGGGCCCGCCGCCTGCCCTGCGCCCCGCACCGACAACGAATACCAGCGCGTCCGCTCGACGCCGCCTTCGATCAGCGTCAGGTCGAGCTCGGTCTCGTAGATCGTGCCCTCTTCGAGCGCCTGGTGCGCGTCCGATGCGATGCGCTCGGTGCGTTCGTGCGTGCCCAGCAATTGCGCCACGGTGCGCCCGAGCATCGTGCCGGTGCCCGGGCCCATGCCCAGCATCGCTTCGAAGCGGCGGTTGCAGCGCACGACGACGTCGTTGCGCAGATACGCGATGCCGGCACTCGTGCTCTCGAGGATCGTCGTCAGTTCGTGCAGCAGCTGCTCGGTGCGCAGCTGCGCGATGTGCTGCTCGGTGACGTCGAGCGTGACGACCGAGGTCGTGCGCTTGCCCGAGGCCAGCGTCGTCGGCTCGACGCGCGTCAGCAGCCAGCGCTGCCCCAGCTCGGGGTGGGCGATCGCGTAGCGCACCTCGGCGCGTTCGGCGCGGCGCAGCGCGGCCTGCAGGCGCTCGAACTCGGGCAGCGACTCGGGCACGACGATGTCGCGGCTGATCGCATGCAGCGCGGCCGAGGTCGCCGGCACAGCAGTCGCGGCCGAGACGCTCCCCCCATGACGCTGACGCACCCAGCCGCCCGACTCCTGGAACGTCGCGAGACCGACGCCGGCCGTGTCCATCAGCGCACCGAGCTGCGACTGCGCGAGGTCGCGTTCCTCTTCGGCGCTGCGGTCTTCGATCACCGCCATCGTGCGGCGCTGGCCGTTGGCCGTCTGGTAGCTGCGCACGATGGCGCGCAGCAGCCGCGGGCTCTCGCCCGGCGGCGTGACCCAGCCCTGGCGTTCGAGCGGCGCGTCACCGCGCTCCGGCAACGGCGGCTGTGCCGCGTCGACATCCCAGCCGAGCAGCTCGCGCAGCCCGGCGGGCGCATCGGCCAGCGACACCGGCAGCGCGCCGGCGAGCGCGACGAACGCGGGGTTGGTGCGCACCAGCAGGCCGCGCTCGTCGGACAACACCATGCCCACCGGGCTGAGGTCGAACCAGTCGTCGAGCTCGCGCAGCGAGCGGTCGGCGCGCTCGCGCGCGAGGTGCTCGGCGGTCGTGTCCTGCATCACGGCAAGGTAGAGCCGGCGCCCGGTCTCGTCGATCAGCGTGCGGCGCGCGGCGCGGTAGCGGTGCTCGCGGCCGCTCGTGTCGAGCAGCCGACCGTCCACCAGCGCCGGCTCGGACGCCGCCTTGCCGCTCTGGTGCATGCGTGCCCGCCCGGCCAGGAAGGCCTGCCGCTCCGACGGCGGCATGTAGTCGAGCGGATCGCGGCCGATCGCGTTCTCGCGGGTGTCGCCGGTCAGATCGAGAAAGGCCTGGTTCACATCGACGAAGTGGAAGTCCGGGCCTTGCAGGATGGCCGGGAACGGCGACTCCCAGAGGAACGCAATCGTCTCGCGCATGCCGGTCGCGGCCGGAAAGCTGAACGGCTCGGGGCGCAGCTTGACGCCGGCCGCGGGTTCGTCGCTGACCGGCGTGATGTGCAGCGCCGCGTGCTGCGCATCGAGGCGCCGCCACGCGATCCGGACGGCGCGGCCATCGGCCAGGCGCGCGCTCGGCGGGGCGCTCGGCTCGCGCGGGCTGGTCGCGGCGCGGCGCAGCCAGCGCACTGCGGTGCTGCCCAGCGTCGCCTGAAACTGCTCGACCGGCATGCCGGCCTCACATGGCAGCAGCCGCAGCGCAGCGGTGTTGGCGAGCACGACGCGGGCGCCGGTATCGAACACCACGACGGCGTCCGAGAGCAGATCGAAAAACTCCCGCCAGCCGCTGGCACTCGGCCAGGGCTCCGGCAAACTCACTCGAGTTCGCTGGCGCCCATCAGCGCGCGCAGCTGGGCACGGTTGATCTCGCTCACACTCATCATCAACTTGTCGGCCGCATCGCGGAACTCGAACAGCGACTCGCCTTCGATCGCCTGCACCAGCTCGATGTACGGCTGGAACGGGCCGGACTGCTCGGCCAGCGCCTGGCGCACGCGCTCGGGCACCGGGATGGTGTCGAGCAAGGTCGCGAACGGCTGCTGGAACATGCGGTCGAGCAACGAGAACACGCCGCAGATGAAGATCTCGTTGCGCATCTCCTCGTCGCCGGTGCTGCGCACGAATTCTTCCATCAGCAGGCCGCGCCGCACGGCGGCGAACATCACCGGCTTCAGGTTCACGTCCTTGCTCGCCGTGGCCAGCAGCAGCGCGAGCCAGCGCTTCAGGCGCTTGTAGCCGAGCATCATGATGGCGTGGCGGAACGAGCTGATCTCGACGCGCAGGCCGAAGGCCGGCGAGTTGATGTAGCGCAGCAGCTTGAACGCGAGCGCCGGGTCGAGCTTGAGCGTGTTCTCGAGCTTCTCGATCGACTCTTCCTTGTCGACCTGGTGGATCAGCTTGACGATCGCCTGCATGCCGGGCCCGGTCTGCAAATGGCCGCTGCGCGCCGCGGTGGTGATCACCGCGTCGTCGATCGGCCAGCCGAGCACGGCCTCGGCGCCGCGCCCGAACGCCGCTTCCATTTCGACCATCGTGCGCACGCCGGACTGCACGTGCAGGATGCTGCGCGTCACGCCCGGCGGCGCGCTCGGGTCGCTGATGCGGCGCTCGTCGGCGAGATCGATGATCGAATACTTGAAGCACGGCAGCACTTCGCGCGGCAGCTCTTTCAGCGGCCGGCCCTTCAGCAGCATCGTGCTGCCGTTGGCGCGCAGCGCGAGCAGCGCCTCGATGTTGGCCTCGTCGGTGGCCATGAACGACGGCACCTCGACCATCAGGTTGGCCGAGGGCTTGGCCAGCATCAGGTCGTGCAGCAGGCTTTCGCTGACGATGTTGAGCGAGACGCGCCCGCCCGTGGCCGGCCAGACGTTGCCGATCTCGTGCAGCAGCTGACCGATGTCAGGCGCCGAGTCCGGATGCAGCGGGAACACCGTCACGCGCGTGGCGCTGACGGAACGGTTGCGGTCGATGAACGGCGAGTAGCCGAGCGCGACCTGCCCGAGCACCGCGGCATCGCTCACACCATGCCTCCGGCACGTACAAGGACGATCGTCATGTCAATTGCTTCAGGTATTGATGTAGTTGAACAGCGACAGCTTTTGCACCAAGGAATAGGCCTTGAGTGCGGCATCGTAGCCGGTCTGCTGGTTCGAGAAGTCGGAAAGGGCCTGCGTCATGTCGAGGTCTTGCGCATTCGACTGCTCGGTCTGGCTCGACAGCTTCAGCGCCGACAGCCGATTCGTCACCGCATCCACGCGGTTCAGCGCCTCGCCGACCTGGGCGCGGGTGGCCGACATCTGGCCCATCACCGCGTCGAGGTTGCCCAGGTTGGTGGAGTTGCTCTGCGCGATCTGCGAGCCGGTGCGCCCCGGCGTCTTGAGATCGGCAATGGCCTGGTCGAGCGTGTCGAACACGCTCTGGTTCGCGGTCGCCGGCGCGAGCTCGAAGTCATCGCCGTCTGCGGGCTGGCCCGCGATCGCCGCCGACATGCCGTCGACCTGGATCGCCTGGCCCGGGGTGAACGCGACATTGGCCTGCGCGGTCGCGGCGCCGTCTTTCAGCACCGAGTAGGTGGTGACGCCGCCGCTCACGCTGAACTGCACGCTGTAGGTCGAGCCGGTGATGGCCGACGGGTCCGTGACGCTGCCGTTGTCTATCCACGCGCTGCCGGTGCTGGTTTGCGCGCGGGTCGTGAACACGCCGTTGCCGCTGCGTGCGGTCATCCAGGCGGACGCGCCGTCCGTCGTCAGCGGCAGCGCTTCGCTCGCGGCCGCCTGCGCCTGGCCCGACGTGCCCTGGTACGAGACGCCGCCGGGTTGGTCGACGAACGGCTGCTGGCTCGCGCCCTGGCCGCCGAACAAATAGCTGCCGGACCCATCGCTGCGGTTGGCCACCGCCAGCAATTGCTGGCGCAGGTTGGAGAGCTGGTTCGCCACCGTCGTGCGTTCGGCGTCGGTGTAAGTCGCGTTGCCCGCCGAGACCATCGCCTCGCGCGCCTGTTGCAGCAGCTCGGTGGCGTCGCCGAGCGCGCTGTCGGTCAGCGTCATCGCGTTGTTGCTCGCGTCGACGCCGCGCTGATTCGCCACCGTGCGCTGCACCGAAGCGATCGCGCGCTCGGCGCGCGCGGCGGCCGCCGGATCGTCGCTGGCGCGGTTGACGCGCTGGCCGGTGGTCATCTGCTCCTGCGTGCTGCTGAGCTTGGCCTGCCGCGCCATCAGCGAATCGAGCGAGGCGTTGTAGCTGTTGGAGGTGCTGATGTGCATGGAACCACCTGTGAGAGTTTGTCGAAACGACGCCGCGGCAGAGGCCGTCGGCAGGTCTTAGCCCGCGGCCGTCTGCAGCAAGGTGTCGAACACCGACTGCGCGACCTGCAGGATCTTGGCCGCGGCCTGGTAGCTTTGCTGGTACTGGATCAGGCGCGCCGCCTCTTCGTCGAGGTTCACGCCATCGGCGTTGGCACGCGCCGTCTCGGCCTGGCTCGCCGCAGCGCTCGACATGGTCGCCGCCGTCTTGCCGCCCTGCACGCGCACGCCGATGCTCGCGATCGCGCTCGCGTAGGCATCGGTGATGCCCATGCTGGCGGTGTTGGCGGCGCCTGCGCCGGTGGCGCTCACCAGCGCGGCCGTGCCGAGCTTGGAGAACGCGAGCGCGTTGCCGTTGTTGGACGCCGTCGAGACCGTCGGCACCACGCTGACCGTGTCGCCGTTCGCGGGCACGCCGGCCAGGCTCAGCTCGAAACCGTTCAGGCTGATCGGCGTGCCGGCAGTCCAGGTGCCGGTGCCGCTGCTCCCGTCGCTCAGGGTCCAGCTGTAGTCGCCGGTGGCGGAGGTGAACGAGATGTCGGCGCTGAGCGTGCCGTCGTAGCTCGGGTCGACCGCCAGCACCGAGCTGACCGTGGCCGTGCCGGTGTTGCTGACGCCCACGCTGGCCGTGAATGGCGACGCCGCCGCGATCCCGGCGGGGCTGGCGAGCACGGTCTGCATGCTTTGCGCCGCCGCCGCCACCGGCTGCATCAGGAAGCGGTCGCCGGCGTTCGCCGTGCCGCCGGTGAGCTGCAGCGTCACGCCGTCGACCACCACGCCGGCCGCGAGCTGCGCCGGCGTGTACGGGCTGCCGGTCACGACCGATTGATCGGCCGAGCGCGTCAGCGTGTAGTTGCTGCCGTCGAAGCTCAGGGCATAGTCGCTCGCCTGCAGCTGCGAGGCGTCGCTGGTCGTGGCCGTGAACGTGGCGCTGCCGGTGTTGGTCGAGGCCGTGAGCACGCGCGGCGCGCCCACCGAAAAGATCGGCGCCCCGGCGCTCGCCGGCTGGCCGAGGTTCAGCCCGAGTGCCTGTTGGGCGTTGACGGCGCCGCTGACCGCGGCCGCCATCTGCCCGAGCAGGTTCTTGGCCGAAGCCAGGTCTTCGTTCTGGAACTTCATCAGGCCGGCCAGCGAGCCGCCGGCCAGGCTGTCGGTCGGGATCAGGCGATTGCTCGCGCCCTCGCTCAAGGTGAGCATCACCTTGGACGGATCGAAGGTGTCGGGCACGGCCTTGACCGTGTTCGCATTCGCCCCCAGCACCAAGCTCTGGCCGCCGCCGATGAAGACGCCGACGCTGCCGTCGTCGGCCGCGATGGTCGTGACACTGATGGTCGACGCGATCTGGTTGATGAGCTGGTCGCGCTGGTCGAGGAGCTGGTTCGGCGCCTGGCCCGCGCCTTTGAGCGCGGCGATCTGCTGGTTCAGCTTGGCAACCTGCTGGGCGAGCGAATTCAGGCTCGCGACCGAGGCTTTCACATCCTGCGCGACGCCGGTCTGCAGGTCGTTGAGCTGGTTGCCCGCGGCCTGGAAGCGCGACGCCAGCTCCTGCGCCTGGCTCAGCACGACCTGGCGCGCCGACGAATCGGTCGGGTTGTTGGCCACGTCCACGAACGAGTTCATCAACGCACCGGCCGCATAGCCGACACCCGACTCGCCGATCGGGAACACGTTCTCGAGCTGCGTGAGCTTGTCGAGCCGCGCTGCATCGGAGGCCGAGGCCGAGCTCGTGCTCACGGCCATGTTCGTCAGGTACTGGTCGTACGCGCGCGTGACCGTGGTGACGTTGACGCCCTTGCCGAAGAAACCCGACCCGGTGAACTGCGACGGCGCGTCGGCCAGCACCGTCTCCTGGCGCGAATAGCCGGTCGTGTTGGCGTTGGCAATGTTGTTGCCGGTGGTCTGCAAGGCGGCGTAGCTGGCGTACATCGCCGTCTTGCCGATCGACATCAAGGCGCTCATGCCGTGTTCCCCTGCGTGTTGTTCAGCGAAGCGCGTTGCATGCGCAATGTGGTGTTGATGACGCGCGTGAGCTTGTCGGCGTAGGCCGGGTCGGTCGCGTAGCCGGCGCGCTGCAGGCCCTGCGCGAAGCCTTGCGCACTGCTGCCGGCGGCGACCACTTTCGAGTAGCGCGGGTTGTCTTTCATCATCTGTGCGTAGTCGCGGAACGACTCGTCGTAGCTCGCGTAGGCGCGGAACTTCGCAACCACCTTGCGCGGCTGGCCGTCGACCACTTCGGTCGTCGTGACCTGCGCGACCTTGCCCTTCCAGCCTGCGCCGGCCTTGATGCCGAACAGGTTGTGCGAGCTCGAGCCATCGGCGTTGCGGATCTCGTGCTTGCCCCAGCCCGACTCGTGTGCCGCCTGCGCGACCATGAAGGTCGCCGGGATGCCGGTCTGCTCTTCGGCCGCGCGCGCCGCAGCGTCGTGGGTGCGCAAGAAATCTTCCTGGCTGATCGTGACCTTGGCGGCGCCGCGCGCCGGTGCGTTCGCAGCGCCGGCCGGCGGCACCGCTGCCGCGCTGGTCGCGCTGCCCGTCATCTGGCGCTCGAGCTGGCGCGCGATCACGTCGCCCAAGCCGCCGGGCAAGCCGCTGATCTTGTTGGCGTACTGCGTGTCGAGCATCTCGGTGCTCATCTGCGAGCCGGCGCTGTCGAGCATGCCGCTGCTCATCGACGACTCGCGCATGCTCTTCATCAGCTGCTGCATGAACAGCGCCTCGAACTGCTTCGCCGCGGCCTTGATGGCCGTCTTCGGATCGCTCGCGGCGCGGGTGCGCAGCGCGCTCAGGTCGTCCGATGGCAGGCCGGCGATTCCCACGGTTAAATGACCTCGATCTCGGCGTTCAGCGCGCCGGCGGTCTTCATCGCTTGCAGGATCGCGAGCAGGTCTTGCGGTGTTGCACCGAGCGAGTTCAATGCCTTGACCACGTCGGCGAGCTTGGTGCCGGCCGGCAGCTGGATCAGCGAGCCGGGCTCTTGCTTGATCGTGATGTCGGCCTTGTCGCGGCTCACGGTCGTGCCGCCGCTCGACAAGGGCGAAGGCTGGCTCACCATCGGCGTCGAATTGATCGTGACCGACAGGCTGCCGTGCGCCACCGCGCAGGGGTTCAAGGTGACGGTCTGGTTCACGACCACCGAGCCGGTGCGCGCGTTGATGACGATGCGGGCCGCCGGCGCGGCGAGCTCGATCGGCAGGTTTTCGATGTCGGCCATGAAGGCGACACGCGCGTCCACGCCCTCGGGCATGCGCACGCGCACGACGCGGCCGTCCATCGCCTGCGCGAGGCCGGCGCCCATCTTCGTGTTGACGGCCCGCGCCACTTCGCGCGCGGTGTTGTAGTCGTTCGAGTTCAGGTCGAGCTGCAGGTACTCGCCCTGGCTCAGCGGCGTGGCCACCGCGCGCTCGACCGTCGCGCCCTCGGGCACACGGCCCGCGCTCAGGTGGTTGATCTGCACCTTGGAGCCGGCCGCCGATGCGCCCGCGCCACCGACGATCAGGTTGCCCTGCGCGAGCGCGTAGATCTGGCCGTCAGCGCCCTTCAGCGGTGTCGCGATCAGCGTGCCGCCGCGCAGCGATTTGGCATTGCCCATCGACGAGACCGTCACGTCGACCTGTTGGCCGGGTTGCGCGAACGGCGGCAGCTGCGCCGTCACCATCACCGCGGCGACGTTCTTGAGCTGCATGTTGGTGCCGGCCGGCACGGTCACGCCCATCTGCTGCAACAGCGCGGTCAGGCTCTGCGTGGTGAAGGGCGTCGAGGTGGTCTGGTCGCCGGTGCCGTCGAGGCCGACGACGAGCCCGTAGCCGACCAGCTGGTTGGTGCGCACGCCCTGCACCGAGGCCACTTCTTTCAGGCGCATCGCCGCTTGCGACGGGCTCGGCCACCACAGGGCGGCAGAGGCGAGCAGCGCCGTGGCGACGAGCAGCTTGCGGATGAATTTGTCGGCGTCGTACATCGTGGTTGCATCGGGCGAGAAAGTGACCGATGAACCCGATTCTGAGCAAAGCTAAATGGGGAGAACGTTCAAAAAGAAGCGCCCTAACCAGCCTATTCCCTGCGCATCGGCCTGCTGGCCCTTGCCGCGCTGCTCGATGCGCACGTTCGCGATCTGCGCCGAGGCTACGCTGTTGCCGGTCTGGATCGCGCGCGGGTCGACCTGGCCCGAGAAGCGCAGCACGTCGACGTTGTGGTTCACGCCGATCTGCTTCTCGCCCGAGATGATCAGGTGGCCGTTCGGCAGCACATCGATCACGGTGGCGGTGATCGTGCCCGAGAAGTCGTTGCTGTTCTCGGTGCTGCCCTTGCCGGCGAAGGTGTTGCTCGAGGTCGCGCCTATCGTCGCGCGCGCCGCCGTGAACGAATTCGCAGCAATGCCCGGGATCGCAGTGATGCCCGCGGCAACGCCGCCGGACTTGTCGATCGAGCTCGTGCTCTTCTGCGTCGCGGTGACCTTCTCGACGATCTGCACCGTGATGGTGTCGCCGACCAACCGCGCGCGGTGGTCCTCGAACAGCGGCCGGTACTGGCCCGCCTGGAAGATCGAACCGTTGTTGACCGGCGCGACGACGATGGGCTGCGGCCGCACCGCATCGGTCTTGAGCACGTCGACCGGCGGGCGCTTGTTGAGCGTCTCGCTCATCGTGTCGCAGCCCGCGAGCGCGGCGAGCGCGAGCGCCAGCGGCGCGAGGCGAAGCAAGGGCATGGCACGACTCACAACTGCAGATCGCTTGAAGACGCAGCTCATAGCTGCGTCAGACGCGCCAGCATGTCGTCCGAGGTCTTGATCGCCT
>Ga0307515_10012250_pt1 | contig 16149 bp, 11 predicted proteins | sample 17_EM_MG_FD_194513 | JGI IMG/M metagenome (GOLD analysis project Ga0307515, IMG submission 194513) | Populus trichocarpa ectomycorrhiza microbial communities from riparian zone in the Pacific Northwest, United States - 17_EM | ecosystem: Host-associated > Plants > Roots > Unclassified | place...
TCCAATCAAAGATTAAATTATACTTCGGTCTCTAGATTTTGCATTCAATTATAACTTAGTCCTCGTTTTTATTTGAAAACCAAAAATCTGTATTATAAACTAAGAAAAAAAATATTTAAATGAAATGAAATTGTAAAAAATAAAGATTAATCAATAACTAAACAAAGAAAAAAACAAGCAAACCTTGAAGTTATTGTTTATAAATAAAAGAGATGAAGATAATGAACGTATTTTTTTATATTTTTTGTTTTGAAAAGGTAAAAAATTATTTTATAAATAAATTTATTTTATATTTATATTTTTATCTTTCTAACCAATTATATATTAACCAAATACAATCTAACTTGAATTTGCTTCATAAAGATCACCCGTTCGAGTCACAAATCTTAGGGCCATTAGAGACTTACATGATTGTTAATTTTAAGGTCCGTAGGATTAGTCGAGATACGTACAAACTGACTCAAATATCCATATTAATAAAAAAAATACAATCTAACTTGAGATTAAACTCAGAAGTGTTACATTATGATATTGTGTTAAAGAGTGGAAGTTGGAACCTACTAATTTATAAATTTAGTTGTTAACAAGAGTTTAGAGGCTAATGTATAAATCTTCAAACAAGGAGGACTAAATTATAGCTATATTCAAATATCTAGACTAAATAGTTATTTACTAATAATCAATTATAAATCAATAATAACCAAGAAAGGCTATGCTGTAACTGCAAAAATAAATAGTAAAAGAGAAAAGAAAAGGCAAAAAGGAAAAATAATCGAAGGAGGAGAAGAGGGAGTGGCAGGGGAAGGGATTTTAATTCGTTTTTCTCTCTGCTTCATCGACCGTACTTACACTTGCTTCTTTATGAACGGAAAGAAACTTCTAGATTCCATATTTTTTTGTTGAGAAAAAAATCGAAGAAAGAATTTTGGACTGGTGAGAAAGATGAGTGGTGGATGGGAAAGGCTTAGGGGATCCAGATCGAGAACGACTCGCGACTCCAGCTTTCACACTCCGGCGCCGTCTCGGACTGTAACACTCGGCCGAGTCCAGCCTCAGGCCCCTGGTCACCGCACCATCTACTGCAATGATCGCGACGCCAATCTCCCTGTCAGATTCAAGGTTTGTGTCGTTTCTTTTTTATTCAGTTCGGTTCCATTTAATTTAATTAATTAATTTTCAATATATGATATGGTTTTCAGGGAAATTCAATATCAACTACCAAGTACAACTTCTTTACATTTGTACCCAAAGGATTGTTTGAACAGGTTAGAAGTTATAATTTCTGTTGGTTAATGCATTTTTTTTTTGTTTCAAGTTTAATTATTTAGGGTTTAGAAGATTTGAGTTAATTTAATTTAATTTAGTTTAATTGGTTAGGCTTAAGTGTAAAATTCATGAGGTTGGTTCTTTTAATCCTTTTTTGGTGACCTCCATTCATGAAAATTCCGTGTTTTAACACTGGCAGTTCAGGCGGGTGGCGAATTGTTATTTTCTATTGATCTCGATCTTATCAATGACACCAATCAGGTATGCTTGTTATTTCAAACTTGCGGGTTTTGTAACCATCGATATTTTTCTTGATAGACCTGCATTGTCAGTAGCTTGAGCAAAGTCTGCCCTGCAAATGCCCTAGGCGAATGTCTTGGACACGATCTCAACTTTTAGTTTGTCTGGGATCATGCACATAAATGCATGTGTAAACAGATACAAAAAAGATTCTCTCTTAGCATTTTCTAGATAGTTCTGTTGTACGAGTTTGCAAACTTTTACACTCTGTTATTACTTATCTGGACTTGTGAATGGAGGAAACTAGGCCTTCTAATTGATATGCTCCAAGTGGTATGGTTTAGGGAGAAAAACAACAATAGATCAGCAGAGTTAAGGGTAGAAACAAGTAGGAAAGAAGTTTTAACTGAGTACTGAACTTAGGGTTTAAGAAATCCCAAGTTCGTCAAGTTATTGATGATAAAAATGGCTGTATATCTGATTCAATGTTATCGAAGGTGAAAGGCGCTAAAAGGCACCAAACCTGTAAAATGCCCGAGGCACTAGGCGCAAGCCCAAATGAACCAAGGCGATATGCTATAAATTAAAAAAATATTATATTATATTATATAAATCTAAAATATATATCTTCCCAATTAAGATTAGATCATTAGAAAATCAAAGGAAAATATAAAATACCATAACGTAGTCATATAAAGTTATATTTTCACCCTTAAAACAAAATAAGATAATTTAAAGTAGTAAGTAGCCACATAGATTAAAAAGAAAAATTAAATATCATCATCATTATTCTTTAATCTTCAAAAACATGTCTATCCATGCTTTCCTTTCCTTCACTTGAATCCTCCATATCCTCCATTTCATGATTATAATCGAAATTCTCATCTCTCAAACTACATTGCATTTGTTTAGAAAAATTAAAGTATTAACTATACAAATGTGTTGTTCTTCGACTTCCATTGTTGAAAAAGAAAGTGTGGTTGGTGTTTCTTTTCTAAGTGTCCTTCATTGTCTGTTTGTCTCCCACTTTAATAATTTTTTTTAAAAAAGTTTTTACCCTAATCTTTGTTTTTTACAAAAATACCCCAAAGTTGTTTCTTGTGGTAAATTAAAAATAAAGGAAAATCCAACAAAAAAGGAAGAACTTCAAGCAGGCGCTAGCCTTAGTGCCTTGCACCCAATCACAAGGCGCTCACCTAGGCAGCGCCTCATTGAAATCCAACGCCTGCGGCTAATAAAGGTGCTGGGGCCTCGCCTCGCCTCACGTCACCTGGAGCACCTCAGCGCTGCTTGACAACACTGATCTGATTTAAAGCATATTTGTACTAGGTTTACAGTTAGAACTTTTAATTTCAGGCCTTTATTAAACTCCTACAGAAACTTTCTAATCCTAGTTGTGCAGTATTATAAAGTCACATGCTAGGCACATGACTACTAACTAATGGAATAAAACATAATTACTAAAATAATAAAACAACTACAAATAAGCTCCTGCATAACCAAGCTTCTGAAGCAGTTAGCTAATTTCAATTCAGAAGTGGGACTTTTCACTTTTCTTTGTACAAGTTTTGATTGCTTATTTTTTGAGTTATGTTAATGTGATTGAAAGATTTCTTTCTTTCTTTCTTTTCTTTTCTTTTCTCTTAAGATTCTGCATGTGCTATTGTATACCATCAAGGTTGGGCATCTTGAAAACTATCCTCAAGATTTTTTTTAATCCTTGCTATTTCATTTTCTATCATCCAAAATGTATACACATTGTACTTAATATAGCTCTTTTGATGGTGCAGTCCTGTTAATCCAGTGACAAATGTCGTTCCTCTGAGCTTGGTGCTGCTTGTCTCTCTCATTAAGGAGGCATTTGAGGACTGGGTGAGTGTTATTCATGGTTGTTGTGTTTTGCAAGCTTTGTCTTTTGATTCCTCTTTTACAATGGTTTGTTTGAAGAATGAATTACTGTAGTATCTTCTTCACTTTTAACATCTTTTTTGGGAGAAATGCTAATTTTCTATTCTTTTGTTTCTTAATTATGTTCAACAGAAGCGTTTTCAGAATGATATGGTAATTAACAACAGTCTTATAGACGTGTTGCAAGATGATAAGTGGGTGGCTGTACCATGGAAGAAGTTGCAGGTTGGAGATATTGTCAGGGTGAGTGTGCTTGAGTTTGTTCTTATTTCACTGTAAAAATAAAATAACTTTATACAATGCCATTATCCCTCCATAACCTCCCCTTTGTGTAAGGGTACGGGTCGCTTGAGCTTAAAGGCTTCTGTCAAGCGTGCTGCAATTTTATGCTTTCCAATTGATGTGCTCATAGTGCTTTAGGACTAGATTAAGTTTTGAAGACTATTCCAGTAGTTGATGCAATCTTCTTTATGGTATTTACAGAGTTTCTGTAGGGGTGCTTGCTGTCACCTCCTTGTTATTGGCCCCAACTTTCTAACATATTTTCTAATGTTGCTAAGCCACCTTATAGCAGCTTTTTTCAATTCCAATTTTACTGCTATTTGTTATTGTAAGTTTGTGACTATTAAAGGAAAGTATTTTAAAAAGAAACTTTCTTTGTGCTTTTGGTTAACACATCCTGTTATATTGTTCGTTACCTTTTGCTTGGTAGGCTTTAAATATTTTCGGATTTAAGTTTTATTGGGAAGATTGAATTTGGAAATGTGATGAAAAATACAGTTGTTGAGCGTTAGGGAGTTGCTACTTTGGGAGGAAATAATTCTGCTATTTGGGAGCATTCTAGGCAAAATCCATACAGCTGGAGATTGTTTTATGGATATTTTGTTATTGTTCTTGGCTTTTTCCCGTTCATTTCTTTTTTGATTTACTGCTGCTTCTGTTATTTTGGTGGTAGTAGTTGGTTTAAATGACATTATAATGATGCTGTGCAAGTCAAAGGTGACAAGATAAGGCTATACAGAAAAATCCATACAGCTGGAGATTGTTTTATGGATATGTTGTTATTGTTCTTGGCTTTTTCCCGTTCATTTCTTTTTTGATTTACTGCTGCTGCTGCTGTTCTTGTGGTGGTAGTAGGTGGTTTAAGTGACATTATAATGATGCTGCAGTCAAAGGTGACTAGATAAAGCTATACAGAACTTGGATCATTAGTTATTTTGTTCCCTCACAAAGTAAAATTGTTGCCTAGTTCTGACTGTTATACATATTGTCAGCCACCATGTTGCTGTTATGCTGATTGTGTTGGGACTGTAAGAGATGTATGGAAATACATTCTATGGAAGCACAATTCAGTTTTATTTCTAAATATGACTTTTTATGTTGACTGCTCAATAGGATTTTGGATTCAACATTGACTCGACTAACATGTGTTTTATATGGAAAATAACCAGTGTCATTATAATCACCATCTGTAAAAGTTTCTGTGACTCTCTCTCTGTGTGTTTTTAAAGCTTTATTTTGCATTGATAACAGGTTAAGAAGGATGGATTCTTTCCTGCGGATCTGCTTTTCCTAGCAAGTACAAATGCAGATGGTGTCTGCTACACCGAGGTTTTCTTTTACTGTACTCATAATATAGTTATTATTATAATAATAATAATTGCTGTTTCTGTTGGTCTCTTTATTTCATTACTATTGCCCTGAAACTTTAAAGTGTGAACTGATCAGCTGGTGCCATTTATATTTTTATTTGTTGTCTTTAATTTTGCCTTCTGTTTTCAGACTGCAAATTTGGACGGGGAAACAAATTTGAAGATCAGAAAGGCACTGGAAAGGACGTGGGATTACTTGACTCCTGATAAAGCTGCTGAATTTAAAGGTTATTTTCTGTTTGGAGGCCACAAATATACGTATCTGGTTTTTGTACATGCTCAAGGTTTAGAATTACATGCTTGGGAAACTTCTGTTAATGATGTCAAGAAGTCTTGAACAGATATAATCACAATTATCTAATCACCTGATGCAAGGAACATTTTCATTGCTGTTATTATTTACTGAAGAGGATGCAAGTAGTGAGTAGATAGGGTGTCCTTCAATGTCCATGACAGCTTCCTAGCAGGTGTCAGTGTGGTCATCTGCTATAGATACTGTTTCCAAATGCTATATGTTGGAAATTAAACTCCTCCCCATCAGTTTAAGCTCATCAATAATCTTATTTTTGGTAGATTATTAATTTTGTTTTTTCAAACATAGACTTCTCCTTGCTCTCCTAGGTATTACATTCTAGAGCACAATGCATGATATTCATGTTGTGATGTGTCTTGTCTGAAATTGCTAGCTCTATACCTCACACTTCGTGCTGTGGCTGTACAACAATCCTGACTTAATGTGAAGTGGATGGCTTACAGTAGCTCTTCTTTATTTTGATTACTTATAGTGGCTGGTATAACATATTTTTACATGATGTTTCCTTATGCTAATTTATATCGCTTAAAACTGCCATTAATTATTCTCATTTAAGCAATATTTTTTCTTCTCTTTCCCCTGTGCTTTAAATTCCACTTTTTGAGCATGATCATGTGAATTACCTTACAAGTCTTCCTTTTGTTACTGCAGGTGAGATGCAGTGTGAGCAACCAAACAATTCATTATACACTTTCACTGGGAATCTCATATTCCAAAAGCAAACGTTGCCTCTCACTCCAAACCAAATTCTTTTAAGAGTATGTTCAATTTTTTCTTCCTTAGACATTATCTTAATATTCATGTTCCTATTCTCTCTATTATGAATTCAGACAGAATATATTTATTGAATGTTTCACATAACTGCTGCATGATCCTCAATCTAAAAGAAAACAAATGGAAAATATCCATTTTCTTAAATCTCTTTGATCAGTGACTTCCTGTACTCTTCAGTGATGTAACTAATCTTGAATTTACATATTAACCACACGTTTTGTGTTTACAGGGATGTAGTCTTAGGAACACAGAGTACATTGTTGGTGCTGTTATTTTTACAGGTCATGAAACAAAGGTTTGTTGTTTATAAACTGCTTTGCAATTATGTTAATCCTTGCTTACCCACATTGCATCTCTACTTTTGTAACAAATGCATGTGGATTTCCTTGTTTGTGGCCCATGATTTAACTCCAATAGATTTCAGAAAAGTAATTCTATATTATTGTGACTGCAAGCCCTGACTTAAGTTGTCATTTTTTTCTACAATGGGCGGGGAGGGTAGTAGATTCATTGTTCTTAATAAGGGAAATTTTATTATGATCAGACAACACCGAGGAAAAAGGAAAAAATATTTCAAAAGAAAAGGTACAGAAATTATATCAGAAAGTACCTTTCCTGTTGAATGTCAGAGAAAGAAACACTTGGAAATCTACATGGAGGAGCATGGACTCTTTAAGAAGCTAAGAAAACATGTCAAATAAAGCTTGCATTTGGAAAGAGAATTATACTTGAGAATTCTCAATAAGAGACCAATCATTCACACATTGAACACTGCAAAAGTGTCATACTTCCATAACATTTTGCTGTTCTCCCTCTCCCAAAACCTCTTGGGTGGAGTAGTAGTTCTTCTATCTGTCAGTAAATAACCCAATGCTTACCCCCAACAACAAAATGGCAACACAATGAAAAATGAAGTTAGATATGCAAGTCCCTACTAATTTTAACACAACATAAATGTTTCGCAACAACGCTTTATAGGGTCTTCTCATTTGTAACATGTTATATTGATTTATTTTGAAAACAATCTTCCTAATGAATGCCTTATTCTTGGATGGAACCTGGGGATTCAGACAACTTTGTCCAAAGGGAATGAAGCAAATGGGAATACTGAAGATGGGTAAAAGTCTATAAGAAAAATAGACCTGTCCAAGACTTCCTCACTTCTATCCTCAATGAAAAGTTAGAACTGTAAAGATTCAATGATTGGAAGTACGAAAAGGTCCCATATTCCCTTTGGCCGAATTACTGTGTTCTTTTCTTTCTGGAACAATTTTTCTTTGAGGAATAGAAACAACTTTTATTATCAAATTATGCAAATGTCATATGTTAGAATTCTACAAAATCTTGTCATACTCACTTTAAACCTGTTGGTATCTTCCATTTTGTGCCCTTTACCGATTCACTCTACTCATACTGCTTTATGATGATTTGATTCAATCACAGGTCATGATGAATTCCATGAATGTTCCTTCCAAGAGGAGTACTTTGGAGAGGAAACTTGACAAACTTATACTTGCTCTTTTTGCAACGCTTTTCATTATGTGCCTCATCGGAGCTATTGGGAGGTATGATAGTCGGTAGTCTTTAAGAGTTTTTATTAAATTTTGTTCCTCTCCCTTTTGAATTGCGCCATTAGATAATGTTTCCTGCCTTTTTGAAATTCTGCAGTGGCATATTCATAAACCGCAAGTATTACTATCTACGTCTGGATAAAGCCGTGGCTGCAGAGTTTAACCCTGGCAACCGATTTGTGGTAATAAATCTTGCTTCAGTTATGCTCTTTTTTTTTGCTTTTCCTTGACATTTTCCTCTCATTTTTTTCTCCCTTTGTCGGATCTATAGGTTGCAGCTCTAACTTTGTTTACCCTAATCACTTTATACTCGACAATAATTCCCATCTCTTTATATGTTTCTATTGAGGTAGGTATCTTGGCTATGACCATTTTCATTTGCTATAGTATTGTCTACATATATTCTTGCTGAATGTGCCTTTTTTGATAATGTCTGAAATTCTTTGTCAGATGATTAAATTTATTCAGTCCACTCAATTTATCAATAAAGACCTACATATGTACCACGCTGAAACTAACACCCCTGCATCGGCTAGGACTTCCAATTTGAATGAGGAACTTGGACAGGTAAACTGATGGTTTATGCATTCAGCTAGCTTATTTATTGTTGTCACTGTCATCAATATGCAAATTTCTATGCACATCATATCGTGACAGAGGACTGCCGTTGTGAACTCTGTAATTTGTTATTTTTCACTTTATGCCTAGTGAAATTTTTTGAATTGATGCTCTTGTCAGGTTGAATATATCTTTTCTGATAAAACTGGAACTTTAACAAGAAATTTAATGGAGTTCTTTAAGTGTTCAATCGGAGGAGAGGTTTATGGTTCTGGTGTCACTGAAATAGAGCTGGGAGGAGCACAACGGACTGGGATTAAATTTCAAGAAGTATGTGTTCCTTTTCAATTTCTGAAAAAACACAAGTACTTATATTTGGGCAAAGATGTTTTACTTCCTATCAGCTTTTTATTCTTTTTTCCAGGTGTGGAAATCAGGAACATCTCAATATTTTTTTGAATTTCTTACAGGTGCGGAAATCATCTACTGCAATTCAGGAGAAGGGGTTTAATTTTGATGATCATAGGCTTATGCGAGGAGCCTGGAGGAATGAACCCAACTCTGATACATGCAAGGTAGCTTTTTAATCAGCAAGATTTCAATACATTTTCTGTTTCTCTATGTGAATGTATTTCTTATCAGCATAGAGCCTTTTGTTGTGTATTTTCAACAGGAACTATTTGTTGAGAACAGTAATCTTGGTTCTGGTTGTTGTCACTCTCACCATATTGTTCTCTCTTTTTCTGGTTATTTGTGTATTTCTAATAAGAATTTTTGTTTGTTGCTGCATGGGTATGGCAGTGCCTCAGATGCTCTATATATCTGATTGTTTAACCTACTTATTATAAGAAACCATTATTGATGGTTTGACATAATGATAGTTCTACTTTTATGCATATAAGAATGTAACTGGGAAAATTTTATGTTCTTGAAAAGGAGAGTTACAATTTTTTTCCTCTTGCTTGGATTGAAGAAACATGATTCACTGACTTTTGCCTTTTTTTATTCTTGATTTCTTGTGTATAGCTTTTGGTGCTTTGAAGCACTGCCAGTAAATTGATCGAAATCATGGTTTTTGTTTTTTTTTGGTATTCTTCCATCATTGTTATCCAAATTATGAGTGCAATCTTGAAGATGTGAATATTAAAGTGCTATTGACATCTTATGAAGGATTATTTTTTAGGATTGTCAAAACTCCTGATTCTTTGAATTGTTTATCCATGGTACTTGAACGCTGGCTTGTAAGCATGCTATGGAGGATGTACCTTGATCCATAATGCGTGGTTGTTCAAATCATTTATCTTTCTTCTTTTGTAGGAATTTTTCAGATGCCTTGCTATATGTCACACTGTTCTTCCTGAAGGAGATGAGTCCCCAGAGAAAATCACATATCAGGCTGCATCTCCTGATGAGGCTGCTTTAGTTACTGCTGCAAAGAACTTTGGTTTTTTCTTCTACAGGTTTGTGATTGGAGTACTGTCAGATGTTGACTTATGTTTTGCGATTGTGATTTTTATTTTGTGCTTAAAAAGGAAGCCAAGCACGAAAAATTTGTTCGCATCAATCACTTATGAAATCTCTGAATAATTGTTGAGGCTAATAATTAGTTTTTCCTTAGGCGCACACCTACTATGATACATGTTCGTGAATCTCATGTGGAGAAGATGGGTAAAATCCAAGATGTGGCTTATGAAATTCTGAATGTTCTTGAGTTCAATAGGTAAATGCACATCCTTCCCGCCAACTGATATTCCATTTACGAGCTGTGTTTGACAACCTTAACATCAATTGTAATAATTGCTGTTAATATAGCACAAGGAAGCGCCAGTCCGTTGTTTGTCGATATCCTAATGGTAGACTTGTACTATACTGCAAGGTAATATATTCTGAAGATTTGTCATATAAGATGAACATTGCTTTTGGAATTTGACATGAAAATAACATGCTACTTGCAGGGTGCTGATACTGTAATTTATGAGAGATTGGCTGCCGGAAATGATGATCTAAAGAAAGTAACTAGGGCACATTTGGAACAGTTTGGGTCTGCTGGATTACGTACCCTTTGCCTTGCGTATCGGGACTTGAGTCCTGAAACATATGAAAGCTGGAATGAGAAGTTTATCCAAGCTAAATCTTCTCTCAGAGATCGCGAGAAGAAATTAGATGAGGTATATAATGTTTGCAGATTTTTGTCTGTTGTTGGGTGGGTTGTGTTTTATCAATGATGGTGAAAGTTAATGAATGATCATTATTTTCATCATCTTTCACAATATAATTTCTCACATCTAAAGAAGTATCTTCATTGGTATACCTGCTTTTTTTTTTGGCCATCAAAAGCTGCATGTTTTATCTTTCATGTGAAAATGTTTACGTAGTATTTCAAGAAATAATTTTTTGTTTATTATTTGTGTTTTAGTGAATTGTGGGATAATGTTAGGCTGCCAGATGCATGTGCAGTTTTTTTATTATGTAATGAATATTTGAAATTTGTTAATCGATAGGTTTCAACTATTGCAGCATAAAAATGGAATGAGCTTAGATTATGTCATTACAAACTCTTGCTAAATGATTTTTGAATGGCATAATCCTGAACAAATCAATTTTTTTTTCACAATGAGCAAGTCCTTTCCCCCTGGAGTCATTGGATTGTTAAACTTAATATCACATTTTATTTAGATGCATTTTAATTCATCCTCACATAGATTCTGAAACTTGCTTAGGTGGCAGAACTTGTGGAAAAGGATCTTATTTTGATTGGAAGCACTGCTATAGAAGACAAGCTTCAAGAAGGAGTACCAGCTTGCATTGAAACTCTTTCTAGAGCTGGGATTAAGGTTTGGGTGTTAACTGGGGACAAGATGGAAACAGCAATAAATATAGCTTATGGTGTGTGCTTATTCTATTGGACCAACTTCCTCTATTTTTGTATTGAGATATGTGCCATTTCCTTATTTTTCATTTTCAGTTTCTTGAATTCTCTGTGTCTATATCATTCCTGCAGCATGCAACTTGATTAACAATGATATGAAACAGTTCATTATCAGTTCGGAAACTGACGCAATTAGAGAAGTTGAAAACAGGGTAAGCAGCATTTCCTAGTCACCTTATTGTCAGTGCATACCTTAAATCATTCATCATGGTAACTGAATTCTTTATCAGGGTGACCAAGTGGAAATTGCACGCTTTATAAAGGAAGAAGTAAAAAAAGAACTAAAGAAGTGCCTTGAGGAAGCGCAGCACTATTTACGCACTGTATCTGGACCAAAATTGGCACTTGTTATAGATGGGAAGTGTTTGATGTATGCATTGGACCCAACTTTACGAGTAATGTTGCTGAATTTGAGCTTGAATTGTCACTCAGTTGTTTGCTGCCGCGTTTCTCCTTTACAGAAAGCACAGGTGATCTTCATCATGGAAGATATTTCTATGTGATGCTTGTACTGGGTTTTGTTCTCTTTTTTATTTTGCTGTTCATGCTATGCCTGATACCAATGTCAAGTCCTAGAATGTTGCATCATAAGAAAGTATTATGTTTTTTCTGTCCTTGGGAATAAATATTGCAATGGCTATGGCATCCTTACAATTGAAAAATTAACGTGATTGGCAACATTAGAACTAAGTTCTTGGTTTGTGAACCCAAGCCTTTTAACATTGCCCCCTTAATACACAACTTATTATTATTAATATGAAATATGGATCATTTCCTGGTGTTTGGTTTTTTCAACTTTGAACTTATTTTGCAGGTGACTAGTTTGGTCAAGAAGGGTGCACGTAAAATAACACTCAGTATAGGTGATGGTGCCAATGATGTAAGCATGATTCAAGCTGCACATATTGGTATTGGAATAAGTGGGTTGGAAGGGATGCAAGCAGTGATGGCCAGTGATTTTGCAATTGCTCAGTTTCGCTTTCTTACAGATTTACTTCTTGTGCATGGACGGTGGTCATATCTTAGAATATGCAAGGTCTGTGGTTCTACCAAATTTTATATTTTGTGAAAACTAACTAGGCGATAACATTCCTGATATTTCTTTATTGCAGGTCATCACATACTTCTTTTACAAGAATCTTACATTCACTTTGACACAATTTTGGTTCACTTTTCAAACTGGTTTTTCTGGTCAAAGATTCTACGATGATTGGTTCCAGTCATTGTATAATGTCATATTCACAGCCCTGCCGGTGATCATTGTTGGGCTTTTTGATAAGGTGCTTCTTCTTTTCAAATCTTATTTGACTAGAATTTCTTGCTTCAGCTGTTCAACCAGATGTGGTTATTTTGGATCAAGTGTATGAAATTAATCATTTGGTGGCATTTCCAAAATTTGGAAACAATCCAAACTGAAGTAAAAATACTTACTCGAACTGATAATAACTACTGGTTTAGTCTGTTCAGTTCATTTGTTTTTTTGGCATTCTAGATTTGGCTTCTGGTTTGAGTAAAGGTCCAAATGAAAAGCATCCTATTGTATGCATGTTAATTTATCTCCTTATTTGGTTTTTGTGTCCAAAACAGAACAAAAAAAGTTCAATTTTTTAAATTATTTTAAGCTGAATTTTTAAAATAACCAAACTTTAGTAACCAAAACACCAGTTCGAAATTCAGTGCTAACTGAATAATGAACATAGCTAGTTGGGACTTCTGATTTTCTTTTGGTAATTCAGATTGAGGGATATGTGCACGATGCTTAATTTATTTTGTTACACTCCATTTCTTTTTTATAGTTGAAACTCCATTTGTTTTCCCAGGATGTCAGTGCATCCCTTTCTAAGAAGTACCCTGAACTGTACAAGGAGGGAATAAGAAATGTCTTTTTCAAGTGGAGAGTTGTGATCACATGGGCTTGCTTTTCTGTGTATCAATCGCTTGTCTTCTATCACTTTGTGACCATCTCCAGTGCCAGTGGTAAAAATTCATCAGGCAAGATTTTTGGACTATGGGATATCAGCACGATGGCCTTCACTTGTGTTGTAATCACTGTCAACTTGCGTCTCCTGATGATATGTAATTCAATTACAAGGTGGCATTATATTAGTGTTGGAGGGAGCATTTTGGCATGGTTCATGTTCATTTTCATATATTCAGTTTTACGGGTTAGTCATTTTCATTGCTTCTCTTTACTTGAATTATATTCTGTCTCTAGAATTATGGAATTATATACATGCTAACCCTCTTCACATTCATCATAGGAAAATGTTTTTTTCGTCATATATGTGTTGATGAGTACAATCTATTTCTACCTCACGGTTCTTCTCGTTCCTATTGTTGCGCTTCTTGGCGACTTCATTTACCAAGGGTAAGATTCAGGAGTAGCTTGAAGAGCTTCATATATTTTTTATGAACCAATTGCATTTTCAAGTAGTTCTTTCTTTGTTGGGCATTTCCCTGTTGTTTCAGCTGTTTGTTGGTTTGTTTGTCTACAGGATTCAAAGATGTTTCTTCCCTTACGATTATCAGATTGTTCAGGAAATTCACAGGCATGAGCCTGATGACAACACTAGGGCAGGATTACTGGAGGTTGCGAGCCAGCTCACACCACAGGAAGAAAGGAGCTATGCCATATCACAATTACCACGAGAAATATCAAAACACACTGGCTTTGCTTTTGATTCACCTGGATACGAGTCATTTTTTGCCGCACAGCTAGGTGTATATGCTCCGCAGAAGGCGTGGGATGTAGCTCGGAGAGCCAGCATGAAGTCGAAACCAAAGATGCCCAAAAGGAACTAAATGAACAAATATTGTTGTTGTACAAAATTTTATTTTAGGTTCCATCTTAGGGGTCAATCTTAGTAAAATCTGTAAATTTAGATCTGTCATTTCTATTTAGAGCCGTGTTATGTTCTCATCATTTTTTTTTGGATCTACCTTAAATACGTTCCTTGAGGAACTTCATAGGTGTTTTCTGGTCACAACTAATGTACAGCTGATTGGTACAAATTTAACTACAATGACAATTTTGGCCGTGCGAGTTCATTTTGTTTTCCAACTTCACATAGTTATTCCAGTCGGATAGATTGCTTTCGAGGAATTCCCAACTGAGTATTATCCTATTATTAATAGATTTTTGTTAATCCTGCCTCAAATTTAATTGGTGTTTCAATGCTATTTTTTTTTTTTTTTTAGTTTAACGTGGATGTCCGGGTCAGTTTGCGTGCACCTTAACAGGTAACTTCCATGTGAGATTATATGAAATTTTCTTCCACTCTAGCTAGCTTGTATAAGGGGATGGGTGAAAGTGTGTAAATATTTTAATATGATTTAACACAAATTATCCCAAAATTGAGGTTTTATTTTGATGTACTGGATGAAAGAATTTAGTGAAAGCATGTTAATATTTAAGCTGTCATGTCTATAATTAGAGATTGTTGTCTCTTTACACTACGGATGATCAAATTTTTTATTAAATATAATTTTTTTTGGTATTATTAATGTTTTTTTAGTAAAAAAAATTAAATCATTGACTTAATTAACTTGGTGAATCTAAAAGCAATTAAGATGACCGATAAAAATATAATCCAACTCACAAAAATTCAATACATCTTTTTTAGAAAAAATATTGAGACGATAATGAGTTGGATCAACTCAGGTCAACCTAGATTAATTTACTAAATTCATGGCTTGGATCATGAAACCATAATAATAACCCTATATAAAGCAAATAAAAACAAATTACGAAACCTAATTCCCAATTAATTCAAAGATGAATTGAACAAAAAATCAATTAAAAAAAACAAAACAAAAAGGATTTGAGTTAATTTACCAAACGCACAACTTGAGTCATGAAACCAGGATAACTTTATAGAAAGTAAATAAAAAAACTATAAAGCTTAATTCCAAATCAACTTAGGATGAAATTAAAAAGAAAAAGAAAAAGAAAAACTTAACCCGACAAACCCATGACTTGGGTCATGATACCGATATAATCTCATAGAAAAAATAAATAAAAAAACAACCTAAGTAGGGTTAACTTGCTAAACTCATGACTTGGGTCATTGTATCGATGTAATCTGATATAAAACAAAATCAACAAAAGAACTTAAGTAGGGTTAAATTATCAAATAATGCACTATTCTTATTTTATATGGAGCATAAACATTAAATTATTTTCTTTGAAATTTCCATTGTTGTTTTATTTCATAAATTTATTTATTTTCATTATAAATATAATATAATTTATTCTTGGAGTTAATAACCTTAAAATCTTCATGATAACTATTCTCTTGAAAGAAATAGCAACATTCTTTAGTTAGATTATCAAAAGTAAAAAAAATTAAGATGGCTATATAAATTATGTTTTCAATGTTTTATGAAAAGTAGTTAGAACCTCAACATATTTCTTATTTTCTTGATAAAATATTTTTTTTTTCATTTTCAAGACGAACAAATACATTTTCAAATTTCCCATTTGAAATAAAAATGAAAATTGATTAATTTCTACGACTAAACATATCCTAATTTTTTCTTAGATTTTCTCATTGAGAGAAAGAGGGAAGATAAGTGCCGAATAACAAAGTCCTTACACGAGGAATCATGAACTAAGAATTATTGAAGAGAGGTGATCGAGTCGATGCCAGACAGAGAATTTGTTAAAAATAAAGTCTGTATTTTTGTTGCAATTATTGTCTCTAAACTACTGAAGAAGCACCGGTGAGTAAATAGTTGTTTTTATACCACATAGTATAGTAGTGATTCTTGCTCCATCAAGATGGTAGCTTTTCCAAAACATATCTTGAAAGATAAAGAGAAATCTAATGACATGGACAATTTCACCCCAATTGCGCTGCCTGTCTGGATGCCAACTCGATTGTTTTGTACAGCAGAGATGGCTCAAGAATAATTGGATTTTATTCCCAACATTTTTTT
>Ga0307515_10012251_pt1 | contig 16149 bp, 5 predicted proteins | sample 17_EM_MG_FD_194513 | JGI IMG/M metagenome (GOLD analysis project Ga0307515, IMG submission 194513) | Populus trichocarpa ectomycorrhiza microbial communities from riparian zone in the Pacific Northwest, United States - 17_EM | ecosystem: Host-associated > Plants > Roots > Unclassified | place...
TTAGAAAAAGAAAAAAAATCAACATTCATTTAATTATATAAAATAAAAATCAATGATAATAAACAGATCAAATCTTAAAAAAAATAATAACAAAACCAAAAGAAATAGAATGCTTCTAAAAAAAAAAAGCACAAAGCCGAATTTCAAGATAATTCAATATTAAAAGATAAAATTGAATTTTTTTTAAAAAAAACACCTCGAGTCAACTTGAGCTAGCATGCCAAACTTATACCTGAATCATGAAGCTGGGTTAACCTCATAAAAAGCAAATTAAAAAAAAAACAATAGAAATCCCCAACAATCTAAATATAAAATGATAAAAAAAAGAAGTGAACAACAAGAAGCCTAAAAAAATAAAACACCTGCAACTCGGGTAAGACCACCAAATCTCGTGAGCAGGATCATGCAAATGGAATAATCTAATGGAAGGTAAAACGGGAAAAAGTGATAAAACTTAATTTTAAAAAGAACCCAATCTTGAAGGATAAAACCAAAAAAATAAAATAAAAAACAACCCAAAAAATGGTCGAGTTAACCGACCAAACCTGTTGTCTAGGTCACAAGATCGGGATAATATGATTGAAAAAATCCAAAGAAAATCATGAAGCCTATTTTTCAAAATAAACAATGTCAAATGATAAAAAAATAAGTGTAAAAAAACAATATCAACTTATGTTATAGTGTTTTTTTAATAGGGAAAAGCTATGATAAGGAAATTGTTTAGTAAAATCAATTAAATATATTAACAAAATAATAAAAATATGAATATAAAATATTAAACGAAAGACAAGGATAGAGTGTTTGCCTGTAAAATTATAAATTTCATCTCAAAACCAAGATGAGAAAAAAAAGTCATTGCTAATGATTATAAGAAAAAAAAGTCATTGGAAAGAGCTCACTCTAAATCAAGGTATAAGTCTATAAGAACTAGAAAACTTAATTAAATTTTATTTATACAAAAATGAAACCTCAAGCTAAAGAAAAGAAAGGACAAAAGCAAACATGTTACATACTAGAAAGTGATAATTTTTTATTTGTTTATTCCTTTTTCCAACTTCTTTCCTACTAATAAGAATAAGTACCTTTACCTTTATTTGCAGAGGAGGCTAGAGATGTTGAATTATTTCAAAATTAATTAGAGTTAATTTAAACAATTCATTAAATTTGCAAAATCAATAAATAAATCCAAGAAGACTCAATGGAAAAGAATTAAACCAATATTAATTAGAATTAATTTCTGATAATTCATTGAATTTGCAAAAACAATGAATATGAGAAGATTCAATATAATAAAATTAATTCAAGATTTATAGGAATTAATTTTTGACACTTCTTTGAATTTGAAGAATTCAAAACCACTTTTTTCATCAATCTCTCACACGAATGAAGATTAATTAACTAGTAGTATAAGGAGACGTAAGAAATCACAGGGACGAAACTTGGTAATAAAATCAGGAAGGGAAAGACCAAATAGCAAAAGCATCCTGAACTGTATGAACCAACAAATCATCAACAATGAAAGAATATTGGTTGGTATCCATCCTCGTAGACTTCAACACTTCATGCGATAAATCAGAGATAAAATTCTCTGGAAGTTTAGGGTGATTATAAAAAGAGGCAAAGCAGAGATGTTTTCTGTACCACACACAAAAAAAAAAGTCTTTGAGAATGATCAGCAGCAACCACTCAAAGAGCTTCAGGATCCGAGGACCAGGGCCCGTCGGGAAGTTTCAACCTTTCAATACCATTCTGCTCACGGTGAACAGTGGTGGAAGCATGACAAAATCCCAGTAATTTGAATATTCAATTGAAAAAATAAAAAATAATTTATGTACTTTTGGCAAACACTTTTTTAATTCTCAAACAAAAAATCGAATGGTTGACTTTACTGTGGAGGCCACAAGCCACAATGACCCAAAAAAAAAAAAAATTTCCTGTCAAAAACCTTCCACTATGGATATAGATCGAGTAGAGTGATTGTATTGTACTCTGATGAGCCCACAGTCACTACTTTCCCTCTAAAAAAAGGATTGTCTTCCTTCTTCCTCCCCACAAATAAAAGTAACAGTACAGCAGTGGTTATGGATGTTAGTGATGATGAGATGGAATTAGAAATAGAAACCCCTGAAAATGGGAAAAAGGGTTTCATGTATCTAGCTTTTCGATTAACCTCAGCTCTTCTTTTCCCAATCTTTGCCTTCCTTTTCTTGTCAATATTATTAGGTTTCTTAGCAATTCTCATGGGCCATTTTTCTATTACAACCCCCCCCTCTCTTCCATTTCAGTGCAGGATACTCTCCAGTAGTATGTCTCTCCCTCTCCCTACTGCTACCCCTGTGATTTTAAGCTTAAATTCATACTTTGTTTTGTCTTGTTATGTTTTTTTTAGATAATGAGTTTTTGTTGATCTATTTATTTTGTTTTTTGTTTTTATGAATTGTGTAAAGTGGGTTGTTTTTGTTTCTTTGTTTTTCAGGCGTGGATCTTAGATCATCTAAGATTTGTGAGCTTGGGTTGTTGAATTATAAAGCCAAGCATGTGTTTTATCCAAATAACAGAAGCAAATTTCGCTGTCGCTATGATTACTACTGGGCTTCAGTGTTTGAGGTGATTTTATCATTTTCTCTAGCAAGTATTATATGACTTCTATTGTGCTAAAGATTAGGAGTATATGCTGCTAAAATGATTTCTTCTGATAATTGAGGTCAGTACTATTCCTAGATAATGTGTTGTGGAAGTGGAAAACAAAGGGAGGATGGACTTGAAATGCCAAAAGTAGATATTTAACTATAAATTAGTTGAATAGGAAACCTAGAAGTTAAACATTATGTAAGCTAAGAACAATGTGGTGATTCCAACAATACATTCTCAAAATATGTGAATTTTCTGAGAGCATGGTTCTTTACCATGACTTGGAATGGGATTACATGGAACATTTCAGCTTGAAAAGTATCTTGGGTTATGGATGTAGAAGGGTATGAAACGTCATGAACATTGCTGTTCTTGTTCATAATGCTGAAGTTCCAGTAGGCTTACTCATTAGGAGCTAGGACTATCTTCAACTTTCAGTTGTCAAAAAGTTTGTATTCTGATAAATAGCATTAATTTTATAGATTGGTTATAATTGGTATTCAATTGATAGAGCCCAAGACCTCTTTCTAACTTAGGGTATCTCAAATCATCAAACCTTTCAATGCAAAAAAGGAAGTTCTTGTATAGCTCCTTTGTTTTTTAATAGAACGCTCCATGTTCCAAAAACAGGAGGTGTAAAATTTGGACACATCACTATGTATAAAGGTGACGTCAAAGGATGAAATGAGGGAACTTTCATTATGATAGATTATCTTCTTTGTATCAGTGGGGCCTATCAATCTTTTGTTTTAATGTGAATCTCTTAACCTTGTTAAATACTACTTTAGAGTTCTTATCTTTTTGTTTAAAGAACAAACACCACATTTGTTTTGGTATGTGGAAGCTGTATTTGAAGAAAACCGCCTTTTGACTCATTGGTAGAGGAATATAACCATTGGGCAATGGAAGGCTTGATGGTTATGTGTCACCTTAATCCTAATGTGATGCAACACTGATTCCTCATTGTTTCCCTTTGTATCTCAGATTCAGTCATTTGTACCCCCACATTCTTCAAAGGAACATGCGGCAAATAGATTTAATTGCCTCTGTAATTTTTATGGTCATGCTATTGTGTATGACTGTTATTCCAGGGTCATGCTTTTACAATGGTTCAGCGTGTCCTTGTGTAAAAGCTGTCTTTTATGTGCTATCAGTAGGTTTTCTCTACGAGATAGGAGGATTCCCTTCCCTGTTTTACTTGTCAGTGGTGATCTGATTGGAACTTGCTCTAGATAACTTGTGATATATTCTTCTCTGTTTCTAACACACACACATCTATAATCCTGCTACATCTCTGAAAACGCATGCAGCTGATACACTGAGACAGATTGGATATCTGAGAGGGTGATAAATATTCTGTTAATTTTTCTCTATTAACTGCTTTTAAACCTTTTGTTTGTCTCTGATCAAGAAATTCTAGAAGACTTGATATTTTTTTTATCATTATAGTATATATCTGTGCGGTCTATTTCTGAATTTGCTGTAATGTAGGTGTACAGACAACAATATCTTAATATTAGTTTTTTAGTGCAAATAGCCAATAGAACACTTTCAACATTTATCATATGAGCATTATGTAGTGTATATGAGCAGAGCCATTAGTAACGTTTGATGCTTGGAGCTCTTCATATTCCCCACCCCTGAACTCTTGACAATGTTTGCGTTTTCAAACAAATCCAACATCAAGGAATTATATATAGCTGGGTTGTGTTAGGATTTGGAAGTAGCATTTCTGCAAACTTCAGCATGCATGCATAATTTCTCTTTACACCATGTTATCAAGTTTTGCGTACACTATGTATGTATCTGACTGGTTTTAAAAGTGCAATGGTTTGAGGCATTGGAGTAAAAAATGGGTCTTTTAATATCATTTCTTTATCAACTTTCCATTTGCAGGTGGAATACGAAGATTATTCTTTGGGTCAGACTCAATTTGCTTTGGCAGAGGCTCCAAATGAGGCCCTTCCTCTAAATTGCCGCCCTAATTTTGGTGCTGCATGGTTGGCCAAAGATAAATTCAAGGTAGGGATTGCAAAGCTGCAAGCCTCACTCATTGGTAATACATTTTAAGTCAGATTTCCTTCAGTCCATTATCACTATCTAACTCTTTTCTACTCATTCCTCTCCAGGTTAATAAAACCTATGACTGCTGGTATACATCAGGCATTTCGAAAGTGAGTTTATATCGTGATGATCTTTTCAGTTGTCAAGCAAAAGATCCATCTCAAGTTGAGATGATAAAACGTTATTTCATCCTGTGAGTCATTTTTTTTCACTTTTAAATGAAAAAGTAACACCCAATCTTATTTACTTCATCTGTGTTGTGTGTATTTCTATGGCATTTGATGTCTGCACTTCAAATATAGATGGTGAATTTGAGATATCCAAAGTAGATGATGGATGGCCTAGGGATTATCTGAAGTGTGTGGACCAGTTTGATTTGACTATCTTGATAGATATGAGTTGATTATGGTCATGTATTTCTGATAATATTGATTGGCCATTTGATAATGTGAATTTGGCTTTTTAGTGCTATGGTCTTGGCCCATTAGAGTGACTCATCTAGTCATCTGTCATTGAATAAGATAAATACAATGTTTCATTTCTCCACATATTGTTGAAAGTATAGTCCTTGTATGATTGAATCTATACTATTCCTATGTTTTTTAAAATGTTAAAGCTGAAAATCATGTAAATGATAAGCATCTTTTTGCAATCATTGGATGCGGCATTGCCAATATTTAACATAGAATTGTTGGTTTTACATATTCAGGTCTAAAGAGATGTTGCATTCCTCCCCAGTCTGGAAGAAAGGAAAAGCTAGCTATTGGGGGTGGGAAACGATAGCCGGAGTTATTACTGGTTTTTCAACTTCTATAATCACCATCAGCTTTATAAAAATCCTACAGTACATTAAATCATGGCTTCGTCTAACTTCTGTAGCTAGGATGTTTTCTCGCGCCAATGTAGTTTTCTTCAAGCGAGCTTGTTTTCTTGTGGCGTACTTTTCTTTTATGGGTTGGTTGACAATCCAGTGTGGGAAAAGGTTTGGTCTCCCTGAGATTTACAGAGTTGATAATTACTAGAAGCAGTCTTTTAACAAGGGCCAATTCCTTTTTTCTCTTCCCCGGAACCTGGATGCTGCATTGCTGCAATTTGACACACTCGTCGCCCAATGATTCCATGGGTGCCAAATGTATTTTTTTAGAAGAAATGTTGAGCAACTTGTGTATGTAGCTGAGAAATAGACTTCATGTATAGTCATATCATGTTATATGAAAAAAAATCTCATTGACGTATGATTTTGTCAAATCCTGTTTTGAAGGACATGGTTGATAAAAGTGAGCATTACTGTATTTTCTGCTCCCTGCAAGGGATCTGAGCAAGACAGCTTCAGCTTCTATCTCTACTACCTTCGTTATGCTTGGAAAGATCCAAGAATAAATTATTGTGTACACTTCGATTACTTCCTCAGTATGTTGATGCTGGTATATCCTCAAGGGAGACAAACAATCTCTTACATAAGAGGAATGGAGATGGTTTAAATTTTCCACGCACTTCAGAAGCTCGTTGACTATTTGACACGGATTACAGCCATCTCTCTGGATAAAAGCCACGAAGCTTCTTTTTTACACCCTGCTGGTCCATTGCTTCCAAAATTTTAAAATTGATATTGCGTTCACAGTTTGTCAGACATAGCTGCATTTACCAATTTTACCATGCAATTGGTACATTCATGGACATATGATCAGCAAACAAGTCACAACACCTAAACTGGAAAATCTAGAATAGGCGTAACTTCTTTGAGTGTTCTGCTTACTAAGGACTTGGATAGGATTGTCTTTAGATTACTAAATTGGGTCTTTCAGAATTACTGCTGCTTCTGCAAAAGACTTGGTGCTTACAAGGTACACCTGTATGAGATGTGTAAGAGCCAAAAGGGAAAGTAACTTTTACATCTTTCCTGTTTCTGCTAGAATCCTCTCAATTTCTTCTAAGAGGCGTTCTTTTTCATCAGTTAAATCTTCGTTCTGTTTCTGAAGCTCTTCTATCTGCTTAGTCTGTTCAGAATCCTTCCTGAAAAAGTATTTGAAAACAATTGATTAATAACAAAGCAGTTCTAGATCATAATGCATAGAAAACCTACAACTTGGAAGCCAAACGTCCAGCAAAATAAACAGAACAGAACAAGTCTCTATGCACTTATTGACAGCCCAATTGGAAGTAATCTAGTGATCACTACCTATTCATGAAAGACAAGTTCAACTTGAGTGATCGTACTTCCTTCTCAAGATTTTCACACCGCTTAAGGACTGATTGCATGTCAGATGGAATTGCTGGTGTCATATTCCTTTCCTTTGCCTCTGCCATTCTACATCACCAAAGAATTCAACGTAAATCAAAGCTACTAGGCAATAACAATCCTCCAACACTTGTAGATATTGCATCTTTTGTAACACTAATTGCGTGCTTCTAGCATCCTCATATCGCTCATGAGGTCTAATTATGGTGCATGCAGTTTGGATCGTCCATATATCCTTATGCTACATACTTCAAGGAAAGGATGATTAGCCATTTGGTTTTGATTTTCTCAGTCAGTTGTATTGCTTGTATCTTTATATTAAACAAGAAATAATGTTAATCACGAGAGATCAATCTGTTCCTGAAGCAGGTAGGCCATGCAAAATGAAATGAAAGTTTGAATAACAGAGTTAATAAAGCTGAGAGATTAAAGTTCAACAACTTACTTTCGTGAGCGTTCCACTCTCCGCTTCTTAGTTGGGTCCCCCTTGTCCACTGCATAAATTTGGATGGTCAGATAGAGTGATATGATCGCATAACGACACAATAATGCAGTAAAGCATCTGCATAGTTTTTAGGGTTTGCTTAAATCACAACAAGTATACCTGATGAAGAGAATAACAATAGCAAAAGTGGCAGTTGCAGATTTATATATGATGGCAAGAATTATTAAAGCGTTATGTTTTTCAATTCAAGAACTTATTTCCTTATTGTTTTGAACAGATCAAAACCAATAGAGCAACACATTCCAGCTGACTCCTTCTCCTTTTAGTGAAGCCCGGTGTAGGAAAGCCAAATGTCATGCTGGTGAAGTTCTAAGGATGAACTGATTACCTGAACCTGCTGATGTCACAGATCCATATCGGACGAGACCTCCCCTCTACCATAGAAAAAAGGAAGTAGGTAAAGCAATAAATATTTAATCAGAATACTTTTGTTCTGCATTGAAGAATGTAAAGTACCTTCCGATCATCCTTCAAATTGTCAATTATTCGGTCTCTAAAATCTGCATTTGAAATATAAGATGCAGGAACAATTTAGAAACTAAATCAATCAAGTTTCAAGATAGAAAAAAAGGCCATTTTTTAAACCGCACACCTTTGGCTCTAGGGCCATTTTCTGAACTCCTACCATTTCCAATTTGTTTCCTTGAGGTTTCACAAATGCTTAGAGTTTGACTTGAGTTGCTGGGGCCATCACATGCATCAAAAGCAGATGAAACTACTGGTGTAGCGGCAGAAGATCCACTTTGAGAAGGTTCCCGAGAAACCGTGCTCAGCTGAACCGGATTTATGGTATTTACAAACCCTTCAAAGTCAAGATCCATGGGTCCTTGAACTGTCTTCAAGAACTCAGGGTCCTTGACTTGACCAGGTGATATTTCTTGAAAACTTCCAGGAGGAATCTCATGAATGCCGTTCCCTTTTTGTTGATCAAAAGTAGAGTTTATAACTTGAACATGATAAAATGCGTTAGAACTATCTTCAACTATTTCCTTCTCAATCTGGTTACCTAGCTTCTTGCGTTCCAGTGTACCCTTTAGCATGTTAACAACAGAAGAAACTTTATCTATGCTGCTCATTTGTGGGGTGTTAAAAGTAGACGAGGATGAATTGGTTGGAGACATGAACGTGCCCAACTGATTGGCAGTGTCATGTACGGGAGGGTCACTGAAACCATTTGGATTTCCAAACTCTTGATTCAAATTGTTGACACCATGCCCTGAAACATTCTGCATAACTTCCATACCTATATTTGTCTGAGTATATTGCATAGCAGCATACCTTCTCCTGCAAGACAAGTTGGATAATGAAGCAAAGGAAACAACTGTTCTTTGTACTGTTGGAGTAAATGCATTTCTATGCCTTAAAGAATGCATTCCACGGACTTCTGCCAGATGTAAGGTAATCAGCTAGATGAAGAATGTGGAGCCAGAATTATACTAAGTATCACTAACAAAAAACTTTTAAAGGAAGTGATTGTTATCATTCTTATGCATGCGCGCGCAATAATGCTAATACCTCAGTTCAGAGGATCGACTTCTTGTCATGGGTTGAGAACTGTGAAACCACGCCTGAGTAAGAGATTAGAGACTGTCAGAATTGTAGAGGTTTAATCGAGCAGAAGTTTCTGAAGATTTTAAAAAATTATTACAGACCTTAGCCAGATATAAATTACTAGCCTGCACGGTCCTTTCAACAGCGTTCCTGCTAAAAGTAGTAACAACAAAATGATAAATCAGAATCACTATTCTTTTGGCGGCACATTACTAACTTTTTAGGATCATATGACATGCGCATAGATGATCGAATCTGGAAATCTTGTAATGTTGTACAAATAAGATCATTATGGAAGAAGGGTGCAGAAGCTACCTGATTGACTGTTCATTGAGATCATTGGAGATATCATCAGCTGTTGGATTATTTTGCGTGAATAAGACATCATTGCTCCTTTTCTTCTGAGGTGCGCTCCCATGTTGTTGGCTGGTCAAATTGACCAGTTCACTTGATATCCTGAGTTTATCATTGGAGTAACTTATGTGTTATACATATCATCAGAATAAGAAAACTTCCATTAAATAACTAGTCATTTTTTGCAGTTATTGAATCATTATAGACAGAATTCTGAGTTTAGAAGTTTTTTAAACACTGAAGGAGCGACGAATTAAATGCAAGGTATGGAGAAGCTATGACCATATTCCTTAAAGAGCAGTTACACATGCTACCGAGGAGTATTTGAGGAGCTGGAAGGATGACAGAGAGGGCAATTCCCAAAAGAAGTGGTGGCAAAATAGGTGTCCTCTATCAAATGCCAAACAACTGGGAAGGATTTGCTAAGCATATTTAGCTACAAGGGAACTCATATTTCTGTTAGTCAGATTTCTTAATGTTCAAACATGGGATAGCTAATTCCCTCCGCAAATGAATTTTCCCATACAAGCCAAGGACATCAGGGCTGAATTTCAGACTCCTAGAAGAGCTTGCATATCGAACGATATTTTTTCTTGTGCAGGGGAATTTTGGGCCATGCATTTCAATCAGCTGGAACCTAGTGGATGATTCCCAAGTCTGTGAAGGATGAATTGGTAATAGTTTCCTCTAAAACAAAAAAACTTGTATCATGCTAGCACAGAAATGTAGCTACATTTAACTCTAGAGGCATGAGTCATGCACTTCTGCACCATTAAGATTATACAAAAAAAAAAAAAAAAAAAACTAATGCAGAAAAGTCCTTCAAGAAAATCTAAAAAACGAGGGCAATCTGAATTTGGAGAATGGCACAGTTTCATTTTTCTCTGTCGACATATACTACTTCGATCTACTCACCTTCTCGATGCTTGTCGGGTTCGATGTGCTATGCTTGTTGAGTTATAGCCATTCTGAAAAAAGAAAAGTCCATCAGTCAGAAAGAAACCCAACCCATCCTATGGGAAAAAGAAATAAAAAAAAGGAGTGATTTCCTGAACTGCAAACCCCGCATGAGTAAGGTTTTGCTATGGAATATAGCTTTTAACTTGGTGAAAAATTCTGGTCTTTCTGAATAAAACCGCAAGGCAGATGCTTTATTTTAAACAGACAAGTTCAAATCTAGCAGATGAGGAGTTAATGTGTTTTGGTTTGATAACTCCTATGGCCACTTCTTCAGATTATCAATCACTTAATGACAATCCATGAATCGAAAGCCTGGCAATAATCAAAGTTGACCAACTAATTGACAAATAAATTAGACCATTACCAAGTTCATTTCACTACACAAATTGTGATGTTTTGTCAGTCTAATCTTATTTTTCTGTCAAGGAAGATGTAGTAAAAGTCAGCCAACTACTTGTGATTGTGTTTTGATTTTGGAAACAAGAGAAAAAAAGAGAAAACTCATGGCATGTATAGATGTCAGTCAATCCTGCAAAGGCAGAAAAGCAAATGATGAGCTTGAGACTTGGATGCTGAAATCAAGATTAAATTTTTTTTGCTCGCCTCTCCATTTGTAAGCCAGCTTTTGAATAGCTCCTCACTGTCGGTACGAAAGTTCTGAGAGAGATTCTTGAACCCCAACATCTCCATGGTGGGTACTGGCATCCCAATTGAGGTCTCCATCAAAGATTTGAGAAACAACTCTTCACTTGAATTCCTATACAGGTCTGTAAACCCTCTTCCTTCCGTCTCCATCACACCTTTCTCCCCTTCACCCCTCTGATAAAAACTGAAGTTGTGCTGCTGACTACTTTCTGGCTTTATAACCGAGTTGTCTGTCAAGCTTCCCTTGTTTCTATCATTGATCATATTACCTTTTACCGTAAGCAAGTAGATGTGCCAAACCTCCTTCCTCGTCAAAAAGGACAGGCAATATTTATGACAGAAAGAACAAATGAATCCTAGCAATGATCAGAAATCTTGGAGGCCAGAAACTGGGCTTTGGATCCCTATAACCTACCAGGCCACCGGTTGGGAGTTGAAAATCTAGTCAAGAGAAGATGAACAAATACAACCTATGTCCAATAATAAAAAATAAAATAAAAATAAAATCTACAATAATTTTGAAAAATACAGGGAACACATTCTTGCAAGATATTGCACCAAGACTATCTAACTTTTGCTTTTGATATTGCACCAAAGAGACAATGTTTCATCGCCCATCAACCTATAGGAACTCTTGTTCGTTTTTCGGTTTGACTATTATATTTGTCCCCAGGTTGGCATCTTACACAATAATAACACCAAAATAAAATAAAAATCATATAATTTAATAAGCAATAAAATAATAACAATAAGAAATCGAAATTCAAACCAAAAGAACAGAATTTTTTTTTTACAAGTGTGCCGTTGATTTGAACCCATTTAGGCATTTTCCCCGAGTTCAGACGTGAACATTAATTAGTTTACATGTTCGCATTATAAGTATTCATCTTCCTCTTCACCAGTATGCAGGGCCAGATGTTTTTGGAAGTAATTAAGTATCCACCATTGAGAAAGGCAGGAAACCAGTGGTAATAAATAGTACATAAAATTTCCCCACTTCGTTAATCTCATAATTTATTTCATTTTGAATATTGTAGTGGGGATTTGATCGAAAAGGGTCTCGAAATCTGATGTTTAAGCAACTCAATCAGCTGCTAAATCAATCCTCCATATGTCAATCATACAGTAGAATATAGCTAACATCACTTGTTGTAAAAGTACACAAAGAGGCAGTGTGAAATGAATTTACTATCAGAAGAAGTACCTTTTCAGTGATTTAGACACCAAAGAAGTAGATGTTTAGCACAGACAAAGAAATGGCCTGATGGAAGCAATGAAAAGGACCTTGTGCACTTGCCCTTTGTTTTTGTTAGGTGATTCTCTAAAATATTGTTACAGTTGAGAAGGCGCTTTCATGCTCGGGAATGCCTTTGGTATGCCATTGTGTATCTTTCTTTAGGTCCTTCTAGTTTATTGGCATGCGCTCCGTCATAGTCCGGGTAATTTTTTTAAAATATAAAAATATATGATATTTTTTTTGGCAATGTCATTAAATTCAGAGAAGTATATAGATCTTAAAATTTATCAACTCGACTCCTTGTTTAACTCAAGTTTTCAATTAAATCATATCAAAGTTGATTCAATATGAATCGATTGATTTCATAGGTCTAAGGGCAAATCGGATGACTGATAAAAACATGGGTTAGCTTATAAAGGTATTCTAGTAATTAAACCATGCAAAAAAATATAAATAGACAGTAGTAACCTCAATCAATTTATATATGACTAATCCACAATAATTAAAGGAGAGTGAGTGTGAAAGTTTTTGAATGACAAAATGGTAAATTTACTATTTTAATCCATAGTAATTGGTCCAAACAAATCTTCTAAACTTGGGTTAATAATTTAATTCACAACCCATGAAATCGCATACCGAGTTCAATTAAGATGATCAATTCTCAACTAATTTAACATAGAAGGATGCAATTGGAAAAAAAATTATTATATTAAAAAACTTACCATAAGCAAAAAAAAATAGTAATAAAAATCTGACAGACTAAGAAATTGAAGGAGGATGAAATTAAAAAAAAATAATTTTTAGAAATTAATTAAAATAAAACAAATAGGAGTAAAAAAAGAGAGACGAAATGAAAAGAAAACACTTGAAGGGCTAATCCACAAATTTGGAGGGAAATATATTCTTAGAAGGAAAGAGAAAATAAGGAAGAAAAGAAAGAAAAGTTTGTCGGTGCCGCATCGAAGGTCTGTTTGTTGGCTACACGTGCTACATAGAAAGAAATAGAAGGCCGAGACGAATCAAATGACACAACAGAATAATGGTTTTGACCACCGGAGTTAGTTGTACGAGCTGCCTGAAGACGGTGGAGCAACTAACACGTGCAACTAAAGCATTAACAACTTTTTAATTTATTTTTTTATAAAAATACCACATTGCCTCTAGAACAAAAAAATTATGGTGAAAAAACCATTGTAAAATGACGAATGAGCCCTTGCAATCAAGCTTTTGAAAATTTAATTCCAAGGGTAAAAAAGTCATTACATTGTAGTAAAAATGTGAAATATCAAAAAAGCCCCTAGACCAAAGTTAGTTGTTTTTTTAACTTTTAAGGGTAATAAAGTGATTTTACTATAAAAAAACTTATGAAAAGATCAAGATGCCCCGAAACAATCCTAGAATGATAAATGAACCAAGTGAAAAGACCATTATACCCCTTGAAGATAGTTTTTCGTGGTTTTTTTAAAGGGCAAAATTGTAAATTCACTATTACATTCTATAATAAATCAAGGTATATGCATAATACTCTTCCCGCCTGTTTTAGTTTTATTTTTTATAATGACTATCTCGTACACATGGATTAAAAAAATTATCACAACCCTTGGTAGAGGAAAATTTAATTTCAAATAATCCTTAATTGTCATATTTTGTAAATTGAAGAACCCTCAATCCTACTTTGAAAGATTACAAGATTTTTTTAAAGCTTTTACAGTGAGAAGTTAAAAAGTTAAAATTAAGATGTTAAGACACCATAATTTTAAAAGAGAAGAAATCTTAGAGTAAATAGGGTTTTAAGTTAAACTTGCTCCACTAGACCGAGTTTGAGTGCTGAAGTTTGGGTTTGAATTTACTATGAAATATTTTCTAAGTTTATAAAGAATTATTATTTACTAGCCCATTTGTTATTTGTCTAACTTATGAATAAACAATATATATAGTTTTTTTAACATGAACAATTTAAAACAAAAATTCATATTTTCAAGCAAAAAATAATCAAGTTAATTTTGTTTTATAGCAAACAATTAAGGTTGATAGATGACATGAATTAATTATCAGAATTAATTCTATATCAGTTTTGAGTTTTGATTCCAATATTCGATATAAAAGGAGGCTGAATGAAGAGTGTTTAACACATATTTTTAGACTTTTCTTCACCTAAATTTTTTCAAGATTGTTTTCCTTAAGTTCATATTCTATTTTTTCTCTGTTTTTTTTTTCACTCTAAAGATTAGGTTATGTCATATTAAAGATAGATTTTGAGTTATATTTTATATCGTTAGTGGAACTTATTTAGGATTGTAGCTAATTAAGATAGTGGTGCTGAATAAATTATAAAACTTTAAAGATAAAAGATTGATCATGAATAACAACAAATCTTCATCTAATTCAAATTTTATGTGCTCCATAGTGCCATAATCAAGAATTCTTGGTTAATACCTTCCATGTAATTCTCTAACCGTTAAACTAAACAAGAATTACTTGAATTGACATTAGATTCTTTTACTTAGATTAATATTTTCAGGATGTTTAAGGCACTTGCCTAGGACGGAAACAAGGCGGCACACGCAAGCAATTACCTAAGCGAACATTAGTCTTGTACTAATTCATTAGTTAATAATGCTAAATAGGTATTCTAAAAAATTCATTAGCAAATACTTAATACTCCCCCAAAAGAATGGCATCATTTTGCATCTTTGACCGGGCGATTATTACTAAACGAAGACTCGTTGATCAAATCAGTCAGAATCAAGATCATAGCCGTTAATTAGAATGTATAGAAAGCAAACCACAGGCCAATGATAATCTGTGCGAACTACTGCCAGCAACAACTGCTTCAGGACAGTTCAGCATCTTTCGTGTTTTGTTAAATTTTGATGATGCAATGTTTAGCAGCTACCAAACCCATAAACCAGAATAATTCGACAGAATATGAGGATCTACCGACAGAGTGACTATAGAAATGAATGAATTGAGTCAATAACTCTGGGTTCGAGAAGCCGGCAATCTATTGTTTTTAAGTTGAAAGACTCGGGACAGCTAGGTTATGACATACTGAACAGTGCATGGTTTAGAGTGACATTTGTAACCTAAACTGCAAGTAATCCTGTTAATAATTAGCTAGTAATGTGTTTGTTCTGTTTTTTTAATGCATGAATCTCAATATCTCAGGCATTTGGTACAATGTGCAGGTTGGCAGGCCAGTGTTCTAATGTTTCAGGCAGAATTCTCCCTTGTACTTGAAGCTCCATCGTTGAAGAATCAGCATCATGACTGCCAATCAACCCAGGAAATATCCCAGATCAAGAGGGGGCGGAACGCCAAAAAAGAATTTAATCAGCATCCGGGGATAAATCATGTGCAATTGGTTGTTAATAATTATTGAAAAGATTTCGTGAGAGCTCTTGGAAAACTCTGTACACACAGTGACAAAATCTTGAAATGCGTGCAAGTGTCCACAAAATAAGAAGCTTGGAATATTCAACTCCTTTAATGAACAATCACAAGAGGAAAGCAAGAATTCTTGCTTAGATTTACCTTGTCCTCAAGATTAAAATACCTGTCACGTTAGCTTCCTAATGAGCTAATACGCCTCCTTTATCATTTCCAGCTATCAGGACATAGAAGTTGGAGATAAGTAGACAACTCAACATTGCAAAGCATCACTTCTTACAAAGCTAGCGATTAATTATATTTCCTATATATATTTTACTGTTGACAGGTCTAAACTTCCAAAAACAAAACAAAAAAAAGGTGCCATAAAGGCATAATTAGATGGTGCCAGGATGTAAATTCCTGCTAGTAAGATACTCGGTCAATCGAGTAAGCATGCAGGCAGAAAAGTAACATACTCATATTGTGATTGTATACAAAATACTGCCAGACATGATGAAGCTTAATTTAGCAGCGTCTTTTTTGTACCCCAACCAAATTTCAAGTTCATCAAAACAGGTTTCAGGTCCTTAA